>Ga0209756_1003390_pt1 | contig 12976 bp, 18 predicted proteins | sample ETNvirenome_6_85_FD_184071 | JGI IMG/M metagenome (GOLD analysis project Ga0209756, IMG submission 184071) | Marine viral communities from the Pacific Ocean - ETNP_6_85 (SPAdes) (version 3) | ecosystem: Environmental > Aquatic > Marine > Oceanic | place: Pacific Ocean | collected 2013-06-19
ACTAGCGTTGGCAAATCCACCTAACATTACTTCTTCTTCGAACGCACGATCGGAACTCTCTGTATCAAAGATTTCCTTATCTTGATTTTCGTAGCGGTCATATTCTAACCCGAACAAAGCGTTTAAGCCAGGTTCAAGTTCTTTGACCAATTGCATTCTTGAAATAGTCATTGTTCAATTCCCCCTAAGCTTATACGCCAGTAATACCAGTAGAACTGAAATACAAATGTTCGTTAAAGAAAACGAGCCAGTTTGCATTCGCACTAGAGGCATCACTGTTGTCTGGATCCTTTGAAATTCCCGTAATCTTCCACTGTAAAGCAGCCGTGGTATTAACACTGGATGCTGTAAGTTCAGATTTGGATCTTCCATTAATGGAATTACCAGCAGTAACTGTGGTATCGATATTTTTACCGATGTCAGTTAAAGCAATAGTCCCATCACATTGGGCTTCAAAGAGTCTTTTCGGATCATCATAGACATACGCGTCAATCGCACCCTGTGTAATATTAGTACTAGCAGGGTAGTAATTTGACCATGTAGGCTTTTGAGTAGTTGGGTCTTGATAGAAACAACCGTTGAATACGCCGAGGTTAGTAGCACCGGAAGCTGTTCCGACTGCTAAAACACCGCTCGCAAGCATAACATGAGATCCTTCCCAGATATCGCTACCAAAATTGTCTGATATCGCATATCTATTAGTGCCTCCGTTATTTACGCCGCTTCCAACTTCCCCAATAGGTCTAAACCCAAATGGTGCGTCTTTATTAGCCATGATTTTATCCTCACAGATAAATTATTGTAACACACCCCTCATGGGTGTGTAAAAATTGTGTAAATTGTGTGTACGAGGAAACTAAGTGTTTCTTTTGCCACCAAAACTTACGCGAGTGCTTCTCTCTTTCGAGATCGGCATGCTAGGATGTTGGTCCTTCAAAGGATCGTTTGCGATTGCGTCGTCTTTATCCTGCGTTAATTTTGCAAAATGTTTCTTACGCTCTTCAATCGTTTCCTTAGGAATTCGCGCTAGCATTAAACCTCCAACAGCTATAACACCATTATATTTACCTGAATCAATTTGAGGCCATTCAACATCAGGATATTCATCCCCTCGGACAAATTCCCAACCTTCTCGCAGTCTAGCGGATACATTTTTTTGATCCAGCTGTCCTACGGATTCGGCCCTTATCCACCTATGGACAAAGCCTGGTGGTGCAGGTGGTGCATCTAGTGATGACGGTGGAGCCCATGGTTTCCTTCGAGATACTTTCTCTCTGGTTTCAGACTCGCGTGATGGTAGTTTTTGCGTTTTTTTCATTTTATTTTCCATATGCCTACTCCTTCACGTACTTCGCATATTCGCTTAGTGGCACACCTAGTTTTTTTGAAATGGCTACTTGTGATGGTGTGAGTCTCACTGTGCCTTTGCGCCTAACTGGACCACCTCTGTTTGCAGAGGCAACTGCCTGTGTAGGCGGTAAACTTTTTGTTTCATCAAAACGGTGAGGAAATGTTTCCTTCATCCTTTTGTCTATTTCATTATAGTACATTTCAGACGAAGGGTCAAATCCTTCTTCAACTAGTTTACGATGAATTGAGAAAGATGTCAAGGTCATTGGTTCATCTTCTCCAAACCACTTATTCTTCTCAGCCCACGCCTCTGCCTTTGGATCCGGAGGAGGGGGTGGTTGTTGAGGTTGAAGAGGTGGTTGTTGCTGTTGGGGCATTTGTGGCTGATTTGGATCAATTCCACGTGCCTCCATTTCCTTTTTTAATCTTTCTCGTTGGTCTTGACTTTTTTTAGCTCTATCAGCTTCTACTGCTAATCTAGCCATTTTTTGCTGTGCTTCAACTTGCTTGTCAAAATCACCCAAATCCATTGCTTCTTTTAATTGTTTTTTAGCTTCGGCTGTTTGAGCTTCCACACGATTAGCAAATTCATTTACATATCCTGAATCCAATAAACGCGCTTTTTCCTGTAATTTTTTTTGTTGGGTTTGAACGCCTTGGGCAAATTCAATTGCTGCCGCTTCACGTCTTTCTGATTCTCTTAATTTCTTGGTTAATTTATCAATACGGGACTGTACTTTTTTCCCGTAGTCTTCCATTTCTCCTTCAGAAGCTGTTTCTTGTTTTTCAACTACAACTTCCTTTTCTCCTACATCCACATCCTTGTCATCATCTGAATTGACAATTTTTGTAGACTCCTTGGGTAGTTCAACATCAACATGGTCCCCTTCAGATGGAAGGTCAACCATTTTTTCATCTGCCTCGGCTTGTGTTTGTACCTTGGTTTCTGCAGGCATATTTTACTCCTGTTTATCTAAATTGCAAGATATCCTCTGGGTCTTTTACCACAGCGATTATCTCGTCATCATTAAGTATTCTCACTTCACCACCCTCTATTCCAAATCTTGAACCGGCGTAACGACCAAATATAATCCAGTCGTTTTTCTTGCACCATGGTCCATTTGGAAATCTTTCTTTGTCTCTATAGGCATCAGGTCCAACTTTTAGGACTAAACCTGTAACGGTTGTATACCCCCTCTCCTCGATTGTCTCATCAGACAATATTATGCCACCCTTTGTTTTTCCTTGTCCTTTATACGGAAGAATTAATAATCTCCACCCTGTAGGGTCAGGGAGTCTATCTAAAACTTTATCCGTGGGTAAATGGGTAATATCTTTAGTAGCTTCCTCTTGAATTTTTTTAAGAAAGCGATTTTCTTTTTCTTCTGCAATTTTATTATTTTCATCCGCCTCTATTGCGAGATCTTTTTCCTCTAGGGCGAATTTACGTTTTGGTATCTCCGTCATCATCTTTCTGCAGGTCCTGTATTTCCTGTTCCATTATATTATAGCCTTTGTATTCACCTACTGTCTTATTGTATTCGTCAAAGCTGTGAATGCCACCAGCGATAATGTTTTTTAGTTGTTCTTTGCGCTCACGAATCCTTTTCAGGATTACGTAGATAGCGGTTGTATCTTCCATTAATGGAAGTATACACTAAAATTAAGAAAAAATCAACTACTTTTTCTTTTTAGCTTTCATGCCACCGTGCATCGCTTTAACTCTTCCGCCTTTAGCAGACATAGTTCTAGCGCCAGAAAAAGCTCCTCTTCCTGCAGCTTTTTCCGCACCTTTACTCATGGCACGTCTGCCAGCCAAAGAACCTCTCGCTCCTGGATCTCTTGCACTTAATGATTCATCAAGTCTAGCGTTGTAGCCCTGCTTCATTGGGCCACCAGCTTGTTTCTTGACTCTTCCACCACTTTTATAAGTAGTAGTGCCGAATTTCTTTCCGGGAGTTGCACGTTTTTCACGTCTTGCATGTATTTTTCCAACCATTATTTTCTCCTATTTTTTTACCTTTCCACCTTTCTTATAAGCTTTTGAAACTTTTTGTCCAGTGGTTTTTGCATGTACTGCTGCAGCCTTCTTTCCGGCTGGGGTATACGCAAATTTCTTAGTACCTACTTTGGGCATAATTCCTCCTAATATATTTTCGTTATTGGTCTTTTATTAGGGAGCATTAATCCAAAACCTCTTGGAGTAATAACTGTGCCACCTTTGTTCTTTTTAATTGGTTTACTACCATGCTCCGCTGTCCATTTCTTAGCAATTGCGGGCTCATTCGCCCACAAATATTTTCTTTGTTTTTCTGACTTGAAAGGCATTATTCCTTGTTCTCCACCTTGGTTATAATTTTTGCATGTTTTGTTCCTCCTACATAAAGTCCAAACCATGCTGCTCCTGCACCTACAATAACCGAAACAAAGGCCGATTGGGCATTTGTTGGGTCAGGTAGTTGCATAAACCATTCCGTTGTTCTCCAAAAGGCAACTCCGTATAACGTAATTAACAAGCGCGGAAAAATTCTCCACGCACTAAGACGCTCCGGTGAAATCATTTTTTCTTAAATAATCCTTTAACACCTGGCGCCATTCTCACGCCCATGCTGACACTGCAGCTTAAATATAAGAGATGCTTATAATAATCCGGCAATTTATGAAGTGCCTCAAAGCCCCTTTCCACGTGCTCCGTCATTCCAGGAATGAATACTAAAATTGCGGGGATCATGAGGGCAAGCAAAACGAATTCGTCTTTCCAGCTTCCCTTCATTTGATCAACAGCGGACGCTTCCCACGAAACTTCGCCGGCGATCTGTTGCTGCCTTAATTTAGTATTAGCTTTTATTTCTGTCAGTTTGTTTTCGGCCTTCGCTTTCTTGGTTTCAATGAAACCGGAAACCGCTTGACCAGCAACCCCTAATAATGGTTTAATTAATAATTGTAACATGTTATTTCACCAAATCTATTATACCACCATCTCTTGCCATTGCAAGGTTGGTGTATGGATTTCCTCTATGAACTTCTACCATATAGTCTTGTAAAGGTGTTTGTCCAGGTATAAATTCCTCTTCGCCTCGTTGCTTTGGTCCGGGTCCTATGCCAGCACCGTAAAGAGCTGCAAGGTCACCATAATCTCCATATCCTGCAGCCCAGCTTCCTGGTCCACCTGGAGGAGATCCTCCATAAATATCCCCTCTTAATTCGTCTAACGCAAATTCTATAGCAGGAATATTTTCTTCCGTTAAAGTAGTAGGTATGCCTGTGAACATATCACTAGTAGATGTATCAAAATCATAAGTGGGAGTAAAACGCCCTTGGTCATCATATGTACCAGTTGTTGCCGTCTCCAATAAATAGCTTCCTAATTTATTTAAAGTAGGTTTTTTCCATTCCCCATTTACTAGTACAGCTCCGGGTTCTCCCATTTCAGCATTTTGGTAAACTAACTTATCTCCTATTTCATCATCAAAATCTGTTGTTCTTACATATGGACTATATTTATCGTCGATAAGATCAGTATTATCCAGCATATTAAAAAAATTATATGCCAACCCCTTAGGGTCATACATAGACATCATTTTTTCTAAGTTAGAAGATCCTAGATTCTCTAATACTGGAAGAGGGCCTTTTCCTCCTACATTTCTATCGCTAGGAAAACTTTGGGATGAAGTGTCTCGACGATCACTGGCCCATCTAGGAGGGTCTTCTCTTCTAGTATTTGCTCTTTCTAAATTTCCGCCAAAACGTGTATCCGGTTGACTATATCCTGGTCTTCTTCCAGCTGTTGCTGTTTCTTCAAATGGGTTTCTTTCTGGCATTATCTTAAACCAAGTTTGTATGGAAGAACTTCGTCATCCATGAATTGATAAAAATAATCAGGAACATTCATTGGGAAAAACTGACTATACCATGCATCATAAGGATTATCCCCAGATATAAGTTCAAACAATTCATCACTCATGTTTTCCGGCTGTGTCATTAATCTTGCAGGACGGTCTCTTAAATAACTGTAATCACCTATAATGTCCTCTTTTTCTCCTCCCCCTAGCATTTCTCCTAGGAAAGGAATACCGGATACGGCCCCTACAGCTCGTTTCATTATAGCCGGAAGTAAGGTTTGGAGTCCTGACGCTATAGGAAAATGACCAGCATACGATTTAGGATTTGTCGTCCTGTATGAATGCATCATTTTTCTATAAGGGTCGTGGTAAAGAGAATTAAACAATTTAGCTTGTCGCGTATTAAGGACTCCTCCTTGTCTTGGACCCAGTAAATCTAAAGCTTGTTTTTTTAAACCTTCACGAAATCTTGTAAAATCTTTTCTTTTCGCCGTATTGGGATTGAATGAACGCATCCAATTTTCATCGGCTTGACGTTTGGCTGCGCGTTCTTTACGCGCAGCTTTCACGCTTTTCCATTGCCTGTCTGCAAAACCTTGTCTATCTAAAACAGTGGCCATTATGCACCAGGTAAAATTATAACTTTAAGGACAACAAGAATTACAACGACTAAAATTCCGGCTTTTATCCAGTCCTTTAATTTCCATTCATTCCATTCTTTTAAGTGTCCCCAAAGATCTTTTAATAAATTCATTTGATCCTCCTAATGTATAGTTACGGGTTCAGTCATTTCTTTTTCTAATGCGTTCATAAATTCAAAGGAATCTATTACTGCCTGAAAAACAAACGATGTTTGTGATGGCCCTAACGTCTCGATATAACGCTGACGCGTGATAGCCATCAAAGCTGCACAAACTAATAGTGCATCTTCGGGTCTCTTTATAAGGGAAGTAGCGAGAGTGTCAATCTCTTGCATTGCATCACTTATTATCTTTACGTTCTCTAGATCTTGTTTTCGCATTTATCCTCGCGGTAGTTACATCTTTTTCATTTTTCATGGCCTCTTTCGTAATGGCCACATTTTCTTTCAATTGCCCTAATGCATCTTTCGCTGCCTCCTGATCAATCTTGCCAGCGACATCCATCAGCTTAATTGTTGTATCAGCTTCTATCTTGTCACGTTCCATGTCAAGTTTTTCAGCTTCCATTGTTCCTTTAGTCTGCATCTCCTGTTGACGCATCATTGCTTCAGCTGCTCGTAAGTCAATCTCTCTTTGTTTTAATTTAACAAGTGGATCAGCCTGTTCTGCTGCTGTACGTTTTTCTTCGTCTTGCGCAAGTTGTGCCGTCATCTGAGCTTCTAAATTCGCAATAGCATTTGTTTTATCCATCATCAGTTGTTGCGCCAATCCATCCAATCGTTGCATCTCTTGTGGATTCATTTGTGCCGCCTGCATCTTCTGTTGTAAATCCTGCTCCATTTGGGCGAATTGTTCCTGCACTTGTTTCTGTGCCATCAACGCCACGTGTTCTGAAACGTGCGCCTGGAGCATGGAATAAAGTGGTGGATTAATTTGCACCATTCGTGTGAACATAAATTCAGCATGCGCTTTCATGTGCGCTGGATGGTCCTGTTGAATAAACGCTCTGAGTGGAGAACCTTTCATCGCTGCCGCGTTTTCCACGGCTGGACTTAAAGGTTGTGGTTCATTTTCTTCATCTGCTTTTAAGATAGCGTCAATATTATCAACACCCATCGCTTGGTACATTCTTCTGTACGCTTCACGCAAATTATGCATTTCTGGATTAGAAGACGCCAATTGCAGTTGTTGCTGTGCCAACATGACACGTTGCGACATGGAAAAAATATTTGGATCACTAACCGGAAGAATATCTACACGGTCATCAAAGTCTGATTGCTTAATCATACGATCACCACCAACCACTTGGTATGGATATTCTGCTGGTGTGTACATTTGCAAGCATGCAGCAAGCAACTTAAATTCTTTTCGTTGTGAGTAATGCAATCTTTTTTGTATTGCACTCATGACTTTAGTTCCTCTTTCAAGTAAAGCTAAAGTCGTTCCAACTGGATTCTGTTCATTTCCTTCACCCATTTTCATATCAGCAATCGCCGCAAAAGATTTTCCTGCGTCAACAGCAAAACCTAATAATGCAAATAAAGTTTGGGAAGGTTCCTTGTAAGGTAGTGGTAATAGTGATTCTTTAATCGAAGTTCCTGTTACATCAACATCACGAAATTCCCCTGGCTGCAACGGCTCGTCATGGTCGCGTATACGCATGCCACGCGCCTTGAAACCTGCTGGAAGGTTAGCGAGAGTTCCTGCGTCAATCAACTGCCGCAAAACACTTGTTGCCGTTCTCGATAACCCACCTAGCATATGAATTAGACCAAAGCCATAAAACCCTAGTCCTGGGAGGAATTTGAAATGAACAAAATAAGATTTCTTTTTAAAGTTTAAATCTCCTTCTGCCCAGTTCCTGCGAATTGATAAAATCTTAGAAGAATACTGATCAATGGTTACAATGTACGGAAGCTTAATTCCGCTTGAGTCTTCAAATCCTGGAACGTCTGCATTGACATGCATTTCCAAAATAAGATTCTCGTCATTCTCTCCTTCGTTGGTGGGCCTTACACCCTGTAGTTCATTTACTTTTTCTCGTGTTTCATCTATGAGATCAATTTGTCCTGATGTAATCGCGACATCGCGGTAGAATCCTGAAACCTGTAATTTTTTAACTTCATTGGCGGACATTTTTATCGTGTGCGTTACGCGTTCCGCCTGCTCCAGATCAGTTGCCATATAATTAACAACACAATCTTCGCTTGTAACAAATTTTGAAACGCAACGTTTCAACAGTTCATCATAATAAACTTTCTTGAACGCTGAACCGGACAGTGGAAGATAAAACAGTAATTGGTCCATTTCAGGATCAAACTCTTCCATTACATTCATAATGTAATAGTTCATGTAGTCTTTTACACGATCTGCCTGCTGTTCAACTTCTGGTGTCAATGCACCTATTATTTGGCATCGTACGGGGCCGCTTGGGGGGAGAAGTTCCTTATAAGCTTGGGCTTGAAACTGTGTAACAGATTCAGCCAATAAGGGATGTACGACCCCGGATGCTCCTTCGAAGGGTTGGGTGCGGTCTTCATATTTGAATCCCAGCATGTCAAGGCCTTTGACATAGGTATCTTCCCAGTCTTTCCTTGAGTCCTTGTCCGCTTCGAATGCATTAACCAAATCCGATGAGAATCTGGCTAAATCATCATCTGAAATATATTCAGATAAATTCGCGTTAAATGGTATTTGTGATTGGTCTATGTTTTCAGAAGTTACAATTTCTTCCGCGCTGCCGTCTTCCATGATTTCAAAACCATCGAATTCAACGTTATTATTAACTTGTACTTCTTCGCCGATTGGCTCTACTTCCAAAGCAGCACTTACTGCTTCCATTGCTTTTTCAATTTGATTTTTGTCATTCTTAGGCATACACTAACCCACCTTCACTGTAAGCCGATACGCCTTTAGAAATAATTTCTTCTGCCATTTGATTGCCCTTTATGTTTAATAGTTTCACGTTGCCGTAAATCTCTCCCTCAGGTGTCTTTATAACAGTATTTAATAAATTTGCACCTGTTTTCTTTGAAGCATTTGATAATGCCTTATTCAGTATGGGTCCGTAAGCACCTAAATTCCCCTGGTAGGAACGATCTCCTGGCTGCAGACTTCTGTTTTTAATTTTTGGATTGGCGAATGCCACTCCGTCATATTTTCCGTCTTTAGCCATTCGCAGCAAGTATTTCGCCACAAATTCCATGTACTCCTGTGAAGTCTGGAATGGTCCTTCAGGAACGGAACCTCCTCCAACTCCTTTTTTCTTTGCGGCTTCTTCAACAATATTTCTTACTTTTTCGCGTTCCGCGTTTAATTTAGGAAGTGCCGGTGAACGTGGATTGGTTGCGAGTAAATTTTCAATTTTTAAGTTAATAAGATCCAATTGTTGCTTATTCGCCAATAATTCCTCCGGTGGGGGTAAATCCCCACGACTTGCATATCCTTCTTCTCTTTTAAGAACTTTTCCTTCCATCTTTGCTTTTCTTATATTACGCTGTATTGGCTGATGCATGTCCGACTGAATTTCCTCCACGAAAATCAATCTCTTGCCGAATTCATCGGTTCGATCGGAAACGCGCACCCAAACGAACGCATTTGCGCGGTCTTTCGCTGACAATCCGAATTCATGACCCGAATGCTCGAAAACAGGCTCTCCTTTACGCAATTTTCCAGGTTCATATCGAAACAGGAATTCACGGTAATTATCGCCACCTGGCAAGGTCTGCTGTCCTGCATGTTTCGGTGTTTGTGCATATTTTTTTGGTGGAATTCCTCTTCGCCCAATTGCGGCCGATAAGGATGATAATGGCTCCTTCACTTTGAAAGGAATGTTCGCCGTAAGGTCCAATCCCTTTTCAATGGCGCTTTCAACGCCAAATACCTTTTCCATGTACTTATTTACATTCTGCACAATTCCATCAAAGGCCAATTGGTTGATTTTTCCGCCTCCCCCAACCACATTTGGCAATGAGTTCTGAAGATATGAATAAAGGCCCTCAACACGTGGGTCCTGGGCTTTTGGGTCAACTTTCTTGACCTGTTTGTATAAATTATTGATGATTGACTTGATTGATGGCTGTCCTAGGGCCACGATCTTCAAATTAGGGGCAATTTCGTCAAATTCCTTAATAAAATCCTTTTTAGTCAAGGCTTTATTGCCTAAACCCTGTAAAAAGAAGGTTGTGGAGGTGTCATAAAGCTCCTTATCCTTCACGCCCCTGTTTTTTAAGTAATTAAGCCAGTTTTTAGGCAGATTTTTCTCAAATGGGGCGTCTAGGATCGCTTCACGCGAAGCGTAGTACAACGCTGGCGCGTCTTTTAACGGTGTTTTCTTTCCTTTTGACAGATCAAGGACTTTTTCTGAAACTTTTCCCTTTGGCTTCGCCAGTTTAGGGGCATATTGTCGTCGTGGACCTATAACTTTGGCTATTTTAGACATTCAGGCCTCCTGTAAGGATGGAAAACTGCTTTGGAATGAGATTTCTCGCCATTTTTTTAAGGGGTTTGTTTCTTAATAGTGCCACTAAGCCACCATTCGAGAATCCTGGACCTTTTCCAATATTGGGATTAATGATGCTCTTCCATAAACTCAGCATTGGGCTTTGATTCTTTCCATACAATTCCCCAAAATAATCATAACGGTTCTTCGCCTTATTCCATAATTTTGACTCCAGGCCCAAGCGTGACATTTTATCAGTTACGCCTGTCATCTCAGACTTAATCGCATCATAGGCTTTCATGCTGTTGGGGTTTCTAAAGTTTAAATTTGAAGCCATCGCGTTTTTCTGATCCATTAATGTTTTTAATTGGTTTTCCAATTTAGTATGCTGATTGTTTCTCCACGCCGTTGTTAAAAAACTCTTCGCCTCCGGAATCGCTTCACCGGATTTAAGCATTGCTTCATAATTTTTCTGTCCGATTGGAATATCTCCCTGCGTTCTATATTTAATTAGTGTTGGGTGCGCACCGGAAAGCGTCTGTCCTGGAGCGAGGATATCTTTAAACTTGGGCGATACGGTTTCCTGCAATGAGACAATGCCCTGGGACCCAGCTGCGTCGTCCATAGCTGCCATCATTTCATGCCTAACTTTTTGATCCGCCCTTAATTGTTCACTTGATTTCCATTCGCGTTGTCCTGGATGATTCCTATTGAGATATTTTACAATTGATTCATTGAGCAAACCTGAATATTTAGGATCAATTTTAGAGAGCTCATTCCTAATAACGGTTGATGAAATAGTTGGATCATTCTTTAATAACTTAGAGACTAACGCTACGGCTCTAGGATTTTCTGTTATTGATAATCTTGGCAACTTGTCATAGCCTAAATTGGTTATTGTCTTATTGACAACATTACTTGTAATTTCATTTCCTTTTCTTGTTTTAAGATTCGGCTTAGTTTCTTTAATGTGTTCTGTTACAATAATTCCCCGGTTTGAACGTGCGAGTACATTGGGATTCGCCTTAAAATAATTAGAAACCGCGTCTTCTATGGGATTAGGTGCGTTTCTAGTAGCGGGATAATTAATTTTTTTTCCCTTGTTAGTATTCCATTTTCCTTCGCGTTTTTTATTTTTACCACGGGTTAACCAACGTAATTTACTACTCACCACCAGTCTCCCCTAAAGAAGCGCCATACATTGTGGCTGGGAATTGCCACATTGAACGTTTTCGTGCCTTTCCACTAAGCCCTGGATACATGTTTTCGTAAAATTTATGAAGAGATCCGGCCTTTGTTCCTTCCGTGGCTTTTTTTAAAATTCCGCTCGCTTTTCTCATGCCACCAAACATTGGACCATACAAGGCCCATTCCGGTAATGTTGACCATCCACTCTTGGCTAATTCCTGCGCTTCCGGTGTTTCATATTCAAATAATTCCTTAGGATATCCTTCCTCAGTATAGCCACTTAGATCAGGCATAAACGGCATTGTTTTTTCTTTATAGACATCTTCCCAAAGTCCCATGTGGATATCAGTCTTTTCTTTCTTCGGATCCATAGCGGATTCCGCATACGCCAACTGATCTTCAGTGAAACCAAACTGGTCCATTAACTGTTTATTATATTTTTCTTGAGCGCCTTCTTGATAATCCGAATGAACCTTTTCCGATTCCTTTATAGTAAATGAAGCAAAATCCTTATCAAACGTCTCTCCTAACTCTTTATCAGTATATCCTTCGTAGTTGTCTTTCCATTCTTGCGGAACGTAGTATTTCTGACCACCAACATCTACAGTCCCCAGTTCCTCGCTGAACTGATCATAAAATTTATCTTGGTAAAAATTCTCCATCGTTTTTGGGATGTCCTCTTTTTTCACGCCTTCCAAATCCAGTCCGTAATTCCGCAAGTGATTTTGATAATTAGTATCTTGAAGAATATTCATCCAATCCGTTTCATTCTTCAGGTTTAAGCCAGAAGCTCGTTCCGCTTGCCCCATGGCTTGTTGTAGTTCGGTGGCTGCATCCGGATCATATTTACCGGAACCCCAGAAAGGCTTTGGAATCGTTCCAAATGCAGTTTCAATGTTAGGATTATATTTCTGCATCTCCCACCATTCTCCACCCACTCCTGCATCACCAGGAATGAAATCATCATATGGATCACCAGGAAGAAGTGCGTTGTTTATGTTAGCTCCAAGAGTGCCTAGACCACGCCAACCCAGTTCAAATACATCGCCTCCAAATTCAGCCGTGTTATATCCCATATTACCCAGCCATTTATATATATCTCTCATATAAGGACTTTTCCAACCTGATTCTAAATGTCCTAGTCCTTGTTCTGTCCTGTATTTTTTTCCTGCCTGTTGAAATTTACCTACATTACGCGCAAATTGCGCAATGCCAGTATTTCTACGGTCAAAACCTACAGCTTTATTTTTTAATTCTTGTAATTTATGTCTTGCCTGTGCGCCACGATCATAGTCAGCATGCACCATTCGATTGGCGGCTTCTATGTTCCTACGATTTGATGGTATTCTTTTTGTGTAGTCGACTTTTTCCATTAATAATAAGCCCTCCCCATGGCCCTATCAACTTTCTCATCCTCAAAGTCATCTTTTAATGTAACATGGTAGCCTTGTCTATACTTCATTAAGGCTTGCGTGGTGGAATCCACGTAATCGTCGTGGTCGCCGAACGGGAAT
>Ga0209756_1003392_pt1 | contig 12972 bp, 4 predicted proteins | sample ETNvirenome_6_85_FD_184071 | JGI IMG/M metagenome (GOLD analysis project Ga0209756, IMG submission 184071) | Marine viral communities from the Pacific Ocean - ETNP_6_85 (SPAdes) (version 3) | ecosystem: Environmental > Aquatic > Marine > Oceanic | place: Pacific Ocean | collected 2013-06-19
TCCGGTGTTGAGGTTGATACATGCCAAAACACTGGTGAATCCGGCGATTGCTCTGACGATCATGATGAGTCTGATAGCTCAGACAGTTCAAACAATAGCACAACTAATTAAGCTATACATAATAGCTTGGCGTATTGCTGCAGTCTTGATTGTAGCGTACACCTTAGGGGGATTAGTTATGTTTTACACATAGGGGTCAGTTAATGCCCGCAAAGACATTCCAAGATTTTAGAGATGGGGTTGATCGACGAAAATCTGAACAGATTGTTGATCAGCTCGGTTTATATGATTGCAAAAATGCTTTCGTTAATACTGGCTTTGCTGTTAAGAAACGATCTGGAATGGATAAAATATCGAGCGCTTTAACCGCAGATTCAGTTGGCTTGTTTGAATATGACGAATCTTTATATACCATAAGACATGCAACAGCTGGTTCTCAAACACTTTCTGGATATGGTATAGGTGCTAGTGGACCAATAAGCACGTCTCTTTATACGTTAGCTTTACCAGATCCAAGTGACGCAGGTAATGAGGTTCTACAGGTTTGGCAATTTCTAATATTTAATAACAATCTTTATGTTGTTGTTGAATATGACGATGGAACTATCGTACATCATTATGGTGATGTATCAGATATGATAGCGGGTACTAACGTTGCTGTAACCGATACAAACTGCCCAAATGGTAAATCAGTTTGTGTCCATGATTCTAAGATTTATGGGGTACAACCCGAAGATGATAACCCAGCATACGTTAAATATTCAGCTACTGAAGATCCAACAAACTGGTCAAAAGTAAAAGATGCTAGTGGTTTGTTAGGTTTACCTGCGGGGTTAGAAGCATCCGGTAATGAGTTTGTTAATGCTGTGGTATCTTATCGTGGTTTTTTATGTGTGTTTATGCAGAACAGTATTCAGTTATGGAAAACCAATCCAAACCCTGCTTTAACAGAATTAAATACCACCGTAGATAATGCTTTTGTTGAATATTTTAGAACAATTGCTCCTATTAATGAAGATGTATTTTATTTGAATTCTACGGGTATTCATTCTGTTGGCCAAAAGGTGTTTACCGATACAATGTCTACAACAGATGTTGGTTCGCCAATTGCTGATCTAGTTGTTGCATCTTTGTCATCTTCTTATGAACCTAAAGCTATATATTTTCCGGGTGATAACCAATATGTGTTAGCAAACAATACAGATATGTTCGTTTTTACACATTCTACTACAGCTAAATTAACAGCTTGGACTAGATACGTTATTCCTAACGAAATGTTAGATATGGTAGCTTACAGAAACTATTTCTTTTTGAGAATCAAAGAAGGCAGTGACGAGCATGTATATTCGTTTAATCCTGATTCTTTTCAGGATACAACCGCTAGCTCTACAGCCGATATAGATGTTGAAGTGTTAAGTTCGTTTAATTCATTAGATACACCTGGTCATTGGAAGCAAGTAATTGGATCAGATGTAATGTTTACAGGTACAGGTAATCTTCAACATAGATGGGACTCTAGGAGTCCCTCGTCATTCACTACCTCATTCTCTCTCAGTAATGATACTAGACCAGGGGCTCTCATTCCAGTTGAACTGATGACAACAGAGATCAGTTACAAGATAACACAATCAGACAATTCAGATTTTCAATTGAATGGTCTCACTTATTACTACAATCATTTAGGATTATTCTAATGGCTTACAAAACATTACCCATGACCGGTCCTAAGGGAACCAAATTAAGATATATCACAAAGGAAGAAGAAAAGCTTCTTAAGGAAAGAGAAAGATCTAAGGGTTCTATAACAGATAAGTTTTATAAAGGAGTACCTGTTTTATATACAAAAGAAGGAGACGATGCTGCAAGAGCTGCATTTGGAGAAGCTGGTGGTTCATCAGGAGCTGATATGATGGGTGCTGGTGATTTAGTTGGTGCATTACATGATTTAGGATTTGAAGGTGCTAAAGTAGATACTTCCTATTCTGGTCCCATCGCTGGTACTAGCAGCGAAGGATGGGTTGGAGATCCTGGGTCAGGTGGTGGTTCTGCTGATGATATCGACGATAAAGCTGAATATATGACAGAAGAGGAGTGTAAAAGGCGTGGCGGAACTTGGGATGGTGCCATGTGTCATTGGGACGGTGGTTCTCCTCCTATTGACGATGACGGTGACGATGACGGTGAAGAAGAAGAAGGATCTCCAGAGTATGACCCTGATGCGCCGTATGAAAAAGGAGCAACTTATAAACATAAAGATTTTACACCCAAAACTAGTGCTCCTGTTAGTGAAACAACACGAGCAAAAACATTAGAAGATAAGGGTAAATCTATAGCAGATTCTGTAAGATCTCACCTTACAGGAGAGGTTGCCGGTATAGGTAGAAAATCTGCAGAATTAGGAGAATACAGAGATACAAAAGCAGAAGATGCGGAAAGATTAGCTGAGTTACAGCGTCAAGCTGCTAAAGGAATGGCGTTTAGTACACCGCATTTTGATGCTGAAGTAGATCTCATAGAAAAGTGGGCAGATACTGGTCTTATGAGAGAAGACGAAGCTGCAAAACTTCAATATGAGCTAGATATGAAAGCATTAACAACTATGGAACCAATCGAAGCTTTGTTAGCTGCCGGTGAAATTGGTGGCGCTGGAATGGAAGGTACTTTTAAACCCGGTGCTATTGCCAGTGGTGAATATATGGATACTGGATTTGGAATAGGTTCTTTACCAACGTTTTCTGGATTACCAACAAAGGGTGTTCCTCATGAAGCAGAAGCGGAAGCAGAAGCTAAAGCTGATGATGATACTGGTACGAGTAAACCAGCTCCAACAAGTCATTATACTGATAAAAATGGTGATGTTTGCTATTATGAAGAACGCTTTGAAGATAAGAATGGTGATTGGATTTGTCCAGGCACAACCGTTGGTGGTGAAGCATAGGAGAATATTATGAGTGGTATAGGTACAGCATTAGGTATAATTTTCGGTATTGGGAGCTTTGCTCAAAAAAATAAAGCTAATAAGGAACTAGAGGCGCTTTATAAGGCACAGCTTGATCTTCAAACTAGACAGGTAGGTTACGCGGATTGGGTAAACCGAATGAAGAAAAAAGAGCGCGATGATACTGACGCTCTTAGGGGAGCTGGAGTTGATATTGAAGTTGGCGCCGGTCAAGCTAATGCTGATTTACGAAACCTGGCTATAGCTAGAGCACAGGGTATAAGAGATGATTATGGAGTAACTGGTGAAGATCAAATTTCTAAACATTTTTTACCTGGCGCTAGAACATCACAAATAGGAGCAGCAAGAGATACAAGAGTTAATAACATGATGGCTGGTATTCAACCAACTATTAATAAATTTACAGGTAAAAACATTTCTGGATCTCCAGCGGCTTGGGTTAATGCCGCAAATCAAGTTCCTGCGCTTCAGGAAAAATTAGCACAGTTTAAAGCGGATAGAATTGGTGATATTTCCAGTGCTATGCAAGATACAACTAGAGCTGATACCGAAGGAATGCAAGCTCTTAGAAGTACAGAAACTCGTCAAGGGGCTATGGGTAAAGCTTTAGAACGAGATGTAGACTTTGCTGAAGAACCAATTTTAGCTGAGAAAAGAAAACGAGCTCAAGATATATCCAAATCTAGAAGCGCTATCGCCCGTGGTTATGATATTCCAGAAAAAATATTCCAAGCTCCTGATAGTACAGCCTTTCAAAAAGCTAAAGCTTCATCTGAAAAGTGGGATGCTTTGGGTAGTATAGCGGGTAGTTTATTTAGTTAAAAATATAGGATAAGAAAATGCCATTAACAATGCCAGATCCGGGATTAGCCTCCCCTTATAGATTAAAAGGAAACAAATATCAAGCACTAGCAGATATCTTTACTGGTATAGCCGGAAATAAGCAAGATAGATTAAAGAATAAACTTACTGAAGCCCAAATAAGGAATGCAACTTTATTAGGTGACAAACGTGCTGTTGATTTGGAAGAAGCTAAATGGGCATGGGGTAATGTTGCTAAAACACCTGAAGCCTTAGCTAAACTATTAGAAGGTATATCTGGCGGTGGCGCTGATGCTGAAGCAGCTTTTATCCTCGGTACAACACCCGAAATGGTTCAAAAGTGGAAGGCATTACAAAGCGGTTTAAATGATATACAAAGAAGAACAACCATCGTAAATGATGAAAAAAGAAAAGCGGATAAGGCATATAGAGATGGTCAGATTGATCAAGTCCAATACGATAAAATCGTAGCTCAAACTGAGACAGAGTTAAAACGGGGCGAAGAAAGAGGATACGCTTCTGAATTAAGGAAAAAGCAACTTGAAAAACAGATTTTAGGTCAAAAAGCTCAAGATAAATTAACCGGTGAAAACGTAAGGCAGAGTCAATTAGAAAAACAACAGACATTAGAATCCTATAGTCAAGCTACTGGTCCTGAACCAGATATTCCACCGGAATTACAGGGTTTAGAGCGTGGTAGTGACGAGTGGAAAAGAGTTTTTCAACGGTGGATCCTTAATACGAAACCAAATCAAGCTCAAATAGACGCGGTTGCTAGCGGAGGCACTATTGCCGGTTCTGTTAGTAAGAAAGCGCAGAAAGAAATAGATACCTCTTTCTGGGGTAGAATGAAAGAAGGTTCTAAATTAAGTCATAAAGATTTACAAAAAGATCTTGCAACGTATTTAAAAGAAATTGCTGTTCAAAATATTGAAGGTATAGATCCAGGTGAATTTGAAAAAAGCGAACAAATAGAGGCTAATGCAATTATTTTTAAAGCTGCTATGGATATATACAAAAATAATCCACAATTAAATCCATGGGATATATATCAAACTCTTATATCTGATCCAAATAATTATTTAATATTAAGAGATAATATAGGAGGCGATGATGTAGTTCCAATGTCATTAAAAGCTGTAATTGATAAATATTCTAAAGGTATTGTTGATAGCGGTCAACAGGGTCAAAAACCGTTAGCATCTGGTGTTGGTAAAAACCTTAAAACTGGAGAGCCTGTTAATTATACTGCTGCTGAGCTAATTGCTGCTGCAAAAAAATATTATCCTAATTTACCCCAAGAACAAGGAATAGCAAAAGTCAAGCAAGATTTAGGCATTCAATAAATGGCTACTACTGCTACAGATCTTTATTCTAGATTTGGTGCTACACCAGGAAGTGAATCAAATGATGAGTTAAATACAGAAGATGATATTTATTCTAAATTTGGTGCTACTCCTGGTCAAGATGCAGAAGAAGATTTATATTCTAAATTTGGCGCCACCCCCAAAGAAGATGAAATTGAAAGTAATTTAGGTCGCGCTGTAAGCGCTTTTGGTGAAGGTGTTGGCACGAGGCTCGGGGGAGAAATTGTAGATGCAACTCAAGCTATGTTTGCAAATAAAGGCAGACAAGAGCTTATAAAAAACATGGATGCTGCTAGAGAAATTGCAGCAAAATCAGGATATCAACTTACACCAGAAGATGAAGCTTTATATAAACAAAAAATAGCAGAATATGATGCTCAAACAGCAAAATATAATAATCAAGTAGTTCAAAATCAAATAGATAGATTAGCTAGCATGCCAGCAGATATTAGAGCTGGTGGAGCTCCAGTATTTGGTGGTAAACCATGGTTTGGTGATAAACCATTAACGACTGCCGATATGTATAATCTTCCAGAGTCTCTTGCATTGATGACTCCTGCCATGATTGCGGCATTAATAGGAAGAGGAAGAGGAGCCGGAAAAGCAGCACAAGTTGGTATTGCCGCTTCTAGTTTTGGTCTTCAGATGTTTCCCAAAATTTACGGCGAACAAGATCCTAATCTTTCTCACGAAGAGAAAATGGCAAACACTGCTTGGGAAACCTCATTTGAAGTTATACCTGAATTAATTCCTTTTGCTGCAGTTTTAGGCCCTTTCAAAAATATGGCATTAACAGCCGTTATGGGTGTCGGCGCTGAAGCTTTTTCTGAAATGCTTACTGAAACAGCTTATGTTACAAAAGAAATTTTAGATGCCAATCCTCATTTTAAAGAAAACCCAACTCAACACCTTAAAGAGTTCGGTGCCTTGTTTCAAAAAGAATTATCGAGAATAGCGCATGCTGGTAAGGTTGGTTCACTATTAAGCACTGCTATAACCGGACCAGTAGTAGCCGCACAAGCTATTGCTGGTAAATCAACACCTGAAGAAGGTGGTCCACCTCCGCCAACTGGAACAGTAGAAGATGCGCTTCATGAACCACCTTTAGTTCCTGCTACTCCAGAGGCTCAATCTAGAGTCGATACGGCTTTGGATGCAGCAAGAGCTGAAGCCGCTGCTGTTGATGCTGCAGCTAGAGGTGAAGTACCTCCTGTAGATACTGAAGCACCCGTAGATCCTACCATCGAAAGAGCCGCTGCTGGCATCGATGCTGCTAAAGCGGAAGCTGAAGCCGTTGAAGCAGCCGCGCGTGGCGAGACATCTCCTGTAGACACAGAAACGCCTGTTGTACCAGGCGCGCCAGTTGAAACAGGTGTAGGTGAACCTGGGTTAGGTGTAGAAACTCCAGAGGGCGCGACAGAGGGGCCCACAGAGACTGGTGTACCACCAATAGACAAATCAAGAAGCTTTTCTGATGTGTTAAAAAGTGGCGTTAAAAGTGCTGCTATGTTTTTGATGGATACTTCATCTGCGCCAGAAAAAATTGATGAGTTTGTTGAGAAATTAATAAATCAAATAAGGGGTAATGAAACAGAATCCGAAGCAATTGAGAAAAATTTAGAGTTTGCAAACTTAAAAGATGAAAACAACCCTGAAGAAGGTTCTGGTGTTTTAGCAGATGATGGAACTTGGATTCCACTTTTTGAATCCTTCGAAACAGACCCAACAGAAGAAAAGGAAGATGGTCACGCTGGCGGCAGTACTATAACTTTTTATTTAGCAGAGCTTAGAAGAAAAATACCTTCAGTAGAAAGAAATTTTCAAAAACTTCTTGGAGAAATAAAAAGATATAACAAAAATTATGGTAAAGACAAAAACTTTTCATTTGTTATTGAATGGTATGGAGATCCATCAAAAGAAGAAAATCCAATTTGGAGAAGCGTTAATAAATCTGATGCTTATTTTGATCCAGATACAGAAACCGTAAGAATAAACGGATATAGACTGCTTTTTCCAGAAAATTCTAATATTCATCAAATTGCACTTCATGAAATGATACATGGAAAATTATATTCATTTTTTAAACAACAAGCAATAGAAGAATTAGGTGAAGACGCTAGCAAAGAAAATATTTCTGCAAGAACAACGCAAATTATAGATGAGTTTGGCATCGGTTTAACAACGCCAATGAGAAATGAATTAGAAAGTTTTCTTAGAAATGAAGTAGCTTCACCAGATATTGGAACTCTTAAAGAAAAACTAGAACGTATGATACTCATTTTAAATGTTGGCCCAGAATCAGAAAGCCCACTTTACAAAAGAGTAATTAACGCTAAAAGCGTTGATGAAGGAATATATATTATTTTAGAGTCTGCAGCAAATAAAGAAAAAATAAGTAAAGATTCTTCTGTTTCTATAGGTTATCATTTAATACAAGAGTTGTTAGCATATCAAAATATGACTAATGAAACTTTATTAGCACCTGGTAAACTACCAACTAAAGAACAAGAGGCGTTTAAACAAAAGTTTTTTAGAGCTGTAAAACAGATTTTAATTAAAATGTTTAGTCTTACGAAAGCCGAGGCTGAACAAATAACTAGAGAAGATGTTGCTAACTTTGCTGTATCTTTAATGTTAGAAGCCGCTGGTCAATTAGAGCCTGGTTCTACAAAGTTAACCAAACTATATCAAGCTGGAAAAGGTGGTATAACCACTAAGGGCAAACCTACTGGTACAGCTGCGCCATCTGCTGCTAGAACGCCATCTATAGAAGAAGAAGCTAGATTACCAGAACTTCAAGAGCAGTTAACTACTGCTGAAGACAGACAGAAGTTACTACGTCGACGTATACCACCCGCAGGTTTTGAAGGTGAATATGAACCTGAAGACTTTGCTACAGATATTAAAACTACTAAAGATACTGTAGATTCGTTAAGAGAAGAAATAGCTGAAATCAAGAAACTTCTTAGAGAGCGTGATACTGGTAGAGCCGAAGAAGTAGATCTCAGCAAAAGGAAATTCCTCAAACAAACTGGTGGCATAGCTGCTGGCGCTGCTGTCGATCCTACTATATTAGCTGAGGGTGCAACCAAGGTTGCTACTACTGCGGCACCAAGAGCTGGAGCAACAGCTATTTCTACTATCTACAGATTTGCAGAATCTATTTTGGTTCAAGACGAAATACAAGAAGAAGGTTTTGAAGGTGAAATTGTTTACGATGTTGTATATGATTCAGCAGAACCAAACCAATTAGAAGTTAACAGGACAATAGGCCAAGATGATGTTGAAACCTATATTATAGAAGACATTAGAGGTGAAGAAGCATTAGAACCTGGTGAACACGTTACGCTAGATATGCGTGATGTAGATAAAATAGTTTCAGATATGATTATTACCGGTAAAGATATGAACGGTGATAACCTTGAATGGAACCCCAAAAATGTTTATAGCGTTCAACCGCCTGATAGAGACCCTTGGAATGATAGTGGAAAGAAAGGTGGGCCTGTGACGCACGACGAAAAAGAAGGATATACAGGTACTGATTTAGATTATTTAGAAAACATTGCTGGTGAGGTTGGTGGTGTTGTACCTGTTGACCCTCAAGTTGCAGAACGTAGAACCGAACAATTAGAAACAAGAGAAGTAACAAGAGATCAAACAACCGGCAAAATACGTGCTGTACCCGAACGTAAAATGGAGCCGTCAACAAAACCTACTACGGATGTTGCCGCTACATTGTTGGATACAGCAATAAAGGAAAAAGCAAAAGAAATAACGGAAGAGCCTAAGACTAAAGAAGAACAACGCAAAGAAAAGCTAGCAGCCGAGAAAGAAACCAAGGCGTTGCCAGCGCCTAAATCTGGAGCTCGCAAGTTGGGTAGACCATTCGGACCTGGAGGAGAACAAAGAAAAGCAGAAAAAGATGCTCAAGATGCAAAAAAACAAGAAGATATAAAAGATAGAATTCGCGGTGCTGATACTGAACAAGAAAATATCGATATACTAAAAGAAACTCTTGGAGAAGATTTTAAGTTAGAAGAAAAAGAACTTAAACTATTAAATAAAATGGTAAGTTTATTCATGGTTTTAAATTCCAGATGGTGGTATTCTACAGGCGATAAAAAACTTACTAGACAAGAAATTGGATATCTTCTTGCTATGATATTCTATAAAATAGAAAGAAATTCTTTTACAAATGATCCTAATCTTTTTTCGCCATCTAAAGGTTTTAGAAGCGAAGAAGGAGCTGGCGAAATAAGAACTATAAAGGAAGAAGATTGGACCGGTAGCTTAGAAGATAGTGTTTTGGTAAGGTTGTTCAATAAAAAATTCAACAGAGATTTTAAAGCTGTCAAACAAAAATTAATATCTGGATTGCGAGACACATTTAAAAGTACCGCTAAAGAAACACTTAATAAAGGAGCAAACGTTGGCGAGAAAAAATCTATATTAAATTTAAGAAAAACTTTTGGATTCGGCAATAAAGAAGATAATAAAATTATGCAATCGATGTTAAATTTAATAAAACAAAAACCAAAAAAAGCGTTTGCAGTTGAAGAAAAAAGTAAAAAAGAAAGTTGGAAAGAACATAGAGAAGGTCGTAAAAAACTCGAAAAAGAAGCTAGATTACGCACCGCTAAACTTGCGTTTTCTGCTTTAAGAATTATTGCTTCTGGTGGAACTAATGTAAGTAAAGTTTTTAAACGATTTTTTGATGTAGAGGGTTTATTGGAAACTATTAAAAATAAAGCACCAAACAAAGATCTTACAAAAATTACTTCAAAAGAAGTTTTTGAAATCATTAAAAAAGAATTTAAAGGTGAAAAGTTTACTAAATTAAAACAACAATTCAATAAGGTTGCCGTTGTTTCGCAAGTTTTAAGTGAAATTGCTGGAATAAAGTTTCATACTGACCATATTTTTGGCATAAGTCTTAAGAAAATTTTTAAAGATAAAACAAAAAAACCTGTTTCTGTTGGTTTAGAAGCGTGGCCGTTTTTATTACCAGTTCCAGAAAATGTTAATCAAGAATTAAAGACTCTTGATCAACGTTCTGATATTAAATGGGAAAATGGTGTACCACAATATAAATATACAAAAGATAGCACTGCAGTAACAAAAGGAATTGCTAAAGAAGGCGGTGAACGACCTTCTATGACTTTCTTTAGAAGATTGCAAAATGTACTTAAAGATCCAAAAATAGCTAACATTGATCCTAATTCTGAATATGCTGGATTAGAAGCTTTGTTATATGCTGCTGGAATAGAAGATACCGCTACTAAGGTTGATGAATTTATTGCTAATATAAAAGAAGGACAACGACTAGGTAAAACATATACTAATGTTGAGTTAAAAGAACTTTTAAAAAGTTTCAGTTTTAAAGAAGTAAAAGATAGAGCATCTTTAATAAAAGGGAAAAAGAGATATATTGATAAGGCAGCTAATCTTCTTGATTTTGAAATTAACGAAGAAGAGATGTTTCTTAATAAACCAGAAACTGGAAATGCTCCAAAAAGTGTAGGTAATGAATTTAGCGCGCCAAAATCAGCAGCCAGATCTGTTGAGCCTACCCTAGAACCTGAAGTAAAAGAATACGAAACATCTATGGGTGCTCACCAACGGTGGTGGCAGATAGTTGCATCCTTTATGTGGTCTAAACCTGTTGAGGCTATACGCAGGTATAGATACGCATCGCCTACTATGGCTAAGCTAGCAGACATGATCCAGCGCGATCCTAGCGCGACTAAGCGCGTAATCGAGGGTGGTCTGGACTATATCCAACGTAAGGGTATGGCTATGGGTCAATTCAGAGTAGCTCTGCAAGCAACTCTAGATGAGTTGACTAGTAGAGTTGGTGTAATACCACAACATGTGAACCGTGCGGTTGCGTTGTTTTTAATCCAGGGTGATGCTATATCTAACCCGAAGATTGCTGAGCATGCAGAACGTTTAAAGCAGATACTAGAATCTATTTATGTATGGTCTCAGGAACACGGCTCTAAAGTAACTAGCGATTTCTCGTTACGCCCACTTGATGGTGGCTTGCTGCCACGAGTGTGGAATGTGGAAGAACTAGCTACACCAGCTGGTAGAGCCAAGTTTATGGAATTGCTTAAAGAAATAGGCATTGAAGATAATCTTGATGCTGAAACGGAATTTGAGAAGTATGCTGCAACTAACGCCTATAACATAGCGGTTAATAGCGGTGGTTTTATATCTGGGGATTTTACAACTACGGCTTATAACCAGAAGAGTAAGAAAGCTAGACAGTTTCAGGTTGAGTTATTCGAAAAAATAGAAAAAGAAGTATCTCGTAGAAAACTCGGTACATTGCTTGTAAACGATCTTCAGGCATTGCTTCCACGGTTTGTTGACAAAGCCGTTGAGAAAACATTGTATGCTGAACTATTTGGCCATTACGATGAAAAACTTTGGGAGATGAAAGAGCAGATAGAAAAAGAAATAGCTGACTATAACAGAGATAATAAAGATAGGCCTGTTAATCTTAGCAGAGCTATGCAGGATATAAACGATATGATGGCTATATTGCGCCATCGATATAAGATGGATTCATCCTTCTTTGGGGCAAGACGTTTCATTCAGTGGTTTATGAATTTTACGACTGTAACTATGATGCCGATGGTTGCTCTTGCCTCGATGCCAGAATTCTTTACACCGCTAGCTTTGGGTAGTAAGAACCCGGTTGGATTCCTGAATGATTTCCGTATGGCTGGTGTGTATGCTGGTATGAGAGCAATGAACGGAATGAGTAAACTATTTTTTGGCAAGCAGCTCGATGCTATGAAGTTCCCGAAAGGTAAGACAGCTCGTAGAGCAATGTTCCTTAAAGCTCTTGGTATCATAGATATAAGAACTATGGGTGAAGCTGCAGCTATGCGTTACATTGGGCCCAGCTTTATCAGAACAGGTATAGGTACTTCTAATATAGGATCTAGAAAGTTTATCAAAGCGTTGTATAAGCTATATGGTCTTGGTGAACCAGAAAAAGGTAGATTCAGAGCTCGTAGTGCGCGAGCGGTGACCAATATGGATACATTCTTTGAACTTACATTCTTAACCACTATGACTCAGATGCAACAGATCATGGCGGCTAATAACTTCAGGCGATATGTGTTAAGCCACCTGAAATCATTGTCCAAAGGAAAGAGAGCATCTACATTAGATTCTACTCTCGATCAACAGAGACAAGAGCTTAGAGACTTTGGTTTTACCGATGAAGAAATAGCTGAAGCTATCCGTTGGTATGAAGCAGGTCATAGAGAATTCTATGAAATACCGGCTGAGTTTAAATTCGATGCAGCTGGTGCAACACTAAGATTTGTTGATCAGGTTATAACCAGACCTAATGAAGCAACTGCAGCTAAGGCGTTTAGACACCCTGCTATGGCTCCTCTACTCCTGTTTAAGAGCTTTATGACCACCTATGCTAATACCTATATGGTAGCTATCAGAGATAGAGTGAGGTTTGCACAGGGTACAGGTGGACAGAAACATTACCAGCGAGCAAAACAAGTTGCTGGCTTGGGGGCTACGTTTGCAGCTATGTATGGTATGGTATTGTTTGCCCAATCTATAAGGCAGATGCTACAGTTTGGACCGGACGATGATGATGATAACTACATGTCCGAAGTACCTGAATGGAAGAAGTTTATAGCTAATGTAAACAGGACTGGTTTGCTTACAGCCCCGGGTTCACAACTAGCTGATATATGGTTGCCTTACAAATACGGTTGGTGGCAGTCACCAGCTAAGAGAACAGCAGATACTCTCTTTGGTCCAGGTGTAAGACAGGGTGCATCTATA
>Ga0209756_1003395_pt1 | contig 12960 bp, 14 predicted proteins | sample ETNvirenome_6_85_FD_184071 | JGI IMG/M metagenome (GOLD analysis project Ga0209756, IMG submission 184071) | Marine viral communities from the Pacific Ocean - ETNP_6_85 (SPAdes) (version 3) | ecosystem: Environmental > Aquatic > Marine > Oceanic | place: Pacific Ocean | collected 2013-06-19
AGCGTGAAGAAAGGGAAGTCATAAGAACGGCTTTCCCACAGGTCACGCATCGCTAGCACCTGATTTGCGATCTTGTCAATTGGCAATCCCATCCGCACACGATCAATCATTCAGCTTCCCTCATTTTCTAAGAATCTTTATTTATTATAATAAAAAAACTTCCACGTTTCTTCCACGTTGTTCAAGTTTCTTAAATGCTTTCATGACAGAATTTTTGTAAGTTTGAGTGTATCTGCAAATTCTCCTTCTCCAGCACCAAGCAATTACTGCATGACCTGCCTCATGGTAAGCGGCTAGTCTTTCTTTGTATTGTTTGCACCTCACTTTTCCTTACATGAACATTATTCTTATAATTATTTATGAAACCTCCCTATTAACCCATCTGCCATAGTGGCTTGGTATATTTTTTTCCCATACTTATCCCACTTAGTATCAAGACCATGCAGTTTCCCATTTTGATAGCGTATTATTGACTTGATATTGCCGTTCTTGTGCCAATTAGTGCTAACACCACTAAAGGGTTTCTCTTTATAAAATGTAATAATTCCATCCGCCTTTAAATCATCATCGGAAATCACTTCTTCTTCATTCATAAATTTGTGTAGTAATGTCTTTAGCGTTCCTCTCACCTCTTTTCCCTGATGTCTAATTGTGAAAAAATTTATAAAAGAAAAAAGTGCTATAATTCCTAAAAAGAAGGTGTCCACGTATCTATTCCCCCGTTTAAATTAGATGGTGTTTTATTAAGTATTTCTTAGACCGGATCATATCCACAAAATTATAATAATTCTTAATAACCTAGAACCCAAAGGCTCCCTACTCCTCCACCCACTCAGTTAATAGTTTTGTCAGTTCTCCTATTAATGTAAGTATCAACCAACCTCTGGCTCATGGTGATCAATACATCTGCATAGGTCATCTCCATGCCGTCTTTCATCCACATCCGGTGTCTCGCCTTCTCGCTGTCTTCCTTTAATTGAAACATCGGCTCAAAAACATCCAGAATCTGCTCAAACCGTTTCCTATTAACTGGCATATTAGTTCTGTTTTTACTGAGCATGGGTGTCTTCTTTTGTTTTTCGTCAAGAATAGCAACAATCTTCTTTCGCCCATGTATTTTGATCAATTGATCCAAGGCTTCCTTCAGGGATTGATCCCCACACTGACCCCATCTACCGTGGGCAAAGTCCCTTGTTCCGAATGGTTGTTTTGAGTTCATGTTAGTTCGCCTTATATCTCCCGAATGATTGGCGAGGCAGGATCGGGAGAGGAGCCTTCCACGCTTTAGCAGTATTTATACCCGCCCTGCAAGTTGTTGGTTAAATCGGCGGTAAATTTGGGCATAAAAAAACCCGACTCAGCTTTTGCTAAGACGGGAACGTGTTCTCGTTTTAGCTGTATTTATTAAACGCCCGCAAGCTGATTCAAATCGGCGTTACATTCAATGTACTATATATTAGTTAAAAAGTCATCTGTGTTTCTCATAACACTCTGAACCTTTAGCCTTCATACAGCAGATATAGCTCCATTCTCTATTTCTCGACAAATTCTTTGACGCAGCATAACTATAAGCCATATCACCACATTGGCTAAGCCCGTTGGCAACACCGAGGTAATACTCCTTATCATTCGGAAAATAAAAATAAGCATTATAATTGGCCTTTTGTATAGCCTTACATGAGAAATCAGAATAGTCACTACATTCATCACCACATCCATACAAAAATGCTATAGATACAAAAAAAGCAATAGTCAATAAACGTTTCACCCTCTATCTCCTACTCAAATACCCATTATCTTTACAGGGGTCATTCTGGGGGATTGACCAAAGTATTGCATCGATACATTAACTCCAACTACGGCGATTGGTGTTTTACGAGAAAAATCAAATAGATTATTTATTTAAATCCTCCGGGCTGACCGTCCAAATTTTTATTTCCATTCCTTTTTCCTTTATTACCTTTTTTATTTTTCTTAAATTATTCCAGTCATTATTTTCTGCAATAATTAGGAAGATCCCAGCTTTTTTACCTGTTTTAGAACTGTAGTAAAGTGCCTGCCCAATTGCTTCAGCCCACTTCTTACCAAAATCAAATTCAATTGAATGTGTCTCCGTTTCACAATCAACACGCGATCCATCATCCAAGGAGTATTCAATTAGCCCATTTATTCTAGGGCAAACGTAGTTAACATAATCAGCCTCCCGATACTTGATTGCTTTATTTGGCTTGAAATTATTTAACGATTTTTCTTCAATATAAGACTCGAGTGATTCGTCAACTTTATTAGGTTCCGATGATCGAACGATAGGTTGACCACCTTCGCAATACTGATTATTAGGACAACCAGAACAATATCCAATATCTCCACAGATATAGGAACCTGAGTCGGAAGGGCAGGAATGCCAGCGATGGCAACCAGAACGGTGGGCTTCAGCCATCACAGCGTAAAAACCACTAAACAAAAACACAAAAGTGAGTGATAGTAAGTATGTGAGTGGTTTGGTTTTCATATTCCCCTCCATAAAACAAAAAAACGAGACAACTCACCAGAGTCATCTCGTTTGGTTTTAATCTTTAATTGCTCAGAAGTTATCTGCATACTGAACTCCAATGGTTAAACCAATTAGAACTGTATCTGCAAACTAACTACTTCTTTTAAAGAATATACGTTTGTATGAGCAATTATACCATGTGAGTAGGAACATTTAAGGAGATTTTATACGAGAAGAATACCGTATCTGTGGATTATTGTGGGGTGGTTGGTCAAAGGACAGTAAATAGAGCGGTGGTGTAGCCCCCAGCACCAGAAGCTATACAGCCCGTGAAGGTGGAAATACTAACTTAAAAAGTGGTACAACTAACTGGGGCAGGTCAATTTCCATCCATATTTTTGATTTATTATAGATATCCACTTATATTTAATTGTATTGAGGAAGTTGACCCAGAGTGGAATGAGAGGTAATAGAAAAACTTCCGTTTATTATTAAAAAAAATTTTATCAGGTTATTTATAGCTATGTTTTGTGGTTATTGCGGCAAACAAAACAAAAATGACTATAGTTATTGCATAAAATGTGGAAAACCTTTGGAATTTTTCAAGGGAGACGAAGGCGCTAGCTCAGAAATCATAGATGAAAAATCAGCTGGTAAAATTTCAAGTTCAGCACAAGATTTAAAAAAGATTAACGTTGAGCAGCATGGAGTACCAGTATCAAAATACCGCTCTGTGATTTGGTGGAAAAATTGTGAATGGCCATGGCAGGCAAAATCTTTAGATGAAAAAAATGTACTAGGTTGTTATGAAACAGAAGAAAAAGCAGCGGAGGCGGTTGCAAATTTTTACAAAATTAAAACATATGACTTATTGAAAGTTGTTAATGCAGGAGAAGAAAGGAAGTTGATGAATGATTTAAAAAAAAGAATAGGATCATTTAAAAATTCAGAAAATTCTAATTCCAAACAATCAAAAAAGCCCTCATTGAAGTCAGGATCCGTCAATGATATTGAAAAATTCACGGTTGAATAAAAATATTGCTTTAATATTTTTTTCCGTTAAACTTCTGACATCGAACTTAAAAATACAGTCAGTTAGAAAATTTTAAACGATTTCTTATTCGCTGTTACCCATTAACACTTAGTGGTGACTATATGGATAGCTTTGCTGAGAAAGCACGTGACTTTTTGTGGCCTGCTGTATTATTTTTTGGAATATTGCTAATTGGTGCTCTTATCTTTTGGATAATTGCGGATGATCCCGTAATTTCTCCTAAACTCAAAAGCTCTCCGATTCAATCTCAAAGCCCAAGCGAATCTATAGATACCAACAAACCAAAAAGCCTTCCGACTCCATCTAAAAGCCCAAGCGAATCTATAGATACCAACAAACCAAAAAGCCACCCCACTCCGTCAAATAATACCAACGCAAACTCATTAAGCGTTGTCTTTTTGATTATCTTATTAATTCTGCTTGCGATTTCTATCGTAACAAACATTCTTTTTTTCAAGTGGCGATTTAGACCAAATGATAAGCAAAGGTCCTTTATTCCAGAAGTACTAATAGACAGTGTAGATTCTAAAGTTAATGATTTAGCTGAAACATTTAAAGTTATGGCAGAACAACATTCCGCTAACATTGATCAGTCAAAAAGAGCAAGCAAAAATACCAAAAAATTGTTTGATGATTTGATGGAGTCATTTACCGTTTTACAAACAACATTAGATAGCCGAGACAAAGAAATTCAACGTTTAAAAAAAGGATATGATTCAGAAATATTTCGTAAATTCCTCGGTCGCTTTATTCGTGTCGATAAAGCTTTGTGTGAAGAAATATGCGCAGCAAAAATAGAAAATAGTAACAATCTAGAAAATTTAGAAGGTATTCAAAATATCCTTCGAGACGCATTTGAAGAATGTGGGGTTTTATCGTTCTCACCAAAACTTGGCGGTGATTTCCGTAAAGAATTTGGAGTTGCGGATAACCCGAAAACTATACCTCCAAGTAATCAAGAAGATGATTTTGTTATTGCAAAAGTTTTAGAAGCAGGATTTAAGCTTGAAACACTTGAGGGGCCAAAGCAATGTATTAAACCAGCAAAGGTGGTTGTTTTTAAGTCTGAAAAAGGAGGTTGAGAATATGGCAAATTACATAGGTATTGACTTGGGAACATCATTCTCCGCAGTTGCTACTCTAGATGAGACGGGTCGACCCATTATCATAGCTAACGAAGACGGTATAAACATTACTGCATCGGTTGTAACTATTGATAGTGCAAATAAAGCCATAGTTGGTGAAGAGGCCAGAAAATCTTTGTGGACGGACTCAAATACAATAGGTCGCTTCAAGCGAGATATGGGAACTAGTCAAACATACCATGCTCATGGTAGTGAGTATACGCCGACAGATTTGAGTGCGTTTGTTTTGAAAAAACTTAAAGAATATACAATTAATGCCATACAAGACATAGAGGAAGCTGTTGTAACAATCCCTGCTAATTTCACAAATGAGGCCCGTGAAGCAACCATGGCAGCAGCAAAGCTAGCGGGTCTTAATGTGAAATATATAATTAATGAGCCAACAGCTGCAGCACTTTTTTATGCATGGAAATCAGGGGAAGAACTTTCGGGTAAGTATGCAGTTTATGATCTGGGTGGTGGCACCTTTGATATATCAATAATAGATGTCGCTGGCCAAAATATTGAGGTGCTAGCGACAAACGGTGTATCAAAGCTGGGAGGTGATGATTTTGATTTAATTGTACAAAGTAAGATTGGCAAAAAATTTAAAGAAGCGTCTGGAAAAGAAATGGATTTAGAGGATTACACTAAAAACGATGCAGAGGAAGAGAAAAAATCGCTATCAAAACGGGAAAAATGCAGCCAGAGAATATCCAGAGTTCCCATAGAAATTGCTAGACACGAATTTGAAGAGGCAATTTCTTCTCTTGTCACACAAACTGAAATGCTTTGTGAAACTACTTTGCATGAAGCTGACTTATCAATCAATGACATAAAAGGAATTTTCTTGGTGGGCGGAAGTACACGCGTGCCATGCGTTCGAGAAAGCGTTTTAAAAGTTTTTAAAAAAGAACCCATAACTTCAGCAAATGTAGATGAAGTTGTTGCTTTGGGTGCTGCTATTTATGCAGCCTACAAAAGTGATCGTACTAAATTGAGCGCAATACAAAAAAAGTCGGTTAATAAAGTTAAGGTTTCTGAAATTACTGCCAAGTGTTTTGGTGTTATTTCACAAGGGTTTGATCAAGCTAGAGGGCAAGCTAAGCTTCAAAATTCTATTATGATAATGAAGGGGGAAAAAATTCCAGCTTCAGTTACAGAACCATTCTTTACCACTCATGATGGACAAGAAAGCGTCGCTTGTAAAATCACAGAGTCTAGCGCACCTGAAACAGATCCAAAATTCGTAAAAGTCATTTGGGAAGGGGAATTAAAACTGCCATCTGGGAGGCCAGCAGAACAGCAAATCGATGTTACTTACAGTTATAACGACAATCAAATCATGGAATGCTCTTTCGTAGATGTAGCTTCAGGTGAAACACTTCCTGTTAATTTGGAAATGGCGTCTGCCTCTGATGCGGCAGGGGATAGTATTGATAAATTTATAGTGGAGTAAGTTATGGAAGTAATACTTACAATTGCCGCGGTTTGGATTGGATATTCTATATTTATTTGGTTTGTAGGGGCGGTATTTGGGACAGCAAAGGCAGTCGTCAAATCGGCAGTTGGTAAAGGTTCCATTTCGGAAAATATAGAATATGAATTTAAAGGTATCGGTCCTTTTCAAATTCGTATTGTTGAAAAAAATATGTGGGAAGAAATGGGAGGGGCAAAAGATGATCCTAAGTATAAGGTCTTTATCATTGAAGGACGAGGATTGCCATCGCATTCGTATAAAACACATTTAGGATTTGTGACATCGGTACTCGATGATACGGGCGACGAGCCCGCACCGATACTTTCGATGATGGACGGGTTTCAAGAGAAAGAAAGTGGTGCTTATCAGAATATTGTCGATGCGGGAAAAATAGAGCCGGGCTATGGCTACACGGGTTGGGGTAGAGTTGGCACAATACTCACGGGCTTTCTTTATCCACCAGAAGGTGGCAAGCGAAGTCTTACGGTTATTTTGCGAATTGTCAATATGGATGACTTCCCAAATATTAATCTAGGTTTTTGTGACAAAGGAGATGACGGTGTAATAGATACTCTATTTGCTGATGCTAGTTTTTATTTTGATGGGAACGGTTTTCTAGAGACAGCGCAGAATGAAAATGAAGCTAGAAGCGAGATTATTAAATTAGCTATGAGTGTAGCAATGGCTGACGGTTCTTTAGACGATAGTGAAGGCAATGCAATAAAGCATTGGATCAAAAAAGCAATTGCTCCATTTTCTGGAAAAAGGCAAGAAAAACTTAAAAAGATTTACAATGATGCGCTCAGGACATCATATCAAGAAGCCAAGTCTGGGGATTTGTCAGTTAGTGGTGCCATAGAGCGGCTAGAAGAATTGGCAGAAACACCACAAAAATATGAAGCCATTGAACTTTGTTTTGAAGTAATGGCAGCTGATGGAGTGGCAGATGAAAATGAAATTAAAACAATTAAAGGTATTGCAGAAGCATTAGGTTTGGATTTTGATGAAATCGAAAAACTACGCGATAAACATTTGGTTGGTATGGAACTTTCAATGGAGCAAGCAAGTATTGAAACAATTCTTCATATCGATCCTAACTGGTCAAATGAGAAAATCAAAAAACATTTAGCGTTAGAGTTTGCGAAATGGAATAATCGATTAAATACTCTTGCTGAGGGGCAGGAGCGTGAAAATGCTCAAAAAATGCTTAATTTGATTGCTGAAGGTAGAAAGAAATATGCATGAAAAGCTAAATGCAGCTTTTGATTTGGCAGACAGCATTCGTTATTCAGGCGATGTGAGGTTACCCTTCCGAAATTTGAGCGATTTTCAAACAGGGGAAATTAATAGCCATTTTGCTCAGTCAGGATTGCGAATTTCAAAAAAATTAACCCCTGATATTTACGAAGCATTTCAAAGAGTATTTTCCCATCTTCAAATCAATCCAGATTTAATTACTGCGTATGTCTATTCTTCTCCAGAAACACAAGCAACATGTTTTAGTGATAATAGGCACGAATGCATTATATGGGTTACATCTAGTCTAATAAAGTTAATGTCCAAAGATGAACTGACCTTTGTCATAGGTCACGAGTTAGGTCATTTCCTTTTAGGTCATAGCTTAGAGGAAAGGCAAGATACTGAAAGTGAAGAATATTTAATTAGAAGCAGAGCTCAGGAGATATCAGTGGATCGAATAGGGCTGGTTACATGTGGGTCTTTGAATATTTCTATCCAAGCTTTAATGAAACTAGTTTCAGGCTTAGGTGAAGATATGCTGCGTTTTGATGTTGGATCTTTCCTAGACCAAATGAGAACTCAAAGGACTAACTCAACAATGCATTCAGGAGAAAACTCCACACACCCTACATTATTAATGCGGTGTCGAGCACTCCTGTGGTTTTCCATGAGTGATAAGTATTATAAAATCTGCGGAAATTCTGGGGGTGAAGATTTAAATAAGATCGACCAACGAATCACCATAGATTCGGAAAAGTATATCGATGGTCCAGCTCGAGAAAGAATTTCAGAAGCCAGAGAAAATCTTATATTGTGGCTTGCCGCTTTAGCATCGGTTAGAGATGGAAGTTTAAATAAATCTAACCAAAAGATTATAGAAGGTTTGGTGGGATCAGAAATGCTTAAGAAATTATTGAACTTTTATTCTGAACAAAATCGAACTGAAGCAATAGATAGTACACAAAATAAACTAACCGAAGCTCTCAACCATTATCAAAGAGTTGCTCCACATGAAGCCACTAAAAAACTTCCAACCATAAAAAGAAAAATAGGCGTCGATTTCAAACAACCTGATTTTCTAAACTATGTTTCAAATCTTATTTGAGTAAAAATAGAAAATTAAATATTCCCTAACTATGCATTGCCAGAAGATCCCCTTTCACCTTCTCCTCCAACTCACTAATCCGCTGTTCCAGTTTTGTTAGTCTCCCTTTCATCTATCTCCTGCAGTAATTCAACAAGGCTGTATCCAGCATTCACATCTGCATGGATTTCCCTTGGCATTAACCTTGCCAGCATTCTGTAAAACTCAGTCTGATTACATCGTGCCCATTCAATCAGGTTATCCACTCCACCTATCTCCTCAAAGGCTTCTATGAATGCTGATTTCAGAGTAGTGAACTTATTCTTCGATCCCACTGGCCGACCGTTCGGGTTGCCTGACGAACCTTCCACGAACCGTCCAATAGAATTTCTGTTGTTTTCAGGTTTTTTAGTCATTCTTATCCGATCCTATAGTTAGGTATTAAATTCTTAGTTAAACGCAAATTCTGTGACTTTTTTCGACCGCTTGTCGTGAGAAAGACTCGTTCTCAAACGATCACCTTTTTCTTTTCTCTGTTTTTTAGTCAGTGTCTGTTTGTGATGCGGGTTATTACCGAATCTAAAATCAAACAAAGCACAATCGAGTGAACCGCAATTTTTTACATGCTTCAAATAACCCTCGTTTTCACGACCGCCCATGCACTCGATGCAATGTTCACGGATCGCTTTGACTGGACTCCTCTGCTTCTCTGGTTTGTAACGGTTCATGGCTTGCACTCCTCTATTTTAATCAAGTAATTTGATATTCACCTACCATTGACCTTCAAGCTAACCCTCAATTTTTAGTAGCAGTTTAGTTATTGTTTGTTACTTACTGACCTTTTGATAAATGGTGGCTCTCTTCTAATGTTAGCCTGTGCAATGGAACACGCTTCAGCGGTTAAAGTATTACTGAAAGCAGGTTCTAACCGTAATGCGTCTATCGTGGGTAAACAGGGAACACATACAGCCATGTCCATTGCCAAAAAGAGAGAGAACACAGCGATCATTAATTTGCTGGTGCAAAATTTTAATAATTGATAATTAAGTTTATTTTTTTAATTCACACGTTTGCTTAATTTGAGATGAAAACGATTTGATCTGACAATGTATGTATGAATAGATCTTGGTTATTATAATTTAACCTTTTTCTCCAACTCACCGATCCTTTGCTCCAACTCGGTCGCCTCAATAGCCTTCCTATAATTCTCAACCATACCGGATAGTATCTGCCCTTCGCTTGGTGTGATCTCTCCACCTGCAACACCGGATGAAATAACAGCCATTGCCCTTACCGTATCATCCACACAACTCATCCTTGGCAGGTCTATGTTTACAGGTCTATCTTTTCGTGGCGGAATCAAACGCTCTATACAAATCCGCATTGCCGTCCCATCGCCAGCAAGTGCCATTTCTACGCACTTTCTCACCAACTCTTCTGTTTCTCCATCAAGTAGGTTCTGGGCAAGTATGGTTGCCTTATTACGGCTACCCTGTGGCCTACCATTAGGATTGGCTCTGTTGCCTTTTTCAAATGGCTTACCTCTCGGTTTCTTTTCGGTTTTGGACGTAAATTCTAGCGACTCAGCCATGATTTTCACCATCCCTATCAATGTTCGCAATCACCCACTTGTTGTTTTTATGCTCTGCTTTACTCACTCGGTTACCTTTGCCATCAACAAAATTTATATTAATATTTGGGAAACCATTATCATCTCCTCCCACAATTTGTTTCTCCATTTTCACAATACGTTTTTCAAGTAGTTGCATACCTGCTCCTTTCTTGGCCCTAATAGGACGGATGCCATAAGATTCCCTTGACCTTTGGTTTCATTTCGTTTCATTATCTAATCCACCTTATCTGATTGCCCACTGCTCAAGAAATTACTGTTTATATACATCCTGACTCCCAAGAGAGTAGATGCATTAATTTCATCCCGTTTCATCAAGTCTCTGTAATAGGCTCCTACTTCACTGATTGTTAACTCCCATGCCTTTTGCAAAGCCTTCCTATTGCTCATCCCGAACTCTGGTTTTCGATAGGAATCAAACCATCCACTAAAGACTGCCAGTTCTGCTTCTGTCATCAGGTCAGGCCGTGGATTTTTGCAGATTTCAGGATCGAACATATTTAATTCTGGAAGTTCCCTTGGTTGATTTTGCGGTTTTTGAGGCTTTTGCTCGGCACTATTGTGAACAATCTCCGCAAAAACCGCATTTTCAACAGATGGTATGCTTAGAAAATCTCTCCATCCCATTATCTTTCTCCCTCTAAAATGGCTGGATTAACATGGTGAATAAATATCGGCTTGTTAGATTTTTCAGTAATGACGTGATCAATTTCGCTGACAACGTTCCACCCTCTCAACACATCCAGAGCCTTCTCAAGTCTATCTACCTTCCTAAACCGTCCGTGATTGTCTCTATGACAGTCACTTTTCTTAAAGAACGACTCTCCTTTCTTGACTATCCACCGAAGAACGAACTTGGCATCATCAATAGCTTGGTCGCCACCCATCATGTCAAAAGCCACCTGTGCGTGAGGTATCAGCAATCCACATAAATCCAGAGCCTTTTCCATAGTTTCTAAATTTATCTCAAGAGATCGTTCCCCGTATTCAGAAACATGACACAACCCTGCAACTCTCAAGGTGGCTCCCGGTAGCTTGCCTGTCCAATCTTGGATTGGTTCAAAGTCACCACCTTCCCCTTGTCGAGATTCGATACACTGGGAAAACTCTATCCATGCACTTAGTGCCTCTTGATCCAAATGTAAAATGCGAGGAACTTCATTCCCACTTTCATCTAATTTAGGAAGTATGTTAAGCAATCTAAATATTCCGTTCCTGTAACCACTTTTGATGTGGTCTGGGATTGGTTGACGAACTCCTGCTTCACGGCTTCCAATGTTTGATTTTGGTACGCAATATAAAAACCGAGCAAGTGTTCCAATACCACGGAATCTCTTCTTACTTCCATGCCCAAAGTCACTCAAGACTTGAGGTTGAATGGCAATCCCGAACGTCAATGCTGGATTTTTCATGCAAACAGTTCGCTTCCCACGGTCAACCCGAACGGAAGCACCTGCATGACCCTGAAGAAACACATCCAAATTTGCTCTACCATCAGAGTAAAGTCCTGCCATGACTTCAAAGATTCCACCCTCGTCTCCAAGGAGTGCCATCTTTTCGCCGTGTTCAGCCATAAGGTTTTGCAGACGTTCTGGAGTTATATCTAAAGCCCATAAGCGTGGTGGATGTATCTCATCAGGCATTTCGGATTTAAGCTGATTAATCTCACGAATAAAATCCTCTCGCTCCAATGACCCTTTCGCCTTTACCGCATCAGCGTGAAGCCGATCAATTGTTTTTAAGGCCACTGTTCGTTTCGTTTCAATATCAAAAATTTTATCCTTTAATCTTTCTTGTTCTTCATTTTCCCATTCCATCAAAGGAAAAGTTAAGGCATTAACGACTGCCGTTTTCCTACTCGCCGGAGGCATGGCAGTTGCTGTCCATAAAGAAAGAGGTTCTTTATAGTCATCCTTAAATGGACAAACAACGAACTTTTTTTGCAAACAGGTAGCGGATACTGACAACTCCATCATGACGGACATCCCCACCGGAGTTTGAGTACTCTTTGAAACAGCATCAGCATGATCCGCTAACCAACTTGGCAAAACACTTGCTGGAATTTCTGGTGTCACAAGTTGACCGAGTACTATTGGGTCATCCCACGTTGAATTTGCGGTTTTTGCGGGCAATCCTTTTTTGCTGTTACCATTTCGTTTGATCCCATTACCCTGCGTTTGCTCAACCGCTTCTTGCTGGAAGGTGTTATCCATGAGCCACCTCCTGCGTGTAGAAGTCCAACCAGTCAACAGATTTTGATCCTTTTGGCACAGGTATTGGTGGTAGTGATATTTTCACCGTCCGGCCCTCGTCTATCAGCCTCCTTGATAGTTTTTCAGCCGATGCCTTACCAGCTTCGCTCCGGTCTTTATCTGCTCCGATAAAAACTGACCTGACGCTTTCAGGTAGCTCTACTTTCTCCAACATTGAGGTGTTAACGCAGGACCAGACAGGCCATCCAGTGTGATCACTGATCGCCAACGCTGTTTCAATTCCTTCACAAAGCACCAACGATTTATCTGGCTCTGGCTCAAACAATCTGATGGAACCACCGCTCATGCTGTCAGCACACTTAATCGTCTTTTTTGGAAAAGGGAGATCGGCTTTACCAAGGCCATTGGAATTGAGGTATGTGCGGTGAAGCCCGACCAGTTCACCATCACGAATGATTCTCGCCACTATACAGGGATGACTCCCGTATGACTTTCTGTCGTCCCAGTATTCAAGTGATGGGTGGAACCGAAGTGTTGTAGGTGGATCAATTGCTAACCCACGAAATTCAAAATATTGCCGAAGGCGGGATGCTCCTGATTGAGCCTCACCCCATATCTGCTCCAGTTGCTCAAGCTCTCTAC
>Ga0209756_1003396_pt1 | contig 12958 bp, 21 predicted proteins | sample ETNvirenome_6_85_FD_184071 | JGI IMG/M metagenome (GOLD analysis project Ga0209756, IMG submission 184071) | Marine viral communities from the Pacific Ocean - ETNP_6_85 (SPAdes) (version 3) | ecosystem: Environmental > Aquatic > Marine > Oceanic | place: Pacific Ocean | collected 2013-06-19
CCTGGTTTCACTGAGAAGCTCCAGCTTAAATACAACTTCTGCCCTCACACCCTCTGGAGTGAAGATCTCAACAAGAGAATGTCTAACAGTGTCAGTCATAACAATTCCATATTTCGTTTCACTTTTTTGTGTGTCTTGCCACGAAACAAGGTCCCCAGATCTAAATGAGTAACGGGGCTTTTTTGCTATCATTCTATATTATAACTCAAATTCCTGAGAATTACAAGACTAACTTAAGAATGCATCGATGTAACCGGGTGCTACCTTTAGAATAATAAGCCTCCATCCCATCCACTTAGCTCCAAACTTTGAGCCAATATCGTCAGCAAGCTGCTTATCGGGATTGTCAACTTCTAGAACAGCTTGGATGTGATAACCACCATCATCAGATGAGAAGTTAGCTGTGAATCTCCCTGTCCAGTTGTCCTCGATAAACTCCATTAGAGCTTTTCTCGCTTCTTCTTTCTCAGCTTTTTCGCCTTCCCAAAATACGCTAGCCATTTCTACTTAATCGCCTCAACAAGTATTCCGAACCCCATCCAGAGAGGATAGTGGACGAAACTAATTATTCCCTTCCAGTGAAGCTTGTCAGGGAGATAGTGATAATCCCACAACCTAACACCAAGCCAGAGTGCTGGGACCCCTACAACAATCTCGACACCCCAGATCCAGAGGGGATATGAAGCATACCTCATTGTGTCTGTTTGTATCAGATAGCTTATGAAGTCAAATCCATATGTAAGGCCAAAGGCATAGATGGGAAACATCCAGAGTGAAGCATGACCCACAAGGGCTGGGTCTTTCTTCTTAATCAAGTCTCTAAGAGCAGTAAAGCACATCTCAACTAAGAGTCCAAATGCTCCCCAGAAAACAAGCTCTGTAACAATCAATCCATATCCTCCAGCCACTTGCAAAATGTATCTCTCAATTTCTTAAAGATAAACACTACAAGAAAGAAACTTCCAAAAAACATACCAATAGGAAGTAGAAGCTCTATGCTATGACTCACTCACAATCTCCAGGTGATTCTCCCAGCATCGAGACACAATATTGTCACTCCAGTAGACTAGAAAGAATCCGCCCTCATGATCTCGATGCCTCTTTGGCTTTTTCGCCTCATCTACAATAAGGCCAAATCTCGGAAGATCAGTTCTTAACTTAACAGCATCACCAGTTTTCATGTCGGCATCCAGAGTTGAATTCCTACTATAACAAAGGAAAGACCAATGCAAAGCATCGTCTTAAGATTAAACATTGACTCACCCAGCAAGAGCCAGGTAAGTACGGGAAAAACAAGGTAAGATGTCCCAAACCCAATAAATCGAAGAGACCAGACACTGTCTCCAAGCGCAGAGTATCCGATTCTTGTCGCGTAATATGCGAGCAGAGATGTCGGTATGGCGAGCCCTATCATTATCCAGAAGCTTCTCGCCTTCCAGACATCTGACATCAATTGTGTGTTAGAGCTAAACCACACACCAATGTGGAGAAGCGTAAATAGAAGAAATGTGATGAACAGCTTCATCAAATCTCCGAAGCCTTACAGGCAATTAGTTAACATCATACTTCAGGCAACCTCTGTGATCGCCTTCGCTGATTGGCACGCATTATAGTCCAGTCCTCCCAGTATTGACGATTCCCCCATGGCTCACTCTGACCTGCAGAGGCTATGGCATTCTTGATAATCTGCCTTCCCTGCTCCTTGTCATCGCTCCACGGTACTCCTCGTTTCATGAGCTCAATAGCAGCAAGTCTCTGGTCAGATCCTGGTCGTCCTCCGTACGTATCAATAAGCTGCTCGGGTGTGAAATCAGCAAGGACCATTCCGGCATATTGAGGATTGTATCCGGGCATTGGCTTCTCTAGGTTTGCACCGTGCCGGCTACGAAGTCCATACATCTCGTTCCACACCCTTTCTGCAACATAGTCCATCCAGTCCCAGTTGGTTTCTGCGGTGCGATCGGATGCAGCTTGCCTCGCTTGCTCTCTCTTGCGCTTCAGCTTATCACCATGGCCATATCCGTAAACTGCTCGGTGATCTCTCGCATCATCCTCATGTCTAAATCTACTCTCGCGTTGTATCTCTTCCTGTATGATTCGTCTAAGGTGACTCTTCTTGATCTTCATATCTTTACTCCAGACAACCATACATATTCTCCTGCCTCAATAACTTCTAAACCTCATACAGGTCATGTTGCTGTGCATCTGTCCTGCACTCGGGTGTATTGTCATTCAGCCAGCCCTGATCAGGTTCCCATACCTTATGAAGCCCCTTGACCATTGCGATGACTGCGCCGTCAATAGTCTTAGACACAGCGAGCATCGCAGCATGAGCGTCCATCGGACCATTAAACTCCACAGCTGAGATTGTAAGATCCCCGTCAGAATGATAGAGCACAGTCCACATCATTGATCTCTCCCAAGTGTGTTGATAACTGTGTACCATCCAGGTGCGTTGTCTCTTAGTCGCGATAGCATCAGCGTCCTGCTTCGGAATTCCTGCAGAAAACTGGTGTGCTCGTCATCATATCCGCTAAACTTAGATGCGAGAATGACATCAGCCCTAAGAGTGACTGCATCTTTCTCAAAATACTCAACCTGAAATTGGCTGCACTGATCTCTGTCTAAATAAATCTGTTTCATCAAAACTCCTTGATGTCTACATTATACCACAGTGAGAATAGCTTTACATGTTTGACGCCAGCCAGACGAACGCCTTGGGAGGAATGGAGTCAAGCAAGTTCTCTGCATTTCCCTTCATGGCGATTCCCATCTCAACTGCAGCATCAAGCTCATCAGGATATTCAAACCCAGCAATAAACGTCTTAGCCTTATCACTATCTTCAAAGACGTAGACGTCAACATCCTTGGGCAGGGAAATCGTCTCTCCGATTCTCATGATGATCTTATTCTTTGGAGAGCTCTCTCCCTTCTTTCCCTTATTTATAATTCTATTTGTTAGTGCTCTGTTCAACCATGCTGGCATCTCACACACTCCTTTTGTTTTTGCTAACCCAAACGGGTATCTTTCTCGATGTTTCATCCAGAACTCGTATAGCCTTCATGGGAATTAGAGCAGGCTGCATATCGTTTCCGCCGCCGAGCCACGCAGGAGTGTCAGCATCGACGTCCTCCACCAGTGTCTCAGTCTTGTCAGTCGGATAAAAGAATCCGTTGTTCCCTATCTGGCTGAGGAAGACGGTATCTCCTTTCTTTAATTTTATCATTTCTCTCTCTTGTGATGGTGGGTCAACTGGGACTTGAACCCAGAACCTACGGCTTAAAAGGCCGGTGCTCTACCAATTGAGCTATTGACCCTAAGCAGTGGTCGGATCCCTGGGACTTGAACCCAGAACCGGCGGTTTATGAGACCGCTGCTCTAACCGATTGAGCTAGGATCCGATATGCTTATTATATCCTATACTAGGATAGGTTTACAAAACTAAAATCAAGCTTCAGGAATTTCTGAAAGTTTCTCAACTATCTCAAGAAGCTCAACAAGAGCTTCCTCTTCGTTATCTCTTGATTGCGAATTAAATGTCTCAACTGTGTCAAAGACTGTAGACATCACATATACTCTCTCAAGCGTCGTCATTTCAGTCACGCGCTGTCCTCCATAACTTCAGCTCCTTGCTGAAATGCTTTTATTAGAATGTTGAAATCACTCTCAGCCTTTATCAAGCTACCGCTGTCATGATTCTTTATGGCGTCTATCTTTCTTTTCTCAGCACTCTCTATCTGGCTAGATAGTTCCTGAAATGTTGAAAAGAATATAAGGTTCGCTCCGAACTCTTCAGCAAAGTGCTCTGCAAAATCAAATGGTGAGAGCTCTTTAGGCTCTTCTTGAGTTGAGTCATCATCGTATGTCATTTTGAATCCGTGCCTGCATATAAATATCTAAGCACCAATAGCGGCAACGGTAACCTCGGGAACAACAATATTTGACGTGTCTCCCAGAGTCAGCTCTGGCGACAGCTGGTAGCGGCTACCCTTCAGTGTGAAGTAGTCATTGTGCTTAACACGTTGAGAGTTAAACTTGGGATCCAGACATCCGTGCCACAGGAGTCGACGCTCAATGGCGGCAATCAGTGTCTTGTGAAAAGCACTTCCTTCGTCTGATACGGGGATCGGCATCCAGACCATCTTCATACTAAGCAACCTGCACACAGCTTCTGCAGCAGTGATGTGCTCCCGCTTCACCAGCGACTGGACAAACTGTGCCAGGTGTGGCGATCCGGGAATCGGTGTCCGGTGGTCGAGGTGGCTAAGCATGCGCTCCTGAAAGGATCGGCCGTGTGTCTTCCCGACGTAGTTGACGTCAGGTCCCCCAGATTCCAGAAAGATGTATAGTCCAACAGGTGACCAGGGTCGCTTGGCGAGACAGCACATCTCACTCACGGTCATCTCTCCCATGGGTTTCAAGTCCTGGCGAAAGCTCCACTCCCAGAGCTCATCGTAGACCTCCCCAAGCTGCAATCCTTGCCACTCGTCCCAGCGCCATACATGTTTCATCGGTTAACCTCCTGGAATCATTATAACATGGCCAGGCAAGGTTTACACGCAATGCTACAGAATCTTTAATAGCTCCTGTCTGATCAGCTTTCTGACCCTTGCCTCTCTCATTGGCATTTTCTGTCCCATTGATGGTTGACCGGGACCCGGCGGCATTGCACCAGGGGGTTGAGCTGGCGGCATCTGAGGTGGGGGTGCCTGCTGTCCGCTTTGAGGTTGATCCATCACAGCTGCTAGGACTGTGTCTGCCTCCTCTTCCATTCCCTCATCCTTTAGCACTGTTACTAGCTCACCGGTCTCTTTTCCATTTGTGATTGTGGCAACTGCAGTTGTAAAGTCTCTTGAGAATCCCGCCAAGTCACCCGAGTTCTTTGTTAGAAGAGTCCTAACCTTGTCCTCATCTGTTCCAAGCTTGCCAGCAGTAGCTGCATAAAGCTCAGATGCATCTGCTATTCTAGGATTTTGCTGGATCATCTGTGTGAGCCTGTCCTCTTCAGCCTGTCCAAAACCAGAGAATGCACCCTTCAATGTTGTCATTGCTGTCTGAATGAGGGGCATTCCCATCTGCATCATTACCATTGCTTGCATGGGATCCATTCCCCCAGATCTTCCCTGTTGCTGGGGCATCATGGGAGGTTGCATTCTAGGCATCTTTTGCTCATCTATTTGAAGGGCTTCACGGATGACTTTTCTCACCCTGTGCTCTGCACGACGCTCTGCTCTCCTTCTTCTCATCTCTCTTCTCTTCTTAGACATGAATCTCTCCGTCATCCTTTAATTATTCCTGCCAGCTGTTGCATTCTAGTAAACGTTTCATCTAGCTGCTGGCTATCTCTCCAAATGTCATCTAAGCCATCAGTTGTATTGATTCTTGCACCGTTAATGTGAACTGAAGAGTCTGCAGGAATCTCTGACATACCATCAACAGAAGGACTAAGACTAATATTTCCATTTGTCTTAAGTGTGAGAACTGAGACTCTGAAAGGCGAGTCGCTGCTCTCGAGATCTCCGTTCTCTCCTGATCCAATCTGAACACTTACAGATCTAGCTTCCCAGTCACCGTTACTTTTTCTCTTAAATGTGACAGGACTCGTGTGCCTGTCTCCCATGTAGTCCTCTTCTACAGTAATCTCGTCGCTAGACTGCGGACCAGCCTCGACACGTTGCTCCTCCTCCTCAGCCTCCGCCTCTTCGCGGGAAGCTCTCTCCTCTGACCTTGACAATCTTCGAATCTCTGCGCGAGACATCTCCCTGTCGCCCTCAGACCTAGCATCTGGGAAAGCTTGATCTAGAGTGCTGACAGCTCTTTCATATCTCTCCCTTCCAAGCTCAGCAGGTCCAATCTGCCTCCACCGAGCAGCACCAGCCCTTCTAGAGTACCACTGTCCCCTGACAACCTTATATGACCACTCAGGATCATCTGGTAGCTGAAAGATGTCTTCTCTTCTTTCAGCCCTTGCAACTGTCGCTGCGACCTGACGGGTATCTCTCTCCTGCTCACGCCTCTGTGAGAACTCCTCACTTCTCTCCCTGCGGTCAGCGACCCTTGCCTGTCTTCCCGTGTTTCCTGTCTCAATCCTCTCCTGCCTGTCTTGACGACGCTGCTCCCTTTTATCTCTCATTCTCTGCCGAGCTTGCTGGACTGTCTGACCTATTCTTCCTCGACCCCGCCTCTCAGCAATGATCTCTCGAATCTTCTCCCTGACAATTCTCTCAGCAGACACCTGACTGTCAATCGAAGCACCTTCCGAAAGTATGGTGTTAATGATCTCAGGTGTTGAAAATTGTGTCATCATCTTTAACCCCTCATAATAGCTCTGAAGAGGCTCACCATCGGCGTCTGTGAGCCCTATGTACTCACGGCTACCATCACCTGTGTTGACTGTGGTAGTCCCCTCGCTATTGTCGTAGTATGTATCTCCTTCTATCGCTGATTCCATCCACGCAGCGAAATTGATGTTGACCTCTTCTCCCCTAAGTCGAGCTATGTCTCCTTCGGTGTCACTCTGGACAAGATCTCCGAATTTCTCCGCAGTGGTCTCAGGAGTTCCAGGAGCGTACGGCCCATATCCAGCATCCTGTGCGTACTTGTAGAGCTCCCACGGTGTTGGCATATCTGCGATTCCAACACCTGGCGCGATCAGCATCCAGTCACCTCCAAGAGGTTCTTCTGTCCAATTGCCTCGGTCGCCTGTGGCGTTGAATTGACCTTCCTGCACGAGGTTCCATGCGTCACCGGCAAGGGCGCCGTCTGGCAAAACAGATTCATCACTAAGTATAAATGAGATCTCTACCTTACCAGGAATATTTCTGTCTCCTGAGCTGTAGATCTGAGTCGCGTAAATCTTAAGTCTAAGAATCTCGACGCCCTGCTGGCCTGGACCTTTATATCTAGCACGGTCTTGCTGATTCTGATAGGGCTGCTGAGCATCTCTAAATTGAAGAGTATCTCTCCCGTTCAAGAGCACAAATTCTCCCTCTCTAGAGGTTGAAGAACTTTCCCTCCACTCCCATCTAGATCTACCGTCAACCCAGGTGAACACCTCTTCTATTTCATCTTCTTCTGTCCTTTCAGTTTCTGCTTCACTTTCTGGAGAAGTGGTCTCTTCCGACGCACTGGCTGTCGAAGACCTGGATGTCGAAGTGCGACTTGCACTTCTAGTGTATGTTGACTGACCTGCTACACCTTCGAATCCACCTTCTGGATCTATTTCGTCCATCCTTCTAGCTATATCTGAGTAGTGTCTGCTTGAAGGGCTAACGACTATGGGGTTGGTAGGAGATGTGGATCTGGTCCGGGGTGATCTTATGATCCAGATATCAGTTCCATTGTCTCCGATCCTGTACTGGTACACACCGTCAAGATCTGTAACGATACCTTCACCTGCAACATCTGCATCCTGTACAGCCTGCTCCACATCCAGGTCTTCATCCTGCAACTCTTCTAGATCTTCAACAACGGCTAGTGCAGCCTCGGCATCTGCACTGTGATCATCGTCAGCTGGTATAATCTCTGCGTCCCTGAGGATGTCATCATAGGGTTGGTTAAGCTGTGTTGATATAGTTGCAACTACATGAGCTGGGACCATCCTTCTGAATATAGGTCTCCCTCTCTCGTTAACCCAGTCACCCTCAGGGTCCATTAGAACCTGATAGACCTCATTATTTGCAGCCTCTAGTGTGCTCAATCTAATTCCCGCGATGCGCGACCTTAGTGTCCCCCTTCTCTCTCTTGCCGTGGGTGCGTCTTCTTCTCCGCCCCTCTGCTCTCTGATTACAACCTGCCCGTACGGATCATCATAGTCTATTCCGACTAAATTTGCCCACTTACGAACAACTGCCTCTTCGAGCGAAGATTCACCTTCGTTAGAAAACCTCTCTAGCTGATCAAATGTTGGAATATCAAGCCAATCGGACCGATTGGGTGAGTACTTTGCGCTTGGTTCATCGTAAGACCTTATCCCTCCTCGATCATCTTCCCACGAGTTTCGCCTTACCTTGATTTTAGGTGTGGACATTGAGACGTTTCTCTGCGCATCCCTGTCATTTCGATAGAACCAAAGAGACCCATTATCGTTCTGGTTGCGATTTACCTCCCATGTATTCTGATTAGCCTTGTTCCAATTAAACGAACCATGTCTAGCTAGGTCACCGACTGAAGCTTCGTCTGTCTCAGCATCTTCTTGATCATCTTCGTCACCTTGATCACCATCTGATTGTTGAGGCAGATACTGGTGCACAGCTCGTGCCCTCAGGATATCGTCACCGATAAACTCTGTCCTAAGGTCCTCATTTGCGTTTAGCACTGTTATAAGGTCTGCTAGACTCGCATCTTCACTGTAGGACTGTGGAAAAAGTCCGCCGGGATCTAGCTGTTGGAGATTAGATAGCACATAAGTTCTAAGATCGGTTTTGACTTGATTGTATGCTTCGCTGTCTTGTGTTATCACAGTTGGCACAGATTCTTCTTCACCAGCATCACTTTCTTCTTCTTCGGAGTCGCCTCTCCGCGTATCACTCGACTCATGATCAAGATTGGCGTAAAACTCATCCTGCTTCATGCGATTCGCTATTTCACCATAGTGCCTACTTCCTCTTTCAATCCTGATTGGGTTTTCAATGCTAACACTAGGTGTCATTGGAGAATTTACGACAAGAATTGTCTCACCGTCATCATCTAAAATATACTCCCAGCCACCTCTATCTCTGACGATTGGCTGTGCACGATTGCCTTCTGAACCTCCTCCAGGATGCTCTGATGAGTGGACACGAGCAAGATCTCTATAGTCTGGTAATGGGTTTCCGTTTAGTTCTGCACTTTCTATCTGACTTGCTGTCAGTTCACCATGGTCGCCGGCTTCGTCTTCGTAGATCACACGACCGTCTGCGAGGATCATTATTGAATTAATGTCTAGTTCATCTTCACCTAGCTGTAGCTTGATTTCTTCATTTCTCTCCCATACATCTTCAGTATCAGTTTCTGGATCTCTCACTTCGTAGACATCTAGGGCTATGAAAAAGGGTGTCTGTGCTCTTCCTGTTCCTACGTGAATAAAATTAACGCCGCTACTATTAATCATTCCCACGGAAGCGCGCATCGCAGAATTGAATTCACTACTGTACACATCTTGATATTCAGGGTCTGATGAGATATCAGCTATCTCGTCAGAAATTTCATCTTCGGCTGATTCTATTTCCTCCTCTACCTCTTCGTCCTGTCCCGACCTCTGTCTCCACGGTTCAAGAAGGGCGTCAATCTCCTCAGCCCTTCTCTCATCTCTATCTCTTCTTGCATACCACCTCGATTCACCTTCAGGTCCGACATGTGCATCCTGTCTCCGTCTTATTGACTGAAGCTCTCTGGCAAGCTCTAGTGCCTCTATAGACGTATCACCCACTGGAACATCTTCTCCTCCAAGGTTAACAGTTGCCGGACTAGGGTGTGTGTCTGGAGCTCTTTCTTCCTCTGTTTCAGGTATATCACCAGACCTAACACGATCTTGAATATCGTTGACGACTCTCATAGGGATCAACTGTCGATCACTATATTGAGAATATTCTGGATCTGTTCTTATGATGCTTAAGATTCTAGGGTTTGCAACACTTAGTCGTCTTACACCTACAAAACCTCTTTGACGTGATCTTTCTTCTTCCTGCTCTGACAATACAACCCTACCCTCTCTGGAGGAGTGTGTCCCACTCTCAATATCTTCCCAAACCTCAAGGATCATAGATTCGATTTCTAGAGTGTCTGATCCCAATTTCTTCTCCTAAGTGTAATTCTACTATACATAGACTAATTATTATGTTTCAGAGGTACTTACAATATCAAATTGCCAATAGGGTGAGTTAAACCTCATTAGCTTCCCCCCGACCATGACAACCTTTGTTATGAGGATGGAGCTTCCGGGGTCCTCTGGCCTTCCTATCAGAGTCTCATCTGTCTTTATGTACAAGCCTATGTGCTCTTCCATGATTGGCCCACCGGTTGGCCTCCTCACCCTAACAAGATCTCCTGGATTAATTCTTGACAACTCTATCTCACATGTATTAAAACCGAAACTCGGTTCAATCTAATTTCCTCAGCCGCCTGGCGGATGAGCCATTCCTGAATCCATGTCATGAAGGTGATCGTAGATTGCAATTCTTGTTGAATTTGGACAAGTTGACCCAGAAATTCTCATTAAAGCTTTAATCGCCATGTCTATAAGATCAGGGTTTGCCTGAAGAAATGACCTCACCTTTTGATAGCTCTCTGGGTGGGGGGCTTCTGTCTCTCCGGCAAGCCCCATAAGTCCTGCCTGGTGTCCGAGACCCATCGCTTCTTCTGGTGTGAGATCAGACAAGTCACCTGTATAGTCGAACACTTCTCTCTCTTCCTGCCCTGACGTATATCCTGCACCAAATGCAGAGCTGGGATCCATTTCCCCCATATCATCTTCAGGCTCCTCTAAAGCCATCATGATCTTATTCTTCGTACCGCACCCTTCACAAGTTCCGCAGCCACAACCGTGACCCTCGTTGATAAGCTTTGCAGCTTCTTGAAGAATCATCTTTCTTAAGTTCATACCTCTTCCCTCATTGATTGATAAGTCGTGTTCGCAGGCTGCGTAGTCTTCACCAAAAGCCTCACCTTGTACAGCTGAGCCTGGATCCCGTGACCATGATATTGAATCATGTGGACCTGAGTTGCTCTCTCGTGTTTCAAAGTATGCATGGTCAAGACTGTCTTCAATGTTGTCCCCTCCAGCCCAAGCATCTTCTCTTGGAACAACTTCTGCAGGATGAAACGCGTCTGTTACATCTCTAGGTTCCGCTTCAATCGGTAGAGGAGAGACTAGAACAAGTCTAATTTCTTCCTCAATGATTCTTTTAAGATCTTTTCTAGCTATAGTCATAACTTACGTGCCTTCACAAATAACTATTTTGAATCAAGAGTAACAATCCAAGATTCTGCAACATTTTTTACGCTTCCTCCCACAAGAACAGCCCACATTCTGTATCTGTCATCATAGTGTGTAGACAGAGATCTTATTACAAGACCAAACTCTCGTCGAATCCCGGGTTCAAAGAGCGATTCGTCAGGCGGGACTACTACTACAACATCTCCTGATCTTATCCATCCTTTCTTATTCATCTTAGCTTCACAAAAAACTGGGTGTTGTAAGTCTCTATCTTTCCCTTGATGAGAACGTCTGCCAGCTCAAGAATATTACCCTCAAAAGTCGTGTATGTGTACACCCTAATGACCAGAGCGATTAGACCGACATCTCTGTAAAATGCACCCGTTTCTGTTGCATCGACAAAGTACGCAATGTCTCCCTGGCCCAAGAGCATCTACATCATCAGAGCACAAATCGCACAGTAAAGAAGAATCCCCACCATTGAGGTGAGAAACCCCATTGCAATAACAACTGTTATAAAGTCTCTAGTTGAAACACCTCTTGAATCAAGAAAGTCACTAAGCTTATCTAACATCAAAACCCCCTGTTAATATCTATGGGATTGTGATTATTCTTCTGGGAAGTAAGTCCTATAAGCTCTCTTGATATGCCTCCACTGTCCGTTTTGAGGTCCGCGGGTCTGTCTTAGCCTTCTCTCGATCACACCCATAAACCCGTCAGATCCCCAGCTTTCAGAATCGTTATTGACCTGTTCATCAAATGCTCCCCTTATGACACTAGCTTCAACATCAGAATTATCAGTGATTTCCTTTAATGCCCTAAGTCTGTTAACAATCCTCTGACCAGGCGTCCCTCCACCCGGAAACTGCTGCGCACCCTCAGGATATAGCTGACGCCATTGATTACTTCCATAATCCCAAAGATCTCTCTTGATCCTCTCCCATGTTGTCCTCACTGCTGAAGCAGCTCTTCTGCGTCTTTCTGGAGAGGCATCTTGAGCTGCTGCCCTGAGTCTGGGTGATTGAGCAAGAGCTACAGCTCTCTGAACTATTCCCCTAGCCTCTCTAGCCTTGTGGAACTTCTCGTCAAACCAGTCATATGTATCATCTGTGATTATGTCTTCTTCCCTTAGCTCCTGAACACCGCCGAGGCCTCTAGTCAAAACATCCTGAAGAATTCCATACCAGGGATTTTGACCGATACCGGCTCTATCTACAGATGTCGTGTTGCTTGGATAGTCTATCTGCTCCCCTATCCGAACTGGTCTTCTTGATATTCTTTGAACGCTTCTGACTCTCTCATACGGATCGTAAAGTTTTGCAAATTCAAAGGCTGTAATCAGGGGAACCATGACAGCTAATCCAATTATTACTGACCCAGTCAATCCAAGGCCGCTAAGTAACTGACCTTGCGCGTAAGCGATGGGCATATCAGTATAGGCATATCTAGCAGCAGCCTGCCCCTCGCCCATTGCAATGAGAGCAATTATGTGTGACATGTCAAGAGTCATTCCTGCTATTCCGCCTAAATTGATAGATCTCGCACCAGATGATGCAGCACTTGATGTGGCAGGCCTTTTCCAGTCTGTGAGACTAGAGCCCTGAATCTCATCCTCTACGTACCCTATAATGGTATTTAGAACTGCTTCATCTTCGCCTGCCATCCCAATCTCAGAAGCTATTGTTTCAGCAGCATGACTCGAACCAGCACTTTCAAAAAGAAAACATGTTGAATTCTTTCTAAGCTTTAGGGATATAATCTTTCTTAGAGATTGTTCTGAGATTGTCGACATTGTATTGAATAAGTATTCTCTAATCGTCAATAATGCAATCAGATATGACTTCTATTATTGAGCCGCTCCTCTCAGTTGTCATAAAGCATATCTGTCCTTCTGACAGGACATAGACGCTTCCTTCAGAGATGTGTGTAATCATTCCCTTTCTAGGAATAACAGACATGACGACCTCGCTTTTGCCAGGTCGAGATATGATATACATTCCTGAGAATCTAATCAGATCGCCTTCTCTGTATTTCAATTTCGC
>Ga0209756_1003400_pt1 | contig 12948 bp, 17 predicted proteins | sample ETNvirenome_6_85_FD_184071 | JGI IMG/M metagenome (GOLD analysis project Ga0209756, IMG submission 184071) | Marine viral communities from the Pacific Ocean - ETNP_6_85 (SPAdes) (version 3) | ecosystem: Environmental > Aquatic > Marine > Oceanic | place: Pacific Ocean | collected 2013-06-19
ATACTTGAAATGCTTTCGTGGTGAGATATAAGTCAGACAAATTTTGAGAAACAAATAAGAATTTCTTCAAAATTTTAGCAATATACCACCCCAATAATATATTAACAAGAACAGATGCCGATAATATATATATCATCTGTTCTTGTCCAAGTCTTGTTTTTGCTGATCCAATTCCTGGCGAGCATCCTGAATGAATTCTTCAGTTAGTTCGCCAGTCTTTGGTTTGCTTGGTTGTTTTCTGGCCGTCGTAAAGGTTGTTAATAATTTTACAAGCCCTTTGGGCGCAGAACATCCGGAACATTCAGTAACAATTTCATCTGATAAATGAAATATTACTGACAATTCTTCACACTCAGTACATCGGTAGTTATACCGGGGCACTACTTCTTCTCTAGCTCAAGTAATCTCTTATGGATACTATTTAGATGCTTTTCCAGATCTCTAGCTTGAGAGCGCAGAGCCGCGCGCAATAAACCATCAACTATTTCTTTCAGAGCGCCCTCTGTTATATATTTTGGATTTTGGTCTTTATTGAACATCTTATTCTTCCTCCTTGTCTTCCACTTCTTCAATGGTGAATGGTGGCGTTACGCCCTCAAGCGAGACCACCGGCGGATTTGTTACCACCAAAGTTGAGTGGCTCTGATCCTCTGGATCAAATTGAAAGTCCATTTCTAGTAGGACGGGAACAATGTCACTTTGTTCCATTAATGATTTTTGAAGAGCCATCATTAGGGCCCCTAGTGCTTGATTTGATAATCTCATTTTTTAACTCCTTTTTAAGTTTTCAAAACAACTTTTTATACCATCTTGTATTGATATTGAATGTTTCCATCCTATTTCTTCTAGTTTACCTATGTTGGCTCTAGTTTCTAAAACATCTCCATCGCGAGATGCTATGTACTCAAACTCTACGTCATAAAAAGACTGTACTATTTTTTTTATCTCGTTCAACGAGATGTTTTCTCCGGTGCCAACATCGAATGTGGACCCGTCGAATCTATTGTCGTAATTCATTGCAAAAATATTAGCTGATACCACGTCATTAACATGAACCATATCTCTTCTTTGTTCGCCGTCTCCCGTTATAAAGGGCGCCCGATCAGTTCTAAGATATTCCATCCAGTTGGCCACAGCTGTTGCATAAGGTCCATTTGCCACCTGGTCTTCTGAGTATACATTAAAATATCTTAAAGATACAGTGTCTAAATCATAAATATCGGCGTATATCTTGCATTCCATTTCAGTTACTAGCTTTTGAAGTGCGTATGGATTTGTGGGTCCCAGCCCATTTCCCACCACAGAGGAAGAACTGGAGTATATAACTCGCTTCACAGATCCGCATTTTTTAGCGAAATTTAATACCACGGATCCCACCATAACATTGTTCCTCATGGTTGCGACCGGATCTTCAATAGAGAAGCCAATACGTGGCCAGCAGGCCAAGTGAAACACATACTCTGGCTGGAAATCATAATAGTATGGATGAAATTTTCCGTCAGCATCTTCTGCAAGACATTCAATCGCATCGCGAGGGATCTGGCCATTTAGATCGATGCCCATAACCTCGTGGCCCAAGTCCTGCAGTCTCTTATATAGACGCGACCCTATGTATCCTCGGTAACCTGTTACTAAACACTTAGCCATTTTCGGCCTCCACTTGCTCTGATATCCAGGCGTAGGTCTTTTCCATTCCAACTCTTAATGGTTGTTTGTAGTCCCAGCCTAATTTCTCTCGAATTAAAGTATTGTCGGAATTTCGACCTCGAACACCAACTGGGGTTGGAAAGCCATACTTGGTCTCGAACCTTTCTCCATCAATATTATCAATTGTAAGACTTTTATTAGAAATGTCAATTGCCATCTCAGCAAATTTATTGATTGCGATCATTTCTTCAGAGCCAATGTTCACAGGACCCTCAAAAGTGGGGTGGTCCATAAGGCGCCTGGTAGCCTCTATACACTCATCAATGTAGAGGAAGGACCTAGTTTGTGCACCATCGCCCCAAACTTCAACCTCGGCGCTCTCAGAGGCCACAGCGACCTTCCTGCAGAACGCGGCGGGGGCCTTTTCTCTGCCGCCGTCCCACGTACCTTCAGGTCCAAAAATGTTGTGATATCGAGCAACTCGAACTGTCAATCCGTAGTTGCGGGCGAAAGCGAACCATAGGCGCTCACTGAATAGCTTCTCCCAGCCATACTCGGAGTCGGGCTGTGCAGGATAGGCTGAATTTTCGGTGCAGTTCGGATTATCAGGATCCATTTGGTTATGCTCTGGATACATGCATGCAGAGGACGAGTAAAACACGCGGTTGACGTTCTTTTTAACACACTGCTCTGCGATATTCAAATTAATCATGGCCGAATTGTGCATAATGTCGGCATCGTTTTCACCCGTGAACACAAAGCCGGCGCCACCCATATCTGCTGCAAACTGGTAAATCTCGTCCAGATCTTCTGTCACAACCTGATCACAAGTGTCCGGGTCTCGCAGGTCGCCCTGCACAAATTCATCAGCAACCTCTGTAACATCGAAAAATTCATGGTACTTAAGATCCACACCGCGAACCCAATGTCCTTCAGCTTTCAATCTCTTAACCATGGCGCCGCCGATAAAGCCGCCGGCTCCACAGACTAATACTCTTTTCACGATTTTTCTCCTTCTTTAAAAAATATATCTGAATTAACAGCCTTGTCGCATATCAACATATCATAGGCTGGCTTTTCTCCCACACTTAAATGATCATATTTGCAGCCCCATAATTTTAGTTGTTTGCTTGTCAATTCTTTCCAATCTAAACCTGTCACAGAACCTCTGGCCGTCCAATATGTTATTTCGTGACCTTCGCCATAGAGATCATTAATTTTACTAATCCTATCCCTATTGGGCGTAGCCAAAGCGTAGTCTCTTTCGTTTTCATAAAAGCATATTGTCTCATCGATATCAACATATATCTTCATCACAACTCCTTCATCTCAACTAAAATTGTATCACACATTTTATTTTTTGCTAAAATATTAAGATATTCGCGGTTTAAACGATCACAATTAAATTCAGTAAAAATGTTTTGTCCTCCTGGCTTACCTTTAGCAAGCCAATATAGGTGATTTGAAATAGGATATCTTTGTACTTGTAAATTTTGTACTACACTAAGGCCTGCTTTTCTTGCGATTGTTTCAATATTTTTATAATTAAAAAGCATTAAATGACAACTCCAGAATGTAAAATGAGAAAATGATTCATTTTTATAGTAAGATATCAAAGCATCATCAGCATTAGGGAACTCAAGGTACATTGAGCCACCTTTTTTTAACAATTTCTTAATTTTCAATAGATACAGCACGGGATCTTTGAGATGCTCTATAACATGGAAAGCAGTTATAATATCAAATTCACTTTTACTATTTAAATCCTCTATTTTAGAATAATGGCTAAGCTTTTTGCTCTTATAGAAATCAGAAATATTTTTATTAGGCTCAATGCCTGATGCGCTGTTTGCCACATCCTTAGCCAAACTTAGAAAGCCGCCCGCTCCAGATCCGAAATCAAGGATATCTTTTTCTAACAATTCATCCTTCAAAAACTCGAACCTCCTATGGTCATCTTCATGTGTACTTTTACACCAATATTCTAAATTTTTACATTTAGAATCCACCCCTTCCCTGTTATCCTCGTTCATTTCACCATTTTGGTAATAGTCTTTATCAATGTGATCAAAATTTTCTAAAAATATCAAATTACAGTTTTCGCACTTAAAAATTTTTAAGCCTGGAATATCGCTTACGACTCCATCTACTAACTGGAAGGTTGTAGACTTGCAAATATAACAGGCTTTATTCATCGAGGCCGGTTTGCGTTTTGTGCAACGAAGGTAGAATCATCGTCTTTAAAGTACAGGTTCCGAAAGCCCTGTTTTTCGGACTCACACATACGATCGTGAAAATCTTCAATCAATTCCACATTCGCCTCATATAAAACCTTATAGAATGCTTCATCATCCATTTCTGTAAAATTTATAGTGAGCAGATCCGGGTTTTTAGATATTTCCCAAAAATGTTCGTGGTCACGAAGAAGGCCTTTGTCTAACGCGTACTGATATAGAGGGGAGCCGGGATATGGTGTTACGGGTCTTAAAAGCCTCTCGTCTCGGCCTCCATATTTTTTCAACACTTCAACAGTTTTTTTAACTGATTGGGCTGTTTCGCCAATATTGCCAAACATGCAAGGCAAGTTAACCTCCATTCCGGCATTTATTGTTGACTCAATGCCGGCTTCAATCATTTCATGGGATGTTTTTTTGTTCATCAGCTCTAACACTTTTGTGTCGCCCGATTCTAGCCCGTACAATATTCTATTACAGCCGGCTGCTGCCATGGCATTGGCCACCTCCTGGGTTACTATGTTGAGTCTTCCTGTTGTTTCCCACGTAATGCGCGGAAGCTGGCCGCTGTCGAACGCCTCCACTAATTTATTAGAAAATTCAATAACATGTTTTTTGCTTGTCATAAAAAGCTCATCAGACATCATGAAATGTGTAATTCCATACTTCCCGTTTAAAAAGTTGAACTCCTCCAGGAGCTGGTCAAATGGCCGATATCGAAAACCCTCCTCCAGCCGATAACAAAAATTACACCTAAATGGACAGCCTCTGCTCGAAATGAAATTAAAGGCTTTAACTCCTTTATGGTATCCTCTAGATTCATACCACACATAATTGTCAATAGCGAAAAGGTGGTATGCTGGATCGGGTATCGTGAGAATATCTGGAACTGGCTCGCGGAGACTCGAAACATAAACGTCTTGACCATCTCTAAAAGAAACCGAGGGGATATTTTCGACCGATTCACCAATAGATAAGGCATTTACTAAATTCAAGAGGGAAGTCTCAGCTTCTCCGGAAACACCATAATCAGCCCCCGTTTTCATCAAGTAAAAAGCAGGTAATGGAGAAAAGCCGTTCCCCCCCAATATAATTTTAGACTGCGGGGACGCGGAGCGGCATGCTTTAATGTGACGTATTACATCATGAACATAGTTTGTAAGATAACCAAATCCGATATAATCAAAGGTTTCTCTTTCTAATAAAAATTTTTCTAAATCTTTGGGAGAGAGGTGAAAGACAGTCCCATCGAAGATCTCCACTTCATAATCATTTTTTTCAAGAACTGCCGCTAAGAAAGCTGGCCCAAATGTCCACTCTGGAATTCTGTCATACTGATCCATTCTAACGAATAAAAATCTACCTCGCTTATCCCCTTTAGATAATTTAGGTAATTTATACTGAATAGGGCCCTTGGTATCTTTAAAGTTCTTTCCGTCGTAATTTATTTTTAATAGGGGATTAACATCTTTGGTACCTAGGCGACGATCCACCACGCGCGTGTGCTTTGTATCTAGGGAGCTATCATAGGTCGCATCTGATGCCGTATCATTCTTTTTATCATTAGTCATTGTTTATACCTTAGTTTTTTGCGTATACTCTCTTCACTTTTGGTAACCATTTTATCAGCCGAGCCGAGCATTGTTGGAATACTTTCAACCCTTTTTCTAAGCATATCCATCGCATGCACCTCAAGACTAGAAGACTGATCGGTTCCCCATAATTCATGAGACAAGGTGATATGTCTTTCGACAACGGACGCACCGAGAGCAACCGCTATGCAGGTTGGTTCGAGATCATACTCGTGACCCGAATATCCTATTGTACACTCATAACGATTTTTCAAAAAAGGTATTAGATTTAAGTTTAGCTCACTGCGGGGCGTCGGATAACTCGAGTTGGTATGCATCAACACGATATTATCATTATGCCTTAAGACATGGTTTACTGCGGTGTCAACCTCTTGCAAAGTAGACATTCCGGTTGACATGATAATGGGAATGTTAGTTTTAGAACTTTCAATGAGCAGCTCATCATTTGTTATCATAGCAGAAGGAATCTTGATAAATGGCAAATCATACTCTAAAATAAAGTTTAAACTATCTAAATCCCAGACAGAGGCACTCCAACCAATCGGTTTTTCTTTTGAATAACGATCAATATAATCGTACTCCTCTTTTTGAAATTCTATCTTATGCTTATAATCAATGTAGCTCATGGTGCCCCACGGAGTCTCGCGAGATACACTTTTTTGATGCTCTGGGACACAAACATCCGGATTTCTCTTTTGAAACTTTGCACAGTCCCAGTTGCAAGCATTTACGGCGTCTATTAATTTTTTTGCTATATTCATATCTCCGTTGTGGTTGATTCCAATCTCGCCTATTAAATATGGCTTTTGCAAATCATTGAAGTTAGTCGACAAAATATTCTCCTATCTTGGGCATATCGCATTCTTTTGTACATTTTATGCAAGGGTTAATATCGAAATGATCTTTTCTAAAGTTATTATACAGTTCACCATTCCATATATCATAAAGCGTATCTTTATTGGCATTCCCTAAAAAGATCTCATTGTTGTAGTCTTCCATGCACATATGAATTTCTCCATCCGACTTAACAGTCATCGACATCCACGGGTGCTTACAAAATTCCAACCAATGAATAGCACCGGTACCATAAAAATCTTGCTCCTGCTCTGGTACTTCTCTGTCTCGAACTTGTAGATACTCTTTTAACGAATCGTCTTTGCGATACCATTGTTGGTCTTCGCTCTTCAAATAGATATAAACATTGGAATCTCTGAACGCTTCTACAAGTCGGCGGAATTCCTGTTGCTGCTCCTCGTCATGTCCCACATCAATCATTGTAATAATAATTTGTGTGCTAAAGCCTCTTTCTTTCTTGATTTTCAAAATTTCCATTGTTTTTTCAAAAGCTTCAGTAAAGTTAGCAGCATTGCCACGGATATCTTTAAATTTTAAATCATCTGTGCTTTCGAAAGAATACTTGAGAAATGTGAGTCCCGCATCCATCATTTCCACTGTTTTTTCAATATTAATATTAGCCGGATTACAACTAAAATAAGACTCAAAACCGCGGTCATTCAGCGCGCAAACCACGTTAGAGAGGTTTTTGTCAAGCAACGGATCGCCGTAGCCATGAAGTTGAATTACTCGCGGAATTATATAAAGAAAAAAGTGATTTTCCGAGGGCGGGGCGTCGGGAGCTATACCATACGTTTGGGTACAGAACTCCTCCCACTCTTTCCATAGTACCGGTGCGTGGGGAGCGATCTGTGATAATATGTTATCATAGAACTCATTCTCCAAAAACGTAATCTTCCGGGTCATCTTGGTGGTGCGCGGACACATCTTACATCTCATATTACAAGCATTTGTAGTTTCAATATTGTAAATTATAGGATCCTTGGATCTAAAGCTTTCGAAAAGATCTAAAGTTTCTTTTTTTGCAAGGCTTTTACCACGCTTAATGTCTTCAACCAAGCTGTGCGCCTTCATATAAAAATTAATATCGTACATTACTATCCATTAAAATATTCTATTGTTTTACTCAAGATATCTGCTTTAAGCTCTGCTAGTTTCAAATCTCGATAATTGGTTTTAAATTGCATAATTTTTGGTTGTAAACTTTCAGCAATCGGACATAGTCCTCGCTTATAGCTTAGATTTGAATATATTTTTGGGTTGCGGTAAGCAAATTGCTTATTCGCTATAACAGGTTCAAAATATGGTATTGCCCAACTGCCGTAAATGCCGTCGCCGCCTAACTCAATATATTTTTTTCTAAAATCTTCCCATGTTACACCTATTGAGGTATCGCCTTCATATCGAACTCCTAAAGTATAATAAGAGTTTTCATAACCTTCTGGTGTGACTTGGGGTACTAAATAGTCACACTGCCTCATTATATCAATGAAACAGTTAGCATTTTTTACTCGCATTTCAACAAGCTCTTCGCATTTTTCCAATTGTGCTAGGGCGATCGCAGCACTAAATTCTGATAATCTGTAATTCCAGCCCAATACATCGTGCCTTTTATAATGAGGGTTTTGAAATATATCTTGGCGCAATCGAACTCTGCCTTCTGCTGCTTGCAAGTTTTTAAAGCCATGGCCACCGATCTTTCTACATCTAACAGCTATTTCCTCATCGTTAGTTATAATTGCCCCGCCTTCGCCGCAAGATATATGCTTTGTGTTTTCAAAACTATAACTGGCAACATGGCCTATGGTTCCTGTCTTTCTACCCTTATAGCGGCTTAGGAAGCACTGGGCGTTGTCTTCGATTACGGCGATATTATATTTTTCTGCCAATTTCATTATAGGATCCATATCGCAGGGTAGACCATAAAGTGATACCGCAATTATTGCTTTTGTTTTTGGTGTAATTTTTCTTTCAATATCTTTGGGGTCAATATTGAAAGTATTTGGATCAACATCTGCGTAAACGGGTATTCCATTTGCATGTATAGTTGCTGTTGTATCCATTATTACGGTTAGCGCAGGCGAAATAACCTCATCACCCTCTTGTACTCCTACTGCTTCAAGCGCTGCATGCAAAGTTGAAGTTCCTGAATTAAACGAAACAGCATAATCTACCCCAAACTTTTCGGCTAAGCTCTTCTCTAAAACTTGGTTCCAATTGCCGGAGGTGGAGGCCCAACTTTCTGAGTTTAGGACGGACATTAAGTATTTTAATTCATTGCCCCTATATTTGGTTGGATTTTTCACTTTAACACCAGTTTTGTTTTGTTTTTTTGATTTTTTGCCCACTCTTCATGCCTATGAAAATTAATATTTTTTACATATGGGTTTTTATCAATGTATTCTATTATTTCTTTTAAAGTATAGCTTTTATTCCCAAAATATTCAATGATATTTTTAAAAAACTTAAAGTCATCATTGTAGTCAAGCGTCATTCTAATATCATTTCTGCAGAACATAGGATCGACATTTTCTAAGGAACTTACATTAAACAATCCTGTATCTGTAAAATATACCCACATCATTTCAGTATCATTTGTTTTCTTTATTTTGCAAACTTTTTCTAGAGCTTTAGCCTTTATCCCATAGGTAAATGTTCCACAGATTACGTCATCAGACTTTATAAAATCAATTTCATCATTATTCGAATATTGACTAAATGCTAAATCAATTAAATTCGGGTCACAGAAGAGATCATCCCCGTCAGCTGTGACGAAAAAATCAATACTGAACTTCTTACACGCAGAATTCCAGCGATCAAGCTTGTCTTCTACACTTCCTCTAAAATATTTTATGTTATTCCGCTCTGCAATATCACATAAGACGTCATCTTCTTTGCGCGTTGTTGTGCACAATATTATATCTTTGGCTAATTGCGACTTTTTTGCGTTTTCTATAACATATTCTATTGTATACCTATTGTTAATCTTTAACAAAGATTTGTTCGGTAGCCTAGTCGACCCTTTTCGGACAGTTATGAAAATTGCTTTTTTATTCATTTAATATAGACATTATAACACAGCATAATAGCCATGTCAAACAATATTACTAATTGCCCGAGTACCACGTTTGACTTGCTATTTCGGCTTTTATCGTGTTGCACTTTATATTGGTGCTCTTAAAAGAATGATCTAACAATGTAAAGAACTCTAGAGTAATATCTGGGAAAGAGCGCACGAGGTAATCATCGTACAGCACTTTCATGTGCTCTCCTTCATATGCTATTCTGGCGGTCCACCATTCCGGAGTTCCATAAGCCGGCGGATCTGTATACCATGATTTTTTGAATTTAAGATTACTATAAAAATCCAATCCGTAGTAAACTATGTGTTCAGCATTCAATTTTAAAATTGCATATAAAGTTGCGAAATAAGAACAATTGCAAATAAGCTTATCTTTATAAATCGGTATTATATACGGTTCCGCTTCTTCTGGCATATGCTCAATTGGGCGGCCGTCGCGGGTTTTCATCTCATCAAGGTTTTTTCCTGGTGGTCCTCTCCAGGTGTACAAATAAGGTTCATCTTCTGCAAGATATGGTAAATATTCAAGATTATTTAAAGTGCCCCCTTGGTGATGCTTGAGCTGAGCATCCTTATGCTTCTGCCATAAATCCCAGTCAGGCTTAAATCTGTTTGTCACACACTGCTTGATATTAATCTTATCGAATACTGCTGCATTAAACCCTTCTTGGGTGACGTTGCTTAATATATATAAATTCTTGCCTTTTAATTTTTGTATAATTGTATCATTTGCAACTGTTCGAGAGTGATCGTTAATTAAGATAATGTCCTCAGTGTCTTCAATATTATCGTTTTCTAACGCAGCCAAAGATGGGCCGGCGCCTAGTATATAGACTCTCTTCATTTCTTATAATCTTCTACAAAATCACTACAAATACCACCGCAGATCTGAAGTTCTCCTTCATAACCCAGCTCAGGCATCACACAGACAGCGCCCTCAACGAGACGCTTTCTGGGGGACGTCCAGAGTACTCCTTTAGACGTCAATGTTACATCGTCTGTCTGGTGGAAAAAACAATGTATGTTGTGTCTTACTAGCTGTTGAAGCGCCTCTACATTTTTACAGTGACACCAAAATCTGTCGTTTCTCAAATATTCAAGGGTTGTTTCGGTTTGAGGCGCGTCGTGGCCTAGATAATATTTGCCGTCAATATACCAGACATCGACTTCCACATCATAACCCCGCGCTAGAGCGGCATCTAAATACGAGGGAGTATTCTCAAGGTCTGGTTTTTTACCGGCTACATTTCCTCTGTGTGCAATTAATAAAATTTTATTTTGTTGCATTTATATAGATCCACTTGCACCCAGTATATTTAGAGGCGCCCTCTGTTTTGGGGAGAGGAGGATCTTTAAAAGTAAATTCTATATTTTTAAACCTAAGAGATTCAAGATCTTTCGTGAGGAGGGGGAGATCTTTTTCAAAAATCGCCACATTCCTACCCCCCGTACAAGCTTCTATTTCGTCATACCTCCATTCACGGTGTTCGAATTTCATATCTTCTTTCAATCTGCTATAGATCATTTGGTGGCACAAGCGCCCTCCGGGCTTCAAAAGTGTATAGTGGTCTTTTAAAACATTCATTCTTACAGACCACGGTATAATATGGATCATTGTAATGGTTGAAAAAACTAAGTCATAATCCGCAAACGCAGAGCCAATTTTTGAGGAACTCCCGTCAGTTGGATAAAGCTTGCATCGCGAGGACGTCAAAAGTGGCGTATGCTTATCTAAATAATTTCTAGCGGCCACCAAGAATTCAGGATTTATATCGCAGCCGTCCACATAATAAAAGAGATCTGCGAAGTAGCGCAGCATTCTACCATTACCGCACCCAAAATCAAGACAAGCTCCGTGTTCTCCCATTTGGGGCAGCTCACTTTTAGAAAACTTCTCCATAATATGCTCGACATATGGATAAGCTTCGTGCTCGTCCCATCGGCCCGGAACCGTTAGCCCCATCGGGTCTTGTTCTGTAAAGTTTCTCCCCATTTTGGAAAGATACAGCTTGCGTTGTGCTTCTGCGTATTCTTTTAAGTTGTTCATATTTTATACCTTATTCATATAGTGCCATCGCACCAGTGGAGTATCGCATGACAGCTTCCCGTCAGCACCTGTCCATTCTCTCAAAAACTTATACTCTAGTTTATCATGTAAACCGGTTTCAAGCAAGTGTTTTCTTGCAAGTTGATGATTACTAATCATGTGCTGTTTGTATTGAGGTAACAAATCAAACAATGTAGAAAAAACCGTCATGTCTTCTGGCGTAGCACAAAACCAGAGGTCATTCATAAGATGTAAACCGTTCTCGTATGGGCCGGCTGGGCCCTGTGCGTAGAATTTGGTCTTGTCAAATTCACTAAAAGCAAAGTCGACCAACAAAGCTATATCAAACCGCGTTAATAGGACCCAATCATATTCTACATCACTTTTATTCACGAGAGAGATGACTTCTTTTACGGATGTCCATCGACAAAAGTTAGCATGCATTCCTGGAATCTCATAATCAGTTTTAGGTTGCTGCTCTGCTTTTATAGCCACGGGATTATAGGTCTCAACCACCTTATCTTTTTGGTCTACACTCCACGTATGTATAAAAACATCGACTTGGTCGTTAACGTCCATTACGTGCTGCTTAAAATGCTTATACCCTACCTTATGATTTATTAGTTTGTTGCCTTTACCATATTTATTGTCGGTTCCAACAAGACCGTGCAAACATAATGCTACTTTCATGATTTATAGTTATCCAAATAGTATCTCAAATCCTCCGGGGTACCAATTCCCCACATCTTATGGACATAAAATGGAATTAGAGTTTTTCCGTCCTGAATCAATTCGTTATAAACGGGCGCTATGTAAAATTCATTGTTGACTCGAACATTCTTTTCAATCATTTGCTTTGTGTATTTAACAAAATCGGAGCCATGCCTATACCAATAAATCCCACAGGTTGCAATATTTGAAATCGGGCGCTTCTCGGCTACCTCAGTAATGAAGCCCCGTGAATTAGTTTTAACAAAAGACCATTTGGGATGTACTGCATTAAATGTATAGACCATTGCATCACAATCGGTCTGATCTCTCAGCATCGTAAAGTTCTGGGATTCATACTCAATGAACTGGTCTGAATTTGCGATTAAGAGGTCTTCATCTGTGTCTATTAATTCTTCTGCTAGGAGGGCCGTACATGCTGCGCCTTCAGTAAGACCATCAACTGTGATATATTTAAATTTACCGTTTGTGATTCTATCGAGTGTGTCAATAAGGCCGGCGTACTTTTCTACATGGGCTTTACGAACGAGGAAGATATACTCACAATCAAAATCGAGGTTTTCTACAACCACCTGAATCATGGGCTTTCCACTCACGTCGATTAGAGGCTTAGGAAAGGTGTATCCTTCTTTTGTAAACCTGCTGCCTTCGCCGGCCATGGGGATTAAAACCTTCATTTGACCCACTCACAGAAAAGACCAATATCTACTCCCTTAGCATTTGCCACAGTAATAACGCGGACGCCAGCAGCTTTGGCTGCAG
>Ga0209756_1003401_pt1 | contig 12948 bp, 15 predicted proteins | sample ETNvirenome_6_85_FD_184071 | JGI IMG/M metagenome (GOLD analysis project Ga0209756, IMG submission 184071) | Marine viral communities from the Pacific Ocean - ETNP_6_85 (SPAdes) (version 3) | ecosystem: Environmental > Aquatic > Marine > Oceanic | place: Pacific Ocean | collected 2013-06-19
TGTTTGCTGTACCGATGGTTTGATCCTGAGTACGCTCACGTTGTGTCTTCGTGCCAGGGTTACCGAAGAAACGGTAACGATCTAGCTGAACAGTTTGACCCGGCTGTTTTGTGAAATCATGGACAACGACTGGCTCAGCAGCCATTTCCACGATATAAGCTGGATGGGGACGGTATAATTCCGCACCCAACAGCTTAGGGAAATCATTATCAATAAACATTGGGTTTTTTCAGCGTTTTTTTAGTTTGCTGATATCTGAGAACCAGATCCTCAAAAAAGAGGACATAAATTCTCTATATCTGGAATAAATCCATTAAAATAATTATAATATGAGTTTATCAACCAACTTATTTAAGTTTGTGGCTTAATTAAGCCATATTGTAAGGAGAATAGCTCCCTGAAGGTACAACTCCCATTCGTCCTAAAGGATTAACATATCCATCTGCTGGTTGTAAATCTGATTGAGAAGCTTGCTGCTCTATTTCTGCTTCTTGAGCAAGAGTCGCCATTATATTTTTATAGTCTTCCGACTTTTGAACTGCTTTTTTGGCTTTAGCTTTGCTCATTTTTTATTAGAAGGTGGATAGCCTACAGGAAGTTGTTCAAATGCAGCAGGAGGCATCATTTGTGCCATAGTCATTTGATATTCGGCCAAAAATTGTTGTTGGTTAAATATACTTGCAGCTAAATTCTGAACAGCAGAAAGTCCATTACCAGGAAGAGGAGAACCTGGTAAATTTAACTTCAAATATGCAGAATCTAAATCTTGAGGTAATGGAGAAGTATTAACATTTGGATCTCTCAGAGCAAAGTAATTATCTGAATTACCATAAATCATTTGTTTCTCTATATCACTGGCACCAAAACCAATTAGATCTGGTGATCCAATAGCACCTCCAGCTGTACCAAGTCCAGCAAGAAATGCATCCGCTTTATCTTTTGCTCCTTTCTTTTTTGCCATTATGAGAAATGAATAAGGGGGTAGGAAATCTACCCCTCATTTAGTTATTAGATCACTCCATTACCAGAAGCTTCTGACGGAAGACTTCAGGATTCTGCTGAGCGACATTTAGATACTTCCATGCTTCTCCAGGGTTACGATCGGCTGCTGAACCGAAGTTATTCCAGAATGCATTTGGATCTGCAGGACGCTGAGGCTGTGGAGGAACTGGCATCTCAGGACGCTGTGGAGCAGTTACTTGAGGCTGTCCAGTTACTTGAGGAGCATTAGCATACTGCTGTCCTACTGGTTGTCCTTGAGGAGCAATTCGTCCTTCAGGCACAGGGTAAGGACCATTTGGACCAAAGAACTCACAAGTGTAATCAGCAAGAACGTCAGGATCAGTCAGAATTTTTTCATAAACTTTATGTTCCTGAGACAATTCTTGAAGAAGACCTGCAGCTTCGCCAAGTTGAGAATTAGTAGCACCTACAGCATCTTCTAGCTGACAAGAATAATCATTAAGAAGTGCAGCAGTATCAGGACCGAAATGATCAATTACATTGATACTCTCGTTACTTACTCCGTTTGCCTGAAGCTGCTCTACTGTTATCTCCTGCGAGGTTGGGGAATAGCTGTCCGAGTATCCCTGGTTGTTGTTGATCCCAGGCATATAGGTCGGAGCTGCCTGATTGACGTATGGGGTCGTTTGTTGGGAACCGTAACTGGCCGGGTCTATTGCTTGGGTCTGAGGAGACTGTTGACCCTGGAACGGGAATTGGACTGGTGAACTCAGGGCGCCCACTACCCTGTTGAACGCCTCCTTGTAAGGATTCTCCTGTTGTGGGGCTGCCTGGGTAGCCTGGGGGTACGAGGCTGTAGGGGTTGATTGGTAAGCCTGGGCCGCCATCTGGGCTGGCGCTTGTGGCATTGGTGCCGCCATCGGCTGGGAGGTCCCCACCCATTGGGGAGATGTTCCCACTACCGGTGCCTGCGCCGCTGACTGCTGCGCTACCGGAGCCGCGTAGCTGATCGGCTGGGTCTGGGATACTTGGGGTGCCGATTGGGTCGGCGCTACGGTAGCGTCCTGCATAAGTTACTTCCTTCTGGAGGGATTCGAGGGTTCTATATAAAAATGGGGTGAGATCAAGTCTCGGATCCGCAGCCATCGGTAAATTCGGTTGCTGTGGATGTGGCGTTCTCATTTCTTGATTGACTAAGTCAATAAGAGACGAATACGCTCTTTGTACTTCCCCAACCATTCTAAATGGGAAACCGGAGAGCATGCCCGCGATTTCGTCATCAGTTTTAGAAGGAAATAAGTACTTCAGTGCTTCTATACTATCAACACCCAATTCTTGTAAGTTTCGAGTAAAGATAGATTGGTTCAATTTATCTTGTGCAGTATCCTCATAAACAGGCCCCATCCATCTCCAACTAACAGCTCTATCACCATCGGGTGCTAAGCCAACAACACCATCAGGTATCTCTTTAGTCTCAACTGCATCGTCAATAGCTACCTGTAATTTCTTTTCATATCTCTCTTTTTGTTTGACATATTTCTCATATAAAATCTCATCATCAGGGTTCTCTGGAGGAATAGGATATTTAATCCCTGAATGATAAGCAAGAGATTTACGGAAGATTTGTTCTTCCTGGAAAATCATTAATTCAAAGCACTTACAAATACCATACGTATAAAGCTGTAAACACTTTTTCTTAGCTGTGGCACTAACACGACCATAAGCAGATTTAATTTCTGTTGCAGTTACATTAGTAATACTTAAATCATCAATACCACCTAGAGCAAGACGTATTTCACTTCGTAGTTGTTCCGAATATCTCGCCTGGTCAGTACTAACAGCATTAGGTGTAATAAAACCAACACGATCCGTTGGCTCTAAATTTGCAATAACTCTAGGAACACGGTAACCACTACCAGGCTTACCTATATAACCTGGTTGCTGTCTACTCGAAGGGTCTTGTTTAAAAGTAGAACTCGACAAACTGAAGTCTGATTGGAATCCAGATTGACTAGAAATACTTGGTCTCTGAGCAGCATCATCTGAATTCTGTTCAATAATATCTTGCTTAGGACGAGAAGAAAGTAAAGTTGGATTACCAAAGAATGAAAGGTTTGCCCGAATGTTCTTCACCATCTCATCATGAGCAAGTATCTGACTTGATAACCACTCAAATTCACCAGCACCCTCAGTACCAAAAGCGTCTGGATTATTAAAGACTTCTACACATGGGATAAACTCCATAGTGTTATCGTGAGTCTTCTTATCAAAGGTTGCATATTCTAAATTTTCATTATCAAAAGTTATCTCTTGTTCACTATGAAACTCTTCAATCTCTTCTGGAGTAATACGCAAACGCATGTAGCGTTTATCTGTATTTAAACCTACACCCTTGAACCCCTTAGAGGACTTAACCTTATAGGGATATATGATAATGACTTCTTCTAAATCACCTTCTGGAGAATAATAAGTGCGATAAGAATCTTTATCAAACCAATAAAGGCGATAAGTTTTTTGTGTTGGTCGAATATAAAAAAGACCTTTTCCATAAGCTAAGAAACGATCCCACATTGAATCGAGTCGAGCATCTAATTTATTAAACTTTATAACCTGTTGAATAAAATCAAATCTTTGTGTACCAAAGTTATCTTGATCAGGATAAAACTCAACGCCTTGACGTATTCCAAACATCTTCATCTGAGACAGATGAGCATTGACTAACATCGTGTCAGCTGACCCACTCCCATCACGATTAACTACCGCCTTAAGAATAGTGTCAAGTTCAGATTTAACAGCAGTATCACTCATGAGTTTTTAACAAGTTGTCTATTGGTCAATGTTGTAGCCAGCATGTAATCGTTTTAGAGTAATCACGTCACCCTCAACTTCAACATCAAATCGTTCACTCGGCTGAAGCGCCATATCGTGACAAAGTTCATCAGGAAGTGGGATAACGACAGAACCATAAGCGTCCTGTTCGATTTCTAAGTTGTAATAGCTGTTTGACATTGGAAGGTGGTCTTTCCAGTTTAAATCGTCAATACTCTAACTCTAGTTTTCCTTTAGACATTAATCCATTGCATAGCCATACCAAGGCGTCCACACAGTCATCATGAGAACTAACACCAAAATTGACAATCTCATCTGTCAAATGAGTGAACTTTCGATACTTATTAAAAGTAATTCTCCTCTGTTCAAATAGACCCATAATCCCCCTAAAGCGAGCAACTTTATCCCCGCGAAATCCTTTGACTGCATGCCAAATCATATTATATAAACCATGCTCTCCCTGACATATTCGTTTAAAATCAGCCTCTAAAGAAGCCTGGTACGCAACAGCTTCTGACCAAATATGAACTGAATTACCAGTAGCAAAATAATTCTTCCCTTCTCCATGAATAACTCCCCACTCCTCCATCATTTCCATAAGACTTTCTAACTTCTCCAAATTCCCCATAATTCTCAATCTCTTACAATCAATAATATGAATCTTGTTTCCAATACGTCCACCCATCACAAAAACAGTAAAGTCATTTTGTTCTCGTACACCAGCTGATAAATCAACTCCTACACCCATAGCATCAAATTGTGTAGCAATACCTCCTCTAACAATCAAATCAGGTGAAAGAGATAGTTCACTAGTTTGAACAATCTGATTCTGATACTGAAAACTAAAAGCAACCGGCGCTTGTCTCCTGCGGTCACGAAGGTAGTCCAAGGACCACATAGCTGGCCAATAAGATATTTCCTCTCCTTGTTCATCCACTGTAATAGCAGACTGAATAATTTGCACCCAATCATTCGCAGGAGTGAAAGTGCTGTTATGAATGTCATCATGGCGAAAACGAGTTCCGAGACAAACTGCTCTACCACCTTCAAACATCGTTGGAACAATGACAGCATTCCAGTTATCCTCCATTGCTTGACGAATATCCCTGTTCTTTATATCATCTGCACTTTTAATTGCGTCATCAATAATACATAGATGTGAACGTTTTGAAGTAACAGCACCCTTTAGACCAGCACAACAAACACTAAACTCTTCTTCACCAGTCGATCTAATACCTGCAAATTTCCAATCAATACTCCAATACTCATTTGAATTAATTCCTTTAGCAATTTTTACTGTGGGAAAGATCTCTTTATAAATTTTGTTTTCTTCAATAATCCTTTTAATCGCAGCACTCTTTGGTCTAGCAACATCAACTGTATATGAAATATATAAAATCTTTAATGGCATTCGCCTTAAAGCATGTACACCAATTGACCAAGCTGTAAATAAACCTAAAACTGTTGATTTCGCAGAACCCCGTGGCGCAAGAATATCAATATTTGGACCGGCAATACCAATCAAACAACCACTACTCTCCCCTGTACATAGATATTTGTGCCACTGTCTGTGATGTTCAGCTGGAGGTTTATTACCAACTACATCACAGAAATATGCAAAGTCTTCACGAGCTCTATCAATATCAACAGTAGAAGTCTTCCTAACTACCTGTTGTTTAGCAGCTGCTCTCGCAGTACGTCGATAAACGCTATAAATACTTGTGCCTGCCATTGGCGTAGCATAGCGTAGTTATTTCTAAGATTCTTCTTGTAAAATCTTTGTCCATACTCCCATTGATGCCTCTGTTAAAGGACCTTCAATAGGATCATCTCTAAATATAGATAGCATCTCCCTTAAAGCTCTATCCGCACCAGCAAGAATCAAACCTTGTTTATCAAGTAAGACCTTCTCATCACTGAGCTGTTTAATTGTTCCTCTCAATTCTTTCTGAAGCATTGCAATTCTGGCAGTACCCATATCTTGTTTCACCATACCCATTTGAATACCATCTCTTAAGTTAGAAATATCTTGCTGCATCGAGTCAATTTCAGTTTCCAATACCTCATTGAAGTTACGCCTTTTGAATTTTCTTTGAGCCCATTTATCGCATTGAACGATAGTACCTGCAAACCCTAAAAATCGGGAATACAAATACATTTGAATTGGGCTCTTAGTTTGTTTACAAAAGGCTAGAAAAGCTTCCCGATCTTTAACGGTTAAGACTTTAAGCCATTCGGTCATACTCTAGAGCCAGCGCGAGCCTGACTATAATCCCTATTCTCCTTATAACGACGGAATGACTCTCTTTGCAAATCTGTACGACGAGTCTCTGACCCACGAGTTCTTTCTAATGCTCTACCTTGTTCACCTCTAGTCTGCTCAGTTAATCGTGTTTCTGATCCACCAGTTCTAAGCGATTTACGTGATTCTTCCCCTAACACTCTTTGTAATCCTCTTTCCCCTGTAAATTTCTCAGCCTGTGTTTGTCGAGTCTCAGCTCCACCAGCACCTACAAGAGATCTTTCTCCGGCATATCGCTCAGCTTGAGTTTCCCGTCCTTCTTGAGCACCTCTAGAAATACTAGCTCTCTCTCCAGCAAACTTTTCAGCTTGAGTTTCCCTCTGTTGCTTACCACCGGTTTCAACAAGTCCTCTTTCACCTGCATAACGCTCAGATTGAGTTTCACGAGTCTGTGCTCCAGTTGCAGCAGCAAGACCTCTCTCTCCGGCATAACGCTCTGACTGTGTCTCTCTAGTTTCTTGACCTTTAGTTGCTGCTAATGCTCTTTCTCCCGAATAACGTTCAGCCTGTGTCTCTCGTTGCTCTTGACCACCAGTGCTGATAAGTCCTCTTTCCCCCTGATAACGCTCAGCTTGAGTTTCACGAGCCTCTTGTGCGGTTTTACCGGCCAATGCTCGTGCTTCTGATCCACGTTCTCGTTCTAAACCTCTTTCTCCTGAATAACGCTCAGATTGAGTCTCTCGTTGCTGCCTACCACTTTCCTTTAATCCTTCTTGCTGAGTAAGTCGTTCCTGTTGACCTTTTGTGGTTTCAGTTAAACGAGTCTGCTTACCAACGACTCCAGCAGTTTCTCGTGTTTCAGCTCCTTCAGTTTCTAACGCCTTCCGTCTTTCTAAACCAACAACACCTTCTTTTAAACGATCCTGTTGACCAACAGTTTCAAACTCTGCTCTCTTTAAATCAGACCCTAATCGAGCTACACCTTTTTCTTCATTTACAAAATAACTTTTCAGGACCATATCCTGATCAGCTGCCGACTTCATATTTGCTCTTGTCTGAGCAGCTGCAGCTTCGTCTAATACGAGCTGATTTGTCGTCTCTTGGTCAACGGTATATTTACGACCGTCAATCTGCCATTCTTTATTAGCCTTTTTATTAGCGGCTTCTGCAGCCTTAACGCCACCTGGATCTTCCTTAGACATTGTTTAAAACTTATTAATTAGCAGTATCTAGATTCTACCAACGGTTAAGTTAACTAAGCGTTAAAGTAAGTTCTCTTAAGACCTAACTCACCAAACGTATTAGCTGCATCTTGTGATTTAGCTCTTGCTTCAATAAGTGCTGCTTTTGCAAACCGTGGTATGGCCGCTTGGTTTGCAGCCTCAGTTCTTAATCTTGACTGTCCTAAAGCTGATGCAGCGGCATCAGCTAGTATTTTTTTATCTATTTCAGAAGCAAAATAATTAGCATCCTTCAAAAATCCTGATGCCTGACCTAATCTTGTATTTAATAACCTGGTATCTCTCCATCCAGTATAAGCATCCTGTAAAGCTACATTTTTATAATACTGACTCATAGACATCCCAGGTACTGGGCTTTGCTGTGTTTGAGCTGTATTCGGATTGTATTCAGGATTCTCAATAATTGGCTTTATTTGTACACGTTGCCCACCTAATGTACCTGCTTCTGGAGGTGTCCCATAAGGGCTAATATGCCCTGCCATATCATAATCTGTTCCTTGTCCAGGGATTACCCAATCTGCTGCCTGCATTAATTGTCCCCATATTCCTGTAGGGGCTCCTTTTTTAACATATTGTCCTCTCTTGTGATCATATACAAGACCTTCTGGGTCATCTTCATATTGAAGTCGAGGTCCAGTCTTATCATATTTTGAATTGAAAATTAATTCTTTATTCAAATTGACATTCCGATTCCCAGTGGAGGTATCCATCCCCCCACCGATGTCCATATTAAAGAGATCCTTCACTATCCCTAGCTCTAGGGGATTCTTGGCCATTTAAATGTACCTAAACGTACTTCTATTAGACATTGCATCGCCCATACTCTGTGCAGCATTCTGACCAATATTGAGTCCAGCAGTCTGAGAATTAAGAGCCATATCTCTAGCCTGATCAACATTAGCTTTAAGCTGATATGCAGCGGCTTGACGTGCTAGTTCAGACTTAGCAACTCTTTCTGTTTGTCCATAAAGAGCGTTACCTAAAGTGTTCATAACAGAAGCATCAGTCTGGGCACCGAGTAGACGTCCGAGTCTTTGACCAGCTGGTAAACCACCTGGATCTAAGTTGTACCACCAGTTACCTTCTGGTCCTTGGAACATTCTCTCTAATTGAGGAGAGAAGCCTTTAGGCAATTCACTCATCGAGACAACATTACCTTGTTGATTAAGCGCCCTTGCACCACCACCGAGTACATTCCCAGCAGCACTCTGTACCCCTCTAGCAACACCACCAGCAGAAGATCCTCCTCTTCCCTGATTAGCAGCAAAACCAGTTAAACCAAGAGGGATAGCAGTCTGAGCAATTCCAGCAGCTAAATGAGGGTTTAAACCCATACCAGTTATCGCACTAGCAGCTTTAGCCTGACCCCACCCAGCTCCAGGAACTGGAAGAGCTCCCATACCTGCTCCTACAAGAGCTCCTCTAACACGGCCTCCTAGAGTTCCCTCTTGATTAGTAGTGGCACCAATAGTACCGCCAACGGCTGCTCTGCCCCAAGGATTACCTAAGAATTGGGCGGTCTGCTGTAATAAAGGTATTGCAGTAGCTGTGGCTCTAGGTCCAAAAGCAGTACCAGATCTACCCAAAGTCCCAGCTAATCTGAAAGCTTGTCCCAATGACATTGTTTTAAATGTTTAATATCTATATTCAATTATTTTAGATGCTCTAACTCTTTGATAAAATCTCTTCTCTAGCTAGAGACACATAATTCCTCAAAACATTTAAATCAAGCAGCAAAACTCCATCTATTTCATGTACAGCTTCAGGGATAATCTTCTGTACTTGCTGTGCAGAAAAACCTGCTCTTAATGATTGATTAGGATCCAACTCTTCGTTATACCGAAATTGAATCGGTTTGAGTTGTTTTAACTTCTCAAGCGCACTCACGGATCTCTTTTACAAAGAATGCTACATCAGCTAATGCATCATTAACTTCAGTACTTTCTAATGGTGCAATATCAGTTTTGAGACGTATATCGCAGAACAAGGAAGCAATACCAACACCTGTCTTTACATAGTCCAAGACACCAGGTCCTCTACTGCCTCCAGGGCCTCCAGGCATAACAGTTGCAGTTGGAAGTATATTCTGCATACTTACATGTTTACCACCCATCGGTGAAATCTGCGTCCCACCAGCCTTACCAATAACCGGATAAGCAGACTTATGTTTCCCTGCGTCTGTACCACTTAAATGCTTTGATGCTATATCAGCAGCTTGTGCCCACTTACCCCATTGAGGTTGATATCCTCCACCACTTCCATAATCTATTGGGTTCTCTGCTCCCCATTTAAAATCATCTAGCATTCCATCAGAATTGCCAGTCCAGTCAATACCCCAATCCTTGCCACCAAAGTCTGGCGTAAAGTTATAATCACTACCTAAAACAGACCCAGCATCAAAAGACGGACTAGTAAATGATGATCCAACATCTGAGGCAGTACCACTCCAGTCAATACCCCAATCCTTCATTTTACTAATTTCTCAATACTTTCTAATTATTATACGATCGGTATCTTAAAAATAACTTGGACGGCTTGATTGTAATTGACTCAGTAATCCCTGAACATTTCCACCACCGTATGCACCTACAGAAGTATTCTGACCTCCTGGTACACGAGATTGTTCTCTAGCATCCATTAAAGCCCTCTTATGTGCAAACTTTTGCTCCTCTAAATCATGTCGATATGAAGCAGCCATACGAGCAGATTCAACACTTGGATTATATCCACCGCGAGTAGGTGTGACAGGGGCTGCATAAGCTGAACGAGGTTTTCCACCTTGAGCAAAACTATGTAAAAAAGCCCCAGCCGCTAATGGTGTTCCTATTCCAACAGTCGCCCCTACCGCTTTCGCAGTAGCTTCTGGATTATCATACAAAAACTGAGCCCATTCAAAATCTTTTGGGGCTACAGGATCCCTTCCTGCGTCAGCTCCATATGGTGTTGAAGTTCCTTTACTAACTCGTGCAGCATAAGATTCTTTCGCTGCCCCTGGTGCATTTAAAGGCATGACAGTAGTATCAAAATCATAGCCTTCATTTCTTCTTCTTGGATTTAATAAATCATCCGCCGGTCTTAAATTCTCTTTTTGTCTACCAGACCCATGCACAAATTTATCAGACAAACTACCCTGAAGTCCCCGACCGTCGGCTCCAGCCTCGACATCTGTTAATTGATCATAAACAGCTCTAGATGTTGCATCAGCAGTATTCTCCCAATAACCTTTTCCTACATCACCTAGCCAATTAGCAACTTCCTGACCAGCATTTATAACCTGCCCAGCAGTGTCACCAGCTTGAGCAATGTTTGAAACTTTATTTAAAGTCCCTAATTTATCTTTCGCCCTAGAGACGTTATACAACATAGTGGCAACTTTATTTGCCTTATCAATAATATTCATTACCATTACACTGCTACCCCTTGACTAGGTGAAACTCCGGCTTCATTAGAATTGTCTTCAGTGTTCCCTGCAGCGCCAGGTTCTTCAAACATAAATCTAAGATTCGATGAGCTTCTGAAATCTTCATCACTGACTAAACGTGAAGACCAATACTTATCATAAAATGCCTGTATATCGGGAGTGTCGATTCTATCAGCTAACTCACCCTCTTTACTATCAGGTCCAAAGTCCTGAAAAGCGAATCCTTCCCATCTTTTATAAGCATCATCAGCAGGAGAAAACCCTTTCTCATCTGGATCAATAAATGACCGAGCTTCAGAGTAGAACGCATTATCTCTAACATCTGGGTTTGTATCATCAAGTAGTCCTTTCCACTGGGAACTACCTGTTGTCTTATCTCCAGAAAAATATTTATCTTTACTAAGAGAACCAGCATCTGCCCAAGGGTTTAATGCAATATTCTTAGCAGGTTTTTTAAGATTCTTATTAGTATTTGCAGCGTCCGTTAAAAGGGACCCTGAAGCATAATCTTTTAAGTTATCAACTAATTTAACGCCAGTCATTTGAAGAGATTCTCTAAGAGTAATTTAACACTGGTATTTAACTAGGATATCTCCTTGAAATAGCTTCAGCTATAGGTAATCTTCCTATAGAACCCGCTTCGTCTGCTTCCTCAAAAGCTGTTTTAAACTTCCATCTATCTTGTTTAAGTGATTTTTCTGTATACCCTTGAGTAGCTAATGCTTTTTTCTCAAGCTTCTCTGCTACCTCAGGATCATTAACATTCCATACATACTCTTGAACGTGTGCTCTATGGGGAACATCTACTGGTCTACCAGATGGAGTACCACCCTCTAAGTCTGGAGAACTTAGTTGGTAAACATGAGCCTGATTAGTAACAGGATCAATACCAATTCCTCGGTAACCCTTATATCTATCACCAGCTATAACCTTTCCTTTATCGTCATATTTAATCTCTGGAGTATGTTTATCTGCACGTTCTCTAATAAGATGCGTTGCAGGACCGGTACTATAAGCAAAATTAGTATTGACATAATCTTCTACCTTCTGATTTAAAAATTGCTGTCCAGGAGTATTAGAAACCTCATTAGTGACTTGATGATCATTAGTATCTGGATGATCAGTAAGAGGTGATACCGAAGGGAAATTAGGATTAACTAATGCACCAAGAGCCCCTGCAGCACCTAAAACTCCAGCTCCAATAAGTAAACCTCTCCCTACCTGCCCTGCAAAACGCCTAACGGGATTTTGTGGTGGCCTAGGAAGTGGTAAAGATGGTAACTGATCGTACACGTCTAGTTATCTCCAGGGATCTTTTTTGGGGTCCACTTGTTCAAATCCATCTATATGATCATCTTCCCCATGACGATAAGGATAACGGTCATCGTACTTCTCTAAATCTCTGTTAGGGACTACCTTATTCTCATTAGGCTCTTGCTGAGGATGATCAGCTAATTGAGAGATTGCACTTATAGCCTTAGCCGCAGCTGCAGTTCTTACCGCTTGCTCCCACTTCTGGGTTTTTCCTAAATCAGCTGAAGCTCTCTCACCCATATACTCAATCGTGGGTTTAATAACACCTCTCTGATAATCTTCACCACCTCGTTCAGCTGCTTTTGAATACAAGTCAGGAACAACACGAGCAATTTCTCTTCCAGTAACATCCATATCCTGGACACCTTTTCTAACTATTCCAGGCGCATAACTCGCAGCAGTCCTTAAGCCAGCAACAGCAGGTTGGGCAACCATCCTTGCAAGATCAGCTGAATCAAGAAGAGCATGTTCAGCCACAGCAGGAACAATAGCTCCAGCACTTTCAAGTCCTCGCATACCAAAATTAGCAGCCTGACCAAGACCACCCGCAGCAAACTTCGCAATATGAAGAGGAACACCGACTTCAGGTGCCACAAGATCCGTAACACCAGTTAAGGCACTACCTACGGCATCTCCTATCAAACTATGATGTCCTTCAGGTAAAAGATTAGGTTTAGACCAGATCATTCCTAACTTTGTAGGTAAATTCCTCATTCCTGGGCGAAAACCAGAAGCCCCTAGACCTAAAGAAACCTCACTACGCCCTGTAGATGCTGGATTTACCAGCCTATCTTCGCCAGTTGCAGGATCAGCTACTGTTCGAGGGTTTTTACGTAGGAATTGACCTTGATTAAGACGATTTAAAGGATTTACCCAAGAATTATCAGTTTCATAAACTTGTCCAGTGGATTGATAAGGATTTGAGCGAATTTTAGACA
>Ga0209756_1003402_pt1 | contig 12947 bp, 18 predicted proteins | sample ETNvirenome_6_85_FD_184071 | JGI IMG/M metagenome (GOLD analysis project Ga0209756, IMG submission 184071) | Marine viral communities from the Pacific Ocean - ETNP_6_85 (SPAdes) (version 3) | ecosystem: Environmental > Aquatic > Marine > Oceanic | place: Pacific Ocean | collected 2013-06-19
TATAATTGAGTATTCGCCGACGCTCTCACCGCTTGCGGCTGCTTCGGGGTTTTCTCGGTAATAGGTAGATTTCTTATTCCACCAGCTAGCAAGCTTTTGGAATGGGTTGACGTCACCGCCTGCCTTGGAAGTGAAGTCCTGAAACACGTCTTGAAGTTTGCCCAAATCTTTTTGAGCTTTGTCTTCTTTGTCCATTAGGGTGCGCCTGTGTTGAGCGAAGTTATCGTCAAGTTCTTTTTTCGTTGGGGCTGAGTCGCCTTCAGTCGGGAGCGGGGGTGGATCCCCTACCTTTTCCACCTCATTTTGAGATTTCTTGGCAATATCGTACAGGCGCGAACCCTTCTGGAGGAGCTTCCCTATTTTCACTTCTCTCTTCTGAAAACGGTTTACTCGTTCGAGGTATTCTTCTTCCGCTTCTCCCGGCTTAAGAGCGAACACCGCGTCGCTCTGCTCGTGTGTGATAATGACGGTGGTGGAAGAACCGTCGTCTCCCGCCCCTCTAAAAGTAATAGTGTAGTAGGTGGCGCGGCCGGTGGAGAAGTCAGGGTCGTAGCCCGAACGACCGAGAATGTTTTTAAGATAGTCTAGGTTTTCGTCTTGCGTGGGTAACGGTTGGATGAGGCGCATCTTGTCACCGAAGATGTCGCCAAAGGGAAGGTCGCTCGGTTTAAGATTGTTCAGCACCTGTTCAATGTCGACCAATTCGTCTTCGGTGACTTCGTTTATCTCTTCTTCTTTAATAAATTTTTGGAAACCCTCAAAAAGTTTCTTGTAATCTGACATGCACACACCTCAAGGCTTTATTATAATTAGTTGTTTATGAGTTTCAAGTCCACAATGCTCTCCAAAAACATTTCCCCATCGGACCATATTACTTTGGCGAAAAGCGCGTCCGTCGACAGTACAATACCGTAGGGGAGCGCATCTCCCAAATTCATAAACTTAGGAGGATAATTATACACTACTAAGTCTCCAATTTTTAGGGTGCCGGATTTTTTTTTGTCTGCCATTTTACTCGCTTAATCGTTTCTTCAAAATCGGCTACCCGCACGACATCGGCTAATTTTAATACCCGAACTTCTTCGGCTTGGCGGCGGCCGTTTTCTCGCAACTCCTCAATATGTAAATATAATTCTGTTACCGTCTTTTCACAATTAATTAAAAATTGAATAGATTTTCGAACCGACTCAATAACTGCGGAGATGAGCGACCGCGAACTGGCGCGAAAATAAAGACGGCGTGCATTGGAAGACTTCAAGACTAAAGTCACCTCCACCGTGGCATCAGAACGATGGACCTTGACGCTATCCTTGAAGTTGGCCTTGAGGTTGAAATCCTCGAAAGCTACTTTTCTCAAACACAAAAATTCCGCCGAGAAGTGGCGCACCAATGCGGTGAACAGCGCATCCGCAATTCCAGAGCCGTTCGCGGAGAGAGGGGCACATTCTCCGTCGCGACACAGCATGCACTCTATAAGGGACAACTCTTGCTCTTCTTTGACTATAACATCTGTAATGAACAACGCAATGGCCTCCTCTTTGAGCACGTCATTAATAATAATTTCAATATTTTGCTGGAAGTGTTCTTCAGGGAGAGAGTAATCCATACTCTAATTAGATTTGAGGAGGCTATTTGAAGACGGGATTCTTGCTTGTACTGAACAATTTTCGCATAAAAGATTTCTTTAGGCTGAGGAGTCTCTCGAATTTTGCCTTGTCGCGTGTGTTGATATATAAATAGGTGGGCTTGCGAACTTGCCCATCAATCATTTGTTCATCAAAATTATAAAATTTAGAGCGGGGACTCGGCTTTTTCGCTATGGCATCTGCGATACCTACTAAACTATAGACAAGCACGCCTATAATGATAGCTATTATTAATCTTTTAAGAGCGGACCTCGGCTTCATCGTAGTGCTTTTCCCTCGTCCCCATAATTAGATCCCAGATTGCCGTAGTGACCCCCCAGTTCGCATCTTGGTTTTTTCCCATATGGTGGTCGTAGTGCCAGGGGATATGTTTTTTGCCCCATTCTACGTCCCGGTGGGACTTCTGATGCATATAGAAATAGCGCACCGCGCAGAAGCAGATTGTGTAATAAAACCAAGGCATTACAAAGTAAAGGGGGAGGTGGACAACCTTCAAGGCATAGAGGGACAAGATCTCTCGGCGCACACAAGGAGCAAGCCAGTTGTTGTAGCTATTATCGCTATTTTTATTTTTTCGGCAGGTGCGGTGATGGTCGGACCAGTGGAAACAGAACCAACTATTTTTCTTTTTTCCGAGGCCGTGTAAAATATATTTATGTAGTGCCCATTCTAACCAAGTGGCGTATAAATAACCGCCAACAACACATAAAAATATAAACACTATTTCCTCCGTATAGTTAATTTAATCCTTTTTGATTCGCGCATCCCCACGCGGCGTCTTAGCGCTGCGCCTTCAGGGCTGCGGATGTAATCGAGATCACGCTCGGATTGCGCTCCCTCTTCGGTTCCTTTTTCAAAAGGTAATTCGATTTGTTGTTTCTTTTCTTCGGGGTCGGGCCAGTACTCTTCTTCTTTTTCATCGCGGCCAATTAGCCCCTTCTCTTCGAGCGCTTCGATCAGGCCCTCAACAAAACCCTCATCCCATTGGCGGTCTTGATATAAGGTGTTGTCGAGGAAGCTATCAAATTCGGCTAGGTTGCCTCCGCCGCTATCTAACCTCACATGGAACTCAAAAGCGTTGCTATAGTCTGCTTCTACCTCGTCGGGCCAAGCATCAATATACTTAAGTGCTGCCTCAACAGCTTCTTTTAACTCTTCATCTTGCTCATCAGTTGTTTGTTCGGGGTTTATGCGCCATTTTAGTCTCTTCTCTTTAACGAGCATATTGTTAGTCATAATCTCTTCGACGTCAACATAAGCCTGTGATTCCCACGTGGTATAAGACGCTCCGGTATCATAAGGAAACTGTAACTCTACGCTAATGCTGGTGGATTGTTCTATATAAGCGTCTTGTAGCGCAACAAACTCTGCCGGGTTGGGTCCAGCAGGATTTTCGCGCGCGTCTGTTTGTGCCTCGTCTTTCATTTCGCTGAACCAGAGATTGGCCTTGTCTTGAATGGCTGCTGCAGCTAGCTCGCCCTGGTCTTCCCAGCCGCTCTGCGTGGTGGCGAGCGAGTCGTCCCACATAATGCCCAATTCTTTTACTACTCTTACAAAATCTTCTTTGTCTCGGTCAAGCAACGGGTCGGACCACGTGCTATTATCCAAATAACGATAAGCTTCGAGAGCGCCTGTGTCTTGTTTTTCATAAAGCATATTCTGGATGATGGCGTCTACTACCTCGTGGCCGTATAGACTGTTATCTTCTGCGTCGAAGGCCTCGTCGTAATCGCCGGCTGAATCAACTACCAATGCGAGCTTTTTAAACTTGCTATCATTGGAAATATTCGCAAAGAAAACAAAGAAGAACGATTTTCCTTCGCTTGTATATTCATCAAAGTAGTTGGCGGATTGGGTTGAGGAAATACACCATTTAGTGCCTTTGCCGTAGTAGCAGGAGGCTTCCGCTGTCGTGGGGCGGATCATTGTGTAGTAGTCATTGTCGGCAATGACGCTAGATCCCTCACGTGCTTCTGCTTTTTCTCGCTCTTTGGCTTGCTTGCGGCGTTCTTTATCTTGCTGTGTTTGCTCGCCGACGTTAACAGCTTGGCTGAGATGGCTGTAAGTATCGATCTGGTTGATGTCTCGTAGGGATGGTGCGATGAAAGGCTGGAGCTTGTGAAAGCGCGGGAGTAAATCTGCTATGTTCCTCGCGATGCCATACGGTGAAATTAAGTTGTCTGTGTCTTGGGGGGCAACGGGTGACGTTACGGTGTCGCCGTCGGCAGTCTGCGTGACGGTGGATGCGTCGGGCCACTTCTTTGCCCAGAACATCTCGTAGCCATTTTCGGCCGCATTTTGGACCGAATTGTTTAATATCTTTGCTGCGCCTTCCAGATACTTTTGATTTCCCGAAGGGTCGGCCTGAATGAGAACATCAAGCACGCTTTCGCCATCTAAGGTGTCGCGTTTCTTGGCTAGTTCGGGGTATCTCTTGGCAGCGTTTTCTTTGCGCCCTTCGATGAGAAGTTGCTCGTCGGAGGCGCCGGTATAGTGTCGGAATGATTCAAAAAGGTCGCGCATATTATAAATAGTCTTGGTTGTTATTAAAAAGAGGGCAAGCTATCTTTTTTAACTTGCCCTCTATTTAATACTTTTTCAGCTCACAATTATTTAATTTTAATTGCGATAGGCTTGGCTTCTGGTCGTCGCGGAACGACGATAGTTAGAAGACCGTTTTCAAAGTCGGCTGAGATAGCAGACAAATCAAGATTGTTATCATAATTGACGTAGGTCTTCTCAAAGCTCCGCCGCGCAATGCGACGGTTCGCGTCATCACCTTCCTCTAGGTTGGTGTTGGCGCGAACAGTAATGCTCCGCTTCTCCGTCTGCACATCAATGGAAAGGTTCTCTTTCGAGAATCCCGCCAATGCGAATTCAAGTACGGTGTCCCCGTCCTCGTTGCCGTAAATATCGGCCACGGGGTAGCCTTGCGTTGTTTGGCGCAAGAGCGTGGGGAAGTCGTTGAAAAAGTTATCGAAGACGTCATCAAAGACGCGAGAGCCCAAAAGACTTGGGCGGTGTAAGGTAATTGCTGTGTTAGTCATAATATTTCTCCTTTTATAAGCAAGTTAACCAGTTAAACATTCCAAAGGCAATGAATAACTCCACGTAAAATATAGGAAAAGTTTTGGGCATGTCAAGGGCTAATTCTTTTTTAGTCTACATGTCGTTGGTTCGCCGCAATGTTTACCAGAGCCTCTATGCGTTTGAACTCCGCGGCGCGCTCGGCGGCATCGTGCGCAAGGTAGGCGCTCCGCAGCTTTTCATTTGCAACTTCGACCTCAGAACACTTTATAAACGTTAACTTTACCTCTTGATCAACCTGACCCAAGAAGTACAAGTCAGAAAACATCGGCTGTCCCTTCCACAGACCCAGACCCGAAGAGGGGTTTGCAACCTCATTATTTCGTCTAATGACTGCTTTCGCTAGCCGGGTGCGAACGTTTGCCACCTCATGAGGCTCCGTTGTTTTGACATGAAGCACCAATACATTCTTGCGCGTTGGATCCAGGTGGGAGGCAAACGCCATAGAATTCAAGGCTGCGTGGAAATCATCGCCACTTACAGTGCGAACAAGCTGTCCCGTTCCCTCATCATACTCGCCCTTTCCTAGGGTCGCGGGCAGATTAAACTTCGCATTCAGCGCTTTTCGGTATTTGGCCGCCTTGGGATCGTACTGGATTACCCGCGGGGAAGAGTTTTGACCAGCCATTCTGTACACTTCTTTGCGAATCGCCTCTTTTTGTTTCTTTGTGCAAGTTTTGAAGACGCGGGTGTGGCGCTCCATGTACTGCATTAGCGCGCCGTCAATTATCGTGTGTTTGCTATCCCAACTCGGCGCCGAAGCAGCGCTAGCGGCTTTTTTTCCCAAGCGCCCACTAAGTAGAAATTTATGGAGCAGGTGGGCTAGATCTTTAGTTGAATTTGGGGTGCATAACTTTTTGCTATGAGTATTTTGCTCTACCTGCCACGCATGCCAATCGTCTTCGGTGGCGACCGGGTCGCACTCAAAGATCTTTACCGGAACATATTCCCCGTGGCACCACTTTCCTTCGGTCATTAAGCGTTCAATTGCTCCTAGGCGATGATTGCCATCGCGCAAACGATACTGCGCTTCCGCTGGAAATGCCGGATCGCCTTCAAGCGCCTCGACGCTAATTGGGTGCTCAAGGCCTACGGCGTTAATCGAACGCATCATTTCCTCAATCTGAGATGTCGAGGTACCTCCGCACCGGCCCTGAATCTTTTTCTCTGTTCCGATGATCTGCTCGAAGCGTACACTCTTCGACTTATACTTAACTTTTGGCTTGTAGCCAACATACTTACTAGTCATTTCTGACCTCCTCTTGTTTACGCCTATTCCGGCGGTTAGAAACGATTTTGAGTTAATTCGCAAGTATTCACCCACTATCAAAATCTTATAATTCTATCCTAACACAACGCGCTTTCTTTGTCAACTAAAAGTTCAATTATTTATGCTCAAAAAAGGGGGCATTCGAAGGGCTAATGCAAAGAAAGGCTGATTCCATGGCACAGAAGCTCGTCGGTGCTAAACGCTAGCGCCTGTGTGTAAAGAAGGAGTTCTGACCCCAACGCTTCTTCCACCAACCAATAATTCTTTTCAGGGATCCATTCCCCGCCTAATTCGACAGACTCTAAGGTGATTTCAAAGCGAAAAAGCAGATTAAAAAATTCGGTCAAGCATGCAAACTTCTCGGGCCAATCCTCGGCCGTCTCGTTCAATAAGAAATCTTCTAGGTGGTGGAGTGCATGAGACCGCCGGCGGATGATAGCGCTCGTGAATTTAGTGATATCCTCTTTTGTTACCGCGATGAGGGTAGTTTTCACAGAAGAGGGCCGTCGCCCCAGAACTTATCGTTCTCCTTTGTCCCCGTTAAAAGGAGAGCTTGAATATAGGGGGATTCCCCCTCGGGGCGTTTCACCCAAAACCGATAGGGCTCGGCTCTGAATGTTCCATAGAGAGCGCGGCGGCGGCGTCTTTTCCCATACTTGCTCTTTGGAGGGGTGTTAAGGTACTCAATGCAGTTCTTGATAATCTCTTCATCCGATTGAGTTTGAGAAGCCACCGCATAGTCGAGATCAATCTCCACGCTGACTGCCCAGCATTTTTTTCCGTAGCCCTTCACGCTATGAAAAAGGCTCTGAACATATTGGCCAAAGCGCGGAGAGGCTTTTATATCATGTTTATGGTAAGGGCGAAGATACCTTCGCAGGGTACATGGGATCACAATTATTTCCTTTCTAGGTACTCCACAAGGTCCGTGAAGCCACCAATAAAAATTTCAACATTATCTTTCTCTTCCACGATTACAGGGACTGTCGACCAATTAAATTTCTGTTGCACTTCTTGAAGAAGACCTTTGTTGTCGTCGACGAGCACCACACTATGGGGGAGTTTCTTTTCCAACAACAGCGCTTGGGCGCGGAGGCAATAACAGCATTCACTTTTGGCCCACATCGTATAATTACCCATTGAGCACCTGTCTTTGGCTCTTAAGTTTCGACTCCACAAGCGCGGGTGAGCCTACAATGGTCAGTTCCAAACCTACCGTTCCCTTGTCAAGCGTCAGCTTTGTGAAGCTTTGGCGTGGGTCCAGCCCTTCGGGTAGCTTTCCCTCGTTAAGGGCTTTAGAGATTTGCCCATCTTCTCTGAGTGACACTACGTGTCGCGGGTTCACAAACACCTCCCTCAAGTCGAAGCGCTCAAACTGCTTTATAACCTCTACTAATCTAATCATATAAATCTCCTATATCGTAGATGTCCGTATGCAATACTGCAAGTTCTGTCTGGGCGCCTTCAACATTGACTAAAATTCTCAATGGTTGTATTTCTTTAATCAACCCTAGACTAGGGCCCCGGATGGCGATGACACTATCGGCCCCCCATCCGCATGTTTGGTCTGGTATCCACACCAAATCCCCAACGTTTGCCCTATTCATCATCCTCGTCCATGGGCACCGCCGCGGCCGCATGTGGCGGCGAGGCATCTGCATCTGCCTTTTGTTTTAATACCTGACGGTAGCCGACCATGATTCCCTGCAACTCTTCAAGCTTGCTAGCGAATTCCGCGATAACCTCATGGGTGGCTGTAAAATTACGAATTGTGCCCTCCAGCTTGGAGAGGGTGAAATCGGGCGGACTTACAACCGTGAGGGCATTATAATTTTGTTCGAACTTCTGCTTAGCCTCCGCGTACAATGTTTCAACAGAGCCCATAACTTCGTCTAGTTCGACGGAATAACTTAAATTGACTTTCATGAGGTACCTCTTTCTCTATTATACTCTAAATAATTTGGCGCGTCAACTGATAATGCTAGTATATGCGGCTGTCGCGGTTAACCCAACAATAGCCGTGATAACAATCCAGGTGACACGAGAATAAGTGCGTTTCCAGCTTTCGACGTCGCGAAGGCGCGCGTAGAGTCCCCTATAAGGATGATAAACAGCATCGCGTATCTGTGCTACGTGTTCTGCCATTTCATCTTGTTTGCCCCTCAGCGCTTCAATGTTTTGCAACATTATATCAAATTTTCCGGCGATCTCAGCTAATGCGACCGCTGTTGCTGTGTTATCATCTGATGCCATTGTCCCTTTTCCCCTGTACTGCTCGGTATATCTTCCAATACCAGTGTAAATAGTCTAAGACTCCACAATCGCATAGTTGGAAGTTATTAATGTTCCTGCTACCGAAACGGCATTCTGAAGCGCGCAGCGAGTAACCCGTGCTGGATCGATGATCCCGGACTCCACCATGTTCGCCATCTTGCTAGTTTTAAAGTTATAGCCCTCGGCGTTGCGACGGTGCATGACCTTGGAGAGAATGAGGTCGGCTGATTGGCCAGCGTTGTTGGCCATTTGCCTCAACGGCTCCCGGATTGCGCTCTCTACGATTTTAATACCCAATTCTTCCCACTCATTGTCAGCGGTGGTTTTTGTCTTTTGGTATAAATGCTTAGACTTTTGCACCAGAAATGTGCCACCGCCAGGAAGAACGCCCTCTAGTTGGGCAGACTTCACCGCCTCAAGGGCATCCTCAATACGATGACGCTTCTCCACCATCTCAATTTCCGTTGCGGCACCGACCCTAATGATCGACACTCCCGACAACAAGCGAGTAATACGTTCTTGAATTTTTTCGCACTCGTGAAGGCTCTCGGTGTCCTGGAGTATGGCTTTGAGCTTCTCAATCTCCGCCTCTACGTCGTCAACGGTGCCTGCACCGCCAATAACGGTGGTGCCTCTTTTACCAGATTCAATGCTTTTAGCCTCTCCCAAATGATTCAATTTAACTTCTTTAAGTCGTAGGCCGTTTTCGCGACTGAGGAGGGTTGCGCCCACCGAAAGTGCCAAATCTTTAAGGATGTTGCGTCGCTCCTCTCCATAGCGGGGGGCCTTGATTGCCGCGATGCGTAGGGTGCCGCGCATTGCATTCATGATGAGAGCCGCCAAAGCTTGGCCCTCGATATTCTCAGCGACAATAATAAATGGTCGAGCTTCGCGTGCGGCTAATTCTAGCGCTGGCATCATCTCTTCGACGGTTTCAATTTTTTCGTCAGTGACCAGGATGAGAGGTTCTTCATAGCCAACAAGCCCTCGTGTCTCATCGTTAATAAAAGCTGTAGCCAGGTAGCCTCCATCAAAACGGAAGCCCTCCACCAAGTCCAACGTTGTCTCAAGAGAGCGGCCATCTTCAATCTTAATAGAGCCGTCTTTGCCTGCAAGATCGACAGCCCTCGCGATCATCTTCCCAATCGTACGATCTCCATTGGCCGAAATTGTAGCAATGTTTTCGATGTCATCAAGAGATTGAATTGGGGTTGCCTCTTCTTCTAGCTGAGCGACGAGCCACGCTACTGCTTTTTCCATTCCCCGTTTAAGATCGGTGGGGGGTGCTCCGGAAACTAAATATTTTTGGGCGTCGCGGTACATCGCATATGCAAGAACAGTAGTGGTTGTTGTGCCGTCTCCGGCCTCTTGGTTGGTTTTCTCGGCCGCTTGCTTTATAATTTGGGCGCCCGTATTTTCGATGGGGTCTTCCAGATCGATAAATCTTGCGACCGTAACTCCGTCTTTAGTGATGATGGGGTTGCGTTCTTTCTGGTGGAGAATGACGTTGCGCCCCTTGGGGCCAAGCGTTGAAGACACGTTTTTGGCTACAGTGCGTATGCCCGCTTCTAGCTTGCCGCGCAAGTCAATCGAATCTTTAAAAAGCTTCATTTCATACCTCTTTATAAATTATAATGTAATTGTACAGGAAAGTCAAGTTATTTTTCAATTTTTTCTACAGCATTTGTCGTCGCCACTTCAAGACCTTTCGCGTTCTCAATAGCGTTTAGCGCATATTGTTTGCGATCTTGTTTGGCACTCTCATCCGAAACGCCTAAGAAATAATCATTAATGTTGTTGGTAAAAAACTGGAGTTGTTCATAAACAGGAGAGATGGTCGCCTTGAGCAATTCAGCATACATCGCAAAAGTGCTCTTCATATATTTAGGGCCGATCATCAAGGTTCCAATCTCCTGGAAGTTTTTAATCTTCTTTTCAACTTGCTTGCGCGTGAATTCGAACTGCTGGGCATCGCGATATCCTGGTGTTTTCTCCAAAGAGGCAAATATCTCTTCTCTATTTTCGCGTTCGATTGCCCTTTGTAGCTGCTCGACCACCGCATAAGAGCCAAACAGTTTTTCCGCCTTAGTCTTCTCAAATTTGCTCTCGGCATATATCACCTCGAAGTTAGCAAAATTCTGTAATTCTTTGGAGTCTGCATTGATTATTTGGTCTATTAATTGAGACATTCCCTGTGGACTAACTAGTCCCTCTTGCAGCGTCCCCCTTTTTGGTGAAAACTCAAAAATGGCCCATCCGGGTTTTGCCTCTGAAAACCCTTTCCTGCCAAAAATTATTCTCTTGACACCAACATTTGAATCTCTCAATTCAGACATTTTTTGTTGAAATTCTACCGCATCTTCAAATTTATCTGCTTCTTTTCGCCAAACTGTCTTCAAGAACGGAACAACAAATATGTCCAAGAAACCCTCCAGTGTAATTGTGAACTCGCCAAATTGGAGCCCGTCGGTCCCCCCTATGCGTCTTGCGTCTAAATAAATTACGTGGTTATAATCTTTAAGGTGTTCAACCATATTTTTGAAAGAACCTTTCACTTCAGTCGCTTCGCCAAGCAGCTTCAAAGAATAATGTTTACCAGCCAAAACCACATCTGTGATTGGTTTCCCTGTGGCGCCCGAACCAATATCTTTTGGAGAAGTAATCTGGACGGACTCGCCTCCAAACAATCCTGCGAGGAACCCTTCAAAAATAAACCCTCCGGCCGATTCCGTGAAGTTAGTGATGATAGCCGACAAGATTTCACATATGACCATCGTCGAGAGGATCTCACCAATGGTGGCGTTTTCTTGTTTTGTTGTTAAAATATTATTAAGATAAGCGATCTTGGCCTGGAGAGTGTCCCCTTTAATATTGCGAGTAAACTTTTCAATAATGGACCGGTCTTCCGTTCCCAATGATCCGAAGTCTTCGGTGATGCGAATTTTAGGAAATTTGATATCTATATTGATATCTTCGCCGGGGTCCAAAGTGGCCTTTTCTTTTAAAACCTCCTGAAGCACCTGCTCATATAGGTGAGTGAGGTTGGCCAACGCGGGGGATCCGCGCTTGGCAAAATAAGATTCTACCAGATCGTCTAAACTCATATTATAATTAGTCCTTTCTAAATGATTATGTCAGCAATTCCCATCTCTACGGCTTCTTCGGCACTGATATAACAATCGATCTGCTTCGCTATCATTTTTTGTATTTTGGATTTTGTTAATTTGGTCTCGGACGCTAGCGCTTCTACCATCTTCTGCTGCAGCCACCGCGTTTCTTCCATTTCGTTTTCGAGGGAGGGTATTCCTCCGTGCGCGGCAGCTTTAATTCCATGAATCATAATGCGTGTGTTGCGTCCCACAACGCGCATGCCTTTCGTACCAGCGGCGAGGAGCAGCACGCCGGCCGACATAACTTTTCCGAGACCCGTTGTTTCGATATCCACCTCTTCTCGCACTGAACGCATCAAATCATACAGGGCAAACATGCCATGCACATCGCCTCCCCACGTGGAAATATAAAATCGCAATGATGGCGTTTCGTGATCGTCGCCGCGCGCACTTTCCTCAAGAACAGACTCATTTAAAGCCACCAAAGTGTGGACTGCGTCAGCCAAGCTCTCTTCTTCAAGGTTGCCAAACAAGCTGACCGCCCGAAACTTGGGGGCTTTGCTGCCCGTATCGATGATGAAGACAGTCTGCGGCGGCGTCTCAAGGGCCTCTTCTTCGGATATTTCTTCCTCGTTTTCTTCAATTACCGGTTCATCAGACATTGGGCGATTTCTCCTCTAAAGTCCGCAAAGTTAACAGACCATTGTGCCAGCTTAAATCAATCCGACCTTTGAGGTACATCATTAAAATTTTACCGAAGTTGTCGATTTGTTTTTGGGAGAATTCGTTGCGCGCTATTTTGTCCATACCCCATTGTGCGGCGGAGTGAGCCATGAAGGCGCGTTCGGCGTAAATAAACTTTTCATCAAACGTGATAAGCTCATGGTCGATGAGCATCTTTTTGATTTTTTCGTTTTTCACCCACAGTTCTCCTCATTTTTTCCCTATAGTAAGTATCCATCACGCGCATTAAATCACTCCAATCTTCAACTTCAATGGCGTTTTGGTAGGGAAAAGGGACTGAGGAGTTTAAATTGTGAACGGCATTTTTTTTCCATGCCTGCAAGAAAGCTTTATCGCTGTTTTTATGTACTTTGGCTTTTTGCTCATCTTCGAGAGTGTGAGAGATGGCCTTATACTTTAGCTCTTGGATAAGAAGAAGCTCTTGATAAGCTCTTCCAATCAACAAAAACGCTAAGTATTTGATTTTAGTAAGGAATATACGCTTGTGGCCAAAGTCTAGGAGAGAGAATAAGACTTTATAAACCAAAGCACCCAAAAGAAACCAGAAGAATTCAGACATCTAATACCTCAAGAATATTATATCAAGAGTAGTTGTTATTTTTAAGCTTTGGGGTCAAGAAGACGTTCAACCACTCGTCGAGTAATCTCTTCGGCGACGCGGTCGGTGTTTTTGTGAGCTTTTGATTCCCGGTTTATTTCTTTCTCTTCTTCAAGCTCCATCTCTACATCGTCAACATCAACGTCAACTTCTTCGGGCTCGGCAACGTCCATGACCTCTTCATCTTCGGGGCCAATGTCCATAGCTTCGACATCTTC
>Ga0209756_1003405_pt1 | contig 12944 bp, 15 predicted proteins | sample ETNvirenome_6_85_FD_184071 | JGI IMG/M metagenome (GOLD analysis project Ga0209756, IMG submission 184071) | Marine viral communities from the Pacific Ocean - ETNP_6_85 (SPAdes) (version 3) | ecosystem: Environmental > Aquatic > Marine > Oceanic | place: Pacific Ocean | collected 2013-06-19
TTATGTCAGGAGTTAAAAAATACGATTACAGCACATTAACTGCAGCGATAAGAAGTTATACTGAAGTAGATGATAGTGTTTTTACACAAGCAATCATCGATGAATTTATAATGGCAGCTGAATTTAGGATTTATCAAGAACTTCCTATGGACTCTCAAAGATTTGTTCAAGAAGGTACATTAGCCGCTGATGATAATACAATTAATTCACCAGCTGGAGCTTTATTTATAAGAGGTGTTGAAGTATTTAACTCTACTGCTAACACACAAGGTAATGGAACGTGGTTAGAGAAAAAAGATCAAACATATTTATCAGAATACGTAGATAGATTAACAGGACCAGAAGGAGACCGTACAGCTCAAGATGTAACAGGTTTTCCTAAATATTATGCAATGTTTGGTGGTGCGGATAATACTACAGATACTTCATCAGGAGGAATGTATCTAGCTCCTACACCTGATGCTAATTACAAATTTAGAATATACTATAACAAAATGCCAAATGGACTTGGATCTGGTACCGGTTTTAATAACAATACATATCTAAGCACATATTTCCCACAGGGTCTATTATATGCATGTCTAGTAGAGGCTTATGGATTTTTAAAAGGTCCAGTTGATATGTTGACATACTATGAAAATAGATATAAAAATGCAATACAACAGTTTGCAGGAATGCAGCTTGGAAGACGAAGAAGAGACGATTACACTGACGGCACTGTTAGAATACAAGTTAAATCTCCGTCTCCGTAACAAGGAGTAAAAAATTATGGCAATATCATCAGCGATTTGTAACAGCTTTAAACAAGAAATTTTAGTTGGAACTCACAACTTTACTGCATCATCTGGAGATAGTTTTAAACTAGCAATGTACACAAGTTCAGCATCTTTAGGTGCAGGTACAACAGCTTATAGCACATCAAATGAAATTTCAAATACATCTGGTTCAGCTTACACAGCTGGTGGAAAAGCACTTACAAGTGTTACTCCTGTTTTGGATGGTTCAACAGCAGTTTGTGATTTTGCAGATATTAGTTTTACTTCTGCTTCATTTACAGCAAACGGATGTTTAATATATAACGACGATCAATCAGACAAAGCAGTTTGTGTAGTAGCGTTCGGTGGAGATAAAACTGTATCCAGCGGAACTTTTACAATTCAATTTCCCGCAGCAGCAGCTTCAACAGCTATAGTTCGTATAGCATAAGGAGTAAATCCTTATGGCTAATACTTGGAACGAATCCGGTACTACCTGGGGTACAAATCGTTGGGGTACAACCAACGCAATTACTCAAGGATGGGGTGCTGATGCTTGGAGTAGCGGTGGTTCATGGGGACAAGCTAATGATGAGTTAGTTCCTTTAACAGGATTATCAGCAACATCAGCAATAGGATCAATTACAGTAGAACAAAAACCTGGTTGGGGTACGTTAGACTGGGGTGAAAATGGTTGGGGTACTGTTGAGTCAGCAGTAGTTAATTTAACTGCTCCTAGTGCAATGACTTCTAGTGTAGGAGCGATAACTCCTGCAGACGTAGTTGGATTAACTGGTCAAGAAGCAACAAGTTCTGTTGGAGAATTTACGTTTATTTTATCTCCGACAATTACACTAGCAGGTCAAGCAGCAACTGTTTCTGAAGGTCAATTAGATATAAATAATGGCGCAGATCATACTCAAGGTTTAACAACTTTAGTTGGAACAACTGCAGTTGGTTCTATAACTGTGGGAATAGGTGTTGATTTAACTGGGGTTGAAGCAACTTCTTCTGTAGGTGAACTTACAACAAGTGACGCACAAGTATTTACATTAACTGGTGTAGGAGCCACTTCTTCTGTAGGATCTATTGTAGTTGGAATAGGAGTTCCTTTAACAGGAGTTTCTGCAACGGTTTCTGTAGGTGCAATTTCACCGGCAGACGTTATGGGATTAACTGGAGTAGAGGCAGTTTCTAGTGTAGGAAATGTTGCTCCATTAGGATATGGAGATGTTGATATTACTGGAAATACAAGTTATAATGCTGTTGACGTTACACACGAAACATCGTATACAGACGTAACACACGCAGCATAGGAGAACAAAATTATGGCTTCAACATACACACCTCTTGGTGTAGAACTAATGGCAACTGGTGAAAACGCCGGTACATGGGGAACAAAAACTAATACAAATTTACAAATTTTTGAACAGATTACGGGTGGATTTACAACACAATCAATAGCTGGTGGTGCACAAACTACAGATTTATCTGTAACAGATGGTGGAACAGGGGCAGCTCTTGCTCACAGAATGATAGAGTTTACAGGTACAATCACAGGAAATCAAATCGTAACAATACCTTTAGATGTTCAAACTTTTTATTTTTTAAGAAATTCAACTTCAGGGGCTTATACTGTTCAGTTTAAATATATAACTGGTTCAGGAGACAGCTTTACTTTTGGAGCTACTGATAAAGGTGACGCTCTTATATTTGCAACTGCAAATGATGGAACAAACCCAGATATAGATACATTACCTGCTGGAGATGTAACTTTAACAGGAACACAGACTTTAACTAACAAAACATTAACTAGTCCTAAAATAGGAACATCTATTTTAGATACTAATGGAGCAGAATTATTTAAATTAACGGCAACAGGTTCAGCAGTTAATGAACTTACATACGCTAACGCAGCTTCAGGAAATGCACCAGCATTTACGGCGTCTGGAGATGATACTAATATAAGCATTAATTTAGTACCAAAAGGCACTGGTCAGGTTCAAGCAAATGGTAGCGGATTAGCAACAACAGGAAAAGCTATTGCAATGGCTTTAGTTTTCGGTTAAAAGGAGCACAGGAGAATAAATTATGGCAGCACCAAATCTAGTAAATGTTTCAACGATAACAGCAAAGTCAGTTCAAGCGACTTTGAATACAACTCTAACAACAGAAATTCTTGCAAACGCAGGATCTTCAGGAAAAGTTTTTAAAGTAAACAATATTATTATAGCAAATATTGACGGTTCAAGTGCTGTTGATATTTCTGTAGCAATTACAAAATCAGGTGGATCACCTATTATGATCGCAAGTACAATTTCTGTACCAGCTGATGCAACATTAGTCGTAGTTGATAAGAATACTGCTCTCTACCTTGAAGAAGGAGATAATATAGAAGCAGGCGCAGGAGCAAATTCTGACGCTACTATTACTATCAATTATGAGGAATTAAGTTAAGGAGGGTCATAGATAGTGGCACACTTTGCTGAATTAGATTCTAATAATAAAGTTTTACAAGTTATCGTCATAGATAATGATGACGTTGATGCAAACGGTGGAGATCAATCTACAGGTGCAGAAACTTTTGTAGCAAATTTAGCAGGACTTACATCTGCTGAAGAATCACCTACAAGTAATGCAGGTGTTTCTTGGAAACAATGTTCATATAACAGATCTTTTAGAAAATACTATCCTGGCGGCGGTGGACTTTGGAATTACGATCCAACGTTAGATATGTTTTATCATGATCAACCTCATCCTGGTTGGACTAGAGATGAAAATGGTGAGTGGGAATCACCTGTTTCAAGACCAACAGACGTTTCAGGAAAAACCTGTGTATGGGATGAGTCAAACAATAAATGGAAAGGTATTGATTTAAATGATGCTTCAGAGTATCTTTGGAACAATGATACTAATTCATGGGATGCAATTTAGGAGAATAATATGTCAAACGGCGGAATAATAGGACCAGTAATAACACCAGCAGCTTTTACACAATCAGAACAAATTACTACTTTTAATTCTACAGGAATTTTTACAAAACAAACTTATACTAATCAAGTCGATGTTTTGTTAGTTGCTGGTGGTGGAGCAGGAACTTCTCACTTTTCAGCAGGAGCAGGTGGAGCAGGAGTTAGAGAAATTGCTGATCATCCGTGTGCCGATTCAAGTCTTACAGTAACCGTAGGAGGTGGAGGAAATGGAAGTGGAGGATCACCCTCACCATTCCCCCCTGCAACAACTGCAGGTAATTCAACTTTTGCAACATCATCATCCCCTATTTCATCTACAGGTGGAGGAAACACAGGACAACCTGGTGGATCTGGAGGAGGATCGGGTACTAATGATCCCGGTGCTGCTGGAAATGCTGGAGGATACAATCCAGTAGAAGGTTATGCTGGAGGAACAGGATCACCAGGAAATAATCCAGGAGCTAGAGGCGGCGGCGGTGGAGCCGGCGCAGTTGGTGGAAATTCATCAGGTTCTACAGGAGGATCTGGAGGAGCTGGAAAATCTACAACAACAGGTTCACCAACAGCTTCACCATCACCCACTACATACGCAGGCGGTGGCGGCGGTGGAACTGGAATTGGATCAGCAGGTGGCGGAGGATCTGGCGGAGGAGCTGGAGGATCTTCAGGAAATGGTGGATCTGACGCATCAAGCGCATCTGCAAATACAGGCGGAGGCGGAGGCGGTGCAACCGGCGGTCACTCATCTATGGTAAGATTTCCAGCTGGTGGAAACGGTGGAAGTGGTAGAGTTGTTGTTAAAGAAAAAGCAGTATCAGGCGTAGCAAATACTTCAGGTGTTTGGTCTATTATGGACGTTTTAACTCAAAGAAAAAATAATAATTGGAATTAATTAAATTTGTGATATAGTTCCTCTAGAATGATTATAGAGGATTTTATCGGCACGTTTCCAGAAACTTTTACATCTGATGAATGTAAAAAGTATATTGATTACTTTAATAAATTAGATGAGTTAGGTATTGCTTGGAGTAGAACAGAAGAGTCTCACATAAAGAAAGATAAAGCAGTTGGAGTTTTAAAACTTCAACACGATGGACCAGATATAAAAGAAGTAGACGCTAGATATATTATTAATCCTATACTTCAAAAGTTAATGCAAAACTACAAACGTTATATGCAAAAATATTCTATATTAAATGATTATGGTAAACATGCTATTTATGATTTTAAAATTCAAAAAACATCACCGGGAGAGGGTTATCATGTTTGGCACTGTGAACATGGAGATAAAGTATGTAGAGACAGAATAGTTGCATTTACTGTTTTCTTAAATACTATTCAAGAAGGTGGAGAAACTGAATTTTTATACGTTAAAAAAAGAGTGCCAGCAGTAGAAGGTACCATGGTTATTTGGCCTGCAGGATTTACACATTGTCATAGAGGGAATCCACCGTTAGATCGAGACAAATATATTTTAACTGGTTGGTTAGAATTAGGTGTTTAAATGTTATTAGAAAATTATTATTATTATTATCCTGGAGCGTTAGGAGATAGATTTTGTAATACAGTAATTGACTATGCTCTTTCTCAAAAAGAAGAAAAAGCTATAACATCAGATGAAAACAAAAATATATCAAATTACATACGTCAATCTAATTTAGTATGGTTAAAAGATAAATGGATTTATAGACAAATACACTCTTATCTACATGATGCAAACGCAGGGGCTAATTGGAATTACCAATGGGATCAAACAGAAGCTGTTCAATTTACTATTTATAAACCAGGTCAATATTATGATTGGCATTGCGATATGGGTAAAAGAGCTAATGATCGTGGTAAAGTTAGAAAAATATCTGCTGTAATTAATATCAGTGATCCTAAAGATTATATTGGAGGAGAATTAGAATTTGATTTTAGAGACGGGTCCTCTCCTATTGTATGTAAAGAAATAAAACCTAAAGGATCCATAGTTGTATTTCCTGGTTTTGTTTATCACAGAGTTAAACCCGTTGTAGATGGCACAAGATATTCATTAGTTTGTTGGGCACAAGGTAATCCATGGAGATAGTAACCGCATTTCCAACACCGATATTAATCAAAGATGGTTACGATAAAAATAAACTTAATGAGTATGAAAAGCATTTAAAACAAAATAATTTAAAAACTGAAAGAAATAATTACATGAATGTAGATTCTTCTTGGACTGAATATAATTTAATTAATGATTCTTTTTTTAATGATTTTAAAGAATTTTTAATTTCTAATATTAAATTTTTTGCAAAACAATTAGGGTTTGTTAAATTCAATAAAATAGAAATATTAAATATGTGGCATAACGTTTCAAAACCAGGAGATTCTTTGTTTCCTCATATACACAAAGGCAGTTTAATTAGTGGAGCTTTTTATGTAAAAGGTGATGGTAATGAAATTACATTTCATAATAAAGAATTATTTAATGATCTTTTTCCAAGCACAGAAATAGAAAATAAATTACATTATGATTATTGTAAATTTGAATGTAAAACAGGACGTTTACTTTTATTTAAAAGTAACACTTTACATAGTACAGAATCACAAGAAACAGATGAAAAGATTGTAATATCTTTTAATGCGATATGGAAATAAAAAATATAACAATAGTCGGAGGAGGTTCTGCTGGATGGATGACAGCAGCAACTTTAATACATCAGTTTCCAGATAAAAATATTACATTAATAGAATCACCAACAACTCCAACAGTAGGTGTCGGTGAAAGCACGTTAGGTCATATAAAAGGATGGATGCATCTATTAGATATCGATGAAAGTTTTATGAAAGATTGCGATGCAAGTTATAAATTAAGTATTCGTTTTGAAGATTTTTATAAAAAAGATTATGGTTATTTTCATTACCCTTTTGGTGTTCCAAATTTAGAAGGTAATAATCATTTATTAAACGATTGGTATCTAGCTAGTTTTTATAAAAAATTACCTATTACAGATTATGCAGACTCTTTATTTCCTGGCATGAGTTTAGTTAACAATAAAAGATTATTTAAAAATCAAGATAACTCATTAGAAGGTTTTAATTTTCAAAGAGATGTAGCCTATCATTTTGATGCAACAAAGTTTGGTTTATGGTTGAAAAATAATTATTGTATTCCAAGAGGTGTCAAATATATTTCAGAAGATATCAATGATATAAAATTAAATTATGAGGGTATTGAAAGTTTAAATAATAAACACAAAGCAGATCTTTTTATAGATTGCACAGGTTTTAAATCTTTATTATTAGCAAAACAACTTAAGGAACCTTTTGATAGCTATGAAAATATATTACCAAATAACTCTGCATGGGCTACAAGACAACCATATACAGATAAAGAAAAACAAATAAATCCATATACAGATTGTAAAGCAGTTGAGAATGGTTGGATTTGGAACATACCTTTATGGTCTAGAATGGGAACTGGATATGTATACTCTAATAAATTTATATCTGATGAAGATGCATTAAAACAATTTCAAGGGCATATAGGAACTTCAGAATTAGAGTTTAGAAATATAAAAATGAGAGTAGGATTACACAAAAGACTTTGGGTTAAAAATGTTTGTGCAATTGGATTATCGGCAGGATTTATTGAGCCTTTAGAAAGTAATGGTTTATTTACTGTTCATGAATTTTTAATAAAATTAGTTAGAACATTAAAAAGAGGACACACATCTCAATGGGACAAAGATGTGTTTAACGCTGGATGTAAAAGTATGTTTAGAGAGTTTGCGGAATTTGTATCTATGCATTATGCTTTTTCTCACAGAGAAGATACACCATATTGGAAAGCAGTTTCTGAAAGAGTTTACTGTCAAGATTTAATAGATCAAAAACCACAGTTTATAAATGGTTTTGTTTTAGCTGCTTATAATAAAATTAGAGACTATCATTTTTCTCATAACACAGGAGTGCATTGTGTTGCTACTGGTTTAAATTATTTTCCAACAGATATAGCATCTGTATTATCTGAAACTAAAATGACTCAAAAACAATTTAACGATCTTTGTAAAAATTCTTATGAACATTTGCAAAGAAAAAAACAAGAATGGCAAGAAGTTGCGTTGAAACAACCAACACTATTTCAAACATTAAAAAATATACATGAAAATTAAAAAATTAAAAATTGATTCTCCTGTATATTCGGTAATAAAAAATAAAATAAATAGTAATAATTTTCCATGGTATGAAGGAGATACACCAACAGATTATTCTCCTGAAATAAATTTTTTTTATCACGAGGTAGTGACTCGTGATGGACGTGTAAATTCTTCTTTATACGATGATTGTAAAAAACTTTTAGATGATTTAACCAAACAATTAGTTATACCGGTAAATAAAATTATAAGATGTTGTGTAAATTTTACATACAATCAACCTGTTAAAAGTTGTGATTTTCATATTGATCATGATTTTCCACACAAAACTTGCATAGTATATTTAAATACTTTAGATCATGCACCAACATATGTTTGTGATGAAAAATACGAAAAAAATAAACAAGCAGCTTTACCTGCCTCTGCTATAAAATTTTTAAAATATCAAACTATTCTACCAGAAGAAAAAACATTTATTTACTTTGATGGATTACAATATCATGCTAATGAATATCCTGATTGCGGAAAACAAAGAAAGGTGATAGTATACACATTTACATGAAGAAAGAACCATACATTATAATTAAAGGAACTTTACCTAAAGAAGTAGCTACTCTTTGTTACGAATATATGCTCTTTAAAAGAGATGTAACATCGTATTTAATAAAAGATAAATACTTTCCACCTTTAGATCAAACTTTTGGATTTTTTGGTGATGATCAAATAGATAACGCTTTTGGTACTTATGGTGACATACTAATGGATTTAGTACTACAAAAAGTAAAACCGATAGTAGAACAATTTACTGGATTAAAGTTAATAGAAACATATTCATACTCAAGACTTTATCAAACTGGAAATGAACTTAAACGTCACGTGGATAGAGAAAGTTGTGAGGTATCTGCTACGTTAAATTTAGGAGGAGATCCTTGGCCAATATTTATTGATGGATCTGGTAAAGAAAATCAACCAGGAGTTTCTTACACTTTAAATCCTGGTGATATGTTGGTTTATGATGGTTCTAAATTAGAACATTGGAGAGAGCCATTTAAAGGTAAACTATGTGGGCAAGTATTTTTTCACTACAATGATTTAAACTCTAAACTATTTAAACCACATAAATATGACGGTCGGGATATGTTAGGACTGCCGTCACACTATAGAAAAGATCGTCCCGATGATTAATTATTTATTTGGATATCCGATAGGTAAATATAAAATTAATCCGCATAGTTATGATAAAAAAAATTTAATAAAAAATATATACACAAATTATCATATTGATCCCTATAGAAACAAGTGGAGTAATCCTAGTATTAAAAGAACTAATTTACACATGATGTACAATGATGAAGATAACAAACAGTTTATGGAAATAAACTTTAAAGATATTTTTCCTTTGTATGACAAATCAATTAGAGAATATTTAAGTAATTTAGGTTTTACTAAAAATATAAGTTACACATATGATTTAGTAAATTATACTGCTGGAATGAAAGATCAAGCCATGGAAATACATGATCATATACCTAATTGTAATTTTAGTTCTGTTCACTATATTCAATTTACTAAAGACCATTCTCAAACTTTGTTTCATAATCCACATCCATATGCTCAAGTTGCACAGTATTTAAAACCAGATATTACATCTTGTGTTAGTAAATCAGATTTTAAAAATTCTTTTTTATTTCAAAACTGGTCCTATGAAGCTGTAGAAGATGATTTTATAATATTTCCTGCTGAACTAAAACATGAGGTACCCAAGATAAAACCCACCAAAGTGCCTAGGATGACCGTTGTAATTAATATAACCTTGTCTTTAGAGACTACTTAATCGTTTGAAATCTACAATAATCTGCTATAAAAACCTTTAAAACAGGTTTTTTATATGCTACAAAAATTAGGATTTGCACCGGGATTTAATAAACAAGTCACAGAGACCGGGGCCGAGGGCCAATGGTTTGATGGTGACAATGTTAGATTTAGATACGGCACTCCAGAAAAAATAGGTGGTTGGGAACAATTAGGGGTCAGTAAATTAACTGGTGCCGCTAGAGCTCTTCATCATTGGGATGATAACGCAGGTGTTAAATACGCTGCTATTGGAACAAATAAAATTTTATACGTATATTCTGGTGGTACATACTATGATATACACCCCATTAGAACTACTTTAACAGGAGCTAATTTTACCAGCACATCTTCATCAACCACAGTTACGGTAACATGCACCGGGGCTCATGGATTATTAGAAGATGGTATTGTTTTATTTGATAGTGTAACAGGTTTATCTGGTTCTACTTTTACCAATGCAACTTTTGAAGATGAAAAGTTTATGGTTACTTCTGTGCCCACATCTACAACATTTACGATTACTATGGATACTCAAGAAACTGGAACTCCGTTATCAACTGCAGGGTCGGCTTCTGTCTTATGTTATTATGACGTAGGACCCTCACAACAATTAGGTGGCTTTGGTTGGGGTACAGGTCTTTGGTCAGGAACTGCATTAGGACCAGAGACTACAACACTAGCTTCTGGTATTAATGACGCTGTAACTGATATTCCTTTAACCAGCTCTGCTGCTTTTCCTTCTACTGGAGAAATTAGAATTGGATCAGAAGATATAAGTTTTACAGCTAATAACACCACAACTAATATTTTAAGTGGTGGTGCAAGAGAAGTTAATGGTACAACAAAAGCATCACATAGTGGAGGAGATACAGTAACAAACATATCTGACTTTGTAGGTTGGGGTGAAGCATCTTCTTCTGACTTTACGATTGACCCAGGACTATGGATATTAGATAACTATGGTACAAAATTAATTGCGCTTATATATAATGGCGCTTGTTTTGAATGGGATGCAGCAGCAGCCGGGTCTACTAGCACAAGAGCCACTCTTTTACCAAATGCACCAACTGCATCAAGACATGTATTAGTATCTACACCCGACAGACACTTAGTATTTTTTGGTACAGAAACAACTGTAGGAAGTGCTAGCACTCAAGACGATATGTTTATTAGATTCTCTTCTCAAGAAAGTATTGATCAAACAAATTCATACACAGTCAGAGCTGACAATACCGCAGGTACTCAAAGACTTGCTGATGGTTCAAGAATTATGGGAGCTATCAAAGGTAGGGATGCTATTTATGTATGGACCGATACTGCATTATTTCTTATGAAGTTTGTAGGTCAACCGTTTACTTTCTCTTTTGAACAGGTTGGTACTAACTGTGGATTACTTGGTAAAAATGCCTGTGTGGAAGTTGATGGTTCTGCATATTGGATGTCAGAAAATGGATTCTTTACATATGATGGTCAATTAAAATCAATGCCTTGTTTAGTTGAAGACGCTGTTTATGATGATATAAATACTACATCAAGAGATCTTATTAATGCAGGACTAAATAATCTATTTGGAGAAATAAGCTGGTTTTATTGCACAACAAACTCTAATCAAATTAACAGGGTAGTTACATACAATTATCTAGACTCAACAACCAAAAGACCTATATGGACAACAGGCACTTTACCTAGAGCAGCATGGCAAGACTCTGCTGTATTCGAACGACCTCATGCTACCTACTATGATCCTAGCAGCAACAGCTCTTACGATGTTACTGGTAATACAGACGGATGTACTGTATACTATCAACAGGAAACAGGGACCGATCAAGTAGATGCTGGTGGTGTTATTACTGCTGTTATTGCTAGTATTACTTCTGGTGATTTTGATATTACACAAAGAAGAAACACTACTGGACAAACTGTAGGTATGCCAGACCTTAGAGGAGACGGTGAGTTTATTATGAGAATACAAAGATTTATACCAGATTTTATTTCACAGACAGGTAATACTAGGGTTAGTTTTGTAACAAGAAACTATCCAAATAGTTCTGCAACTACAACAAACTTTGACATAAGTTCTACTACAACTAAAAAAGACACACGACTTAGAGCTAGATCTATTGCTATTAAAGTTGCTAACACTACAACAAATGAAGATTGGAAACTTGGCACATTTAGATTAGATATTGCACCAGGAGGTAGAAGGTAATGGCAAAGAAACCAATAGTGCAAGGAGGTGTTGATAATTATTTAGGTAAACAACCACAAGTAGTTGCACCTAGAAAATGGCAATCAGCTCCGGATAAACCAGAAACAGAATTAGCTTACATAACAAAAGCAGAAAAAGATTTAATACTTAAAAAAAATATTCACGGTGGATTAGAACGCGGTCCTAACATGGGTCCATCAGGAATTATGTCATTAGATAGTTTTGGAGATGTTGGTGGAGCAGGAGCTAGTGGTGGAGATACGTCTGCAGGTGGAGGAGCTAATGAAGGTGCAGGTTTTTCTGGTAAAGGAGGAGGTGAATCTCCGGCAGATTTTAGTGCTAGAGTAGCAAAAGAAACAGCTATATTACAAAACGCAGAAAATATTCAGGCTAGAGATCTTGGTTACAATGCACGAGAAAATATAGTTGACAGAACATATGGACCTTTACAAAAATACACAGGTAGAAGTCCTTTCTTTGGTGGTGCAAATAGATTTGGATATACAAATACTAGACCTGATGGTTCGCTTCAACCAGGATACGGAGGAAGATTTTTTGGTGGTCTTGCAAGTTTATTAACAGGCATACCTTTTGTAGGTAGTTATATTGGAAACGCTATTGATAAAGGCAAAGGAATTTTTGGTCGTAAAGATCCTTATGCAGACATGAGTGCGTATAATCGTTTAGGTTTATTTGGACAAGATCCAGATGATATCGATGAAGAAGAAAAAATTTCAGAAACAAGTTTTACACTTAATGATCCTAATAATATTAATAATCAAATTACCAACATTAATAATCCATTAGATAATAGAATTACACAAAGCGTAACAAAAGGACCTTTTTCAAATATGCCTGATTATTTAGAAAATGATCTAACAACAAATCAAGGTATAGTAAATACAAACGCTTTTACTAATTCCAACTTTGGATTGGGACCTTACGATGGCTAAAATTGTAGAATCATTAACTAGAGCAGAACCAGAATACAGCCAAAGAAATATACAATCTTTGGTCAGGGATCTTG
>Ga0209756_1003409_pt1 | contig 12917 bp, 12 predicted proteins | sample ETNvirenome_6_85_FD_184071 | JGI IMG/M metagenome (GOLD analysis project Ga0209756, IMG submission 184071) | Marine viral communities from the Pacific Ocean - ETNP_6_85 (SPAdes) (version 3) | ecosystem: Environmental > Aquatic > Marine > Oceanic | place: Pacific Ocean | collected 2013-06-19
ATCAGAATAATCACATTCTACATATGAAACTCCATTTCTAAAAAACCATCTTAGGTGTTCGGAGTGATATAATGGCCAAGTGAACTTTTTGTGGTCAAGTATATTAATCAAGTTGGGATGTCTCGTTGACAAATGATAGGGTAAAACAATTGAATGGTCTACCCATTTATTGTCATCAAATGTGGTATATTCCCTCAACCAAATCTGTGGAAACTCTGCACCTTTTTCTGATAACATTATACAATTACCCAACTTACCAACGATATTACTTTCTTGTCCCATTATAAAAGGACCTGAATTTAATAATGGTTCAAATGATTTCAAACATAACACATCAGAATCTATATAAATTCCACCATCCTCAATTAATATCTGTAATCTCATCACGTCTGCTTGGTGAGCATAGTTATGAACAGGATTACCAAAAATCTCAGTAGGCGGTTCTACTTTTATAGGAGTTATATATTTTTGAGCTCTATCCCACCACTCACCACTTGGTTCGTGTTTATAATAAAAAAATATGTTATCAGGTTTATTTGTATCATGGGTTGACTTGATTGCTAAATATCTGATAATGTTAAATGAATCAGCTTTTGGTCTTTTCATAGTTCTACCAACCTCACCAACATGATGTTCGTACTCGTCCCAACCAAAATTCTCGGCTAAACCATAAATGATATGAAAATTATTTGGAATCTTACTCATTATTTTTCTCCACTATTTTATTAACATATTCAACTAAACTATGTGTAGGACTCCAACCTAACATTTCATTTGCCTTTTTATCAGTACACAGCGTATTATCATATTCACCATTTCGTAAAGGTAAGTATTTTCTTGGATAGTCTTTACCAAACATATCAGCCAATTCATTAATAGAATAGTTCTTACCACTACCAAGTTCAAATTCTTCACCACTAATCATACATGCATCTAAAAGTCCGTAACCACATTTTACCAAACCATCAACAATATCCACAACATGAGTGAAGTCCCTTCTTTGTTCCCCATTCGATGTTATTGTTAGTGTTTCTCCTTCTCTAAATTGTTTCTCAAAAATACCAATAACTGTGGCATATGCCCCATCCTCTAATTGGTAGTCACCATATACATTATAAAATCTACATACTGCAGTGGGTAAATCATAGCACTCATTATATAATTGACATAATTGTTCACCACTCCATTTTGACCAAGCATAAGCACTTCCATAAGGTGCATGATGTTTAGATGATGAACCAGCATATACAACAGGAGTATTATTGTTCCTTGCCCACTCTAACATATGTAATGTCGATAGAACATTATTTTTTATATTTTTCATCGGATTAATTAATGACGGTTGAATTCTAGCCAATGCTGCTATATGAAATATAACATCATATTCTAACTCTCTCCAAACTGGATAACTACCGTAGTCTACATAAATTCCAAGTGTATGTTGGCTTGACAAGTCATAGTCATGATATAAACAACCTTCTTGGTGATTTTCCTTTTTACCAGTAGAATAGTTATCTACTGATACTACTTCATGATCATCTTTTAATAATCTCTTTATTAGGTTTGTACCTATAAAACCAGCACCACCTGTTACCAAACATTTCATTTCGTTTTCTCCCAAACATCGTTCCAATTGTAAGTTTTACCTTGATTAAAAATATTATGAGTATTGTGTTCAGACATTTTATTTGCCTTCACATACCACTCATTACTTCTTCTCTTTTCATTCATAGTCCCATCCAACCTTTCTCCTTTGACATACATTCTTTTCTTAGGGTGATTTCTATTATGTACTAGTAATATATTTTTTATTAGATATTGTGGTACTCTATCATCAAATAATTTAATTATCATATTTTGAAAAGAAGTGTCTTCATGTACGAAGAAAACTGAACGAGGTATGTTAGCACCAGATTTTACAATCTCAGACGATATCACAAGTCCACAACCGTTGAATTTAAATTGGTCTAACACCCTGACATCTAACTCTTCTACCTTGTCATTTATCTTATACATCTCATCAAGTGACATCGTATATTTTAAACTCCACCAATTATCGTAGTCATTATCTATATGTGGTTTATCTGTAAAATCAGGATGTTCAAGAGCCTTCCAACTTTCATCCCACATCTTACAAATACTAAAAAAGGTAATGTACTTAGGCGTCGTGTCTTTTACTTGAGTATGTAAGTTATCCAATATTTGAAATGCCTGTCGAGGTAGAAGAGCATCAGTTTCACCCCACATCAAAACATCAACTTCTGTACAATATTTATCATTAAACTCTCTACGATAATCAGCTATCGTATACATGGAGTTACTAATTTCATTCATATATGATTTTATATTATATCCACTATATTCTAAATCACCGAATAACTTTTCAAGAATATCTTCATATTTATGTTTTATTTCCGATATACTTATTTGCTCATCATCAACTTTTTCTAACTCTTGACTACAATTAAAATACAAATCAATAATTATATTCTCTTTGTTTTCTACGATATCTATAGCATTCTTAACACTCTCTAAATACTCTTCTATTATCTCTATCTCATACCATTGTACTATACACCCTATGGCAAATGTATTGCTTATCTTCATACTAAATCTCCATGAAAATACTTATATGTTTTTTCTAAATAATGATTTGTTATGTTATGGTCTTGTTGATTAGGTATACAATTAAACTGATATACCCATCCAACTTTTGTAAATAACATATCATCTGCTAACAACTCCTTTCTCGGCAAATCACACATATTAAATTCATAAGGTAATAATTTTAAATCAATATTTTCAAGGTGTAATAAAAAATTCAATGGAGTTTGATCTGTCCCTGTGTGAAAAGTCTCTTGTAATTTAACTAAATTATCTTGATTTGTCAAGTAAAAATTTATAATATTTTTGAAAAATTGTTTATGACTTTTATTAATAATTTGAAACCCACCGTTTATATACTTCCACCATTCTATCATCTGACCATTAAAAATATGTTTAGAGTAGTTTTCTATGCTCCTGAAAATCCAATCGTAGCTACCTTCATTATGTACACCTACATATTTATTATCACTTATTTCAAAAAAATTAGGACAATCAGGATGAACAATCGTGTCGGCGTCTACCATCAAAACTTGATCATAATCAATACCATTAGCGTCTAAGATATCAAACAAATAATATCGTTGCCAACATATACCCATCTTGTCATTACCTAAAACTAAATCATTTAATACAAATAATTCGCTATCATTCTTACCACACCATTTTTGCCAGCTGGCTATGGAATATTTATAAGCAGAACTCCTAGCACTTGAATACCTACCACTACCACTCAAGTCTATATCCATCATAAAAACTAAATTCTTATAATTACTATTTACTGTAAATTTACATATAACACCCTCTACATCTATTAATAGAGCTCTTGGATTACAATCTGAACCTTTTGGTTCTCCAATCTCTTTTATTATTTCAAATCTGTCATCATTATCATAAGTAGCTATAGCTTCTTTCACACCTTCCCACGGATTATCCAAACCATAATCATCAAATATCAATAGAATGTCATCATTCTTTTTACATAAATTTATAGCATTTCTGATATCACTTATTACATAACTTATTTCGTGATTACAATCTATAAAGACAACATCTATATCTTTAAAATCCCAAGGGGTATTGTAAACATCTTTATGTAAAAAGTCTATATTGTCTCTGTCTTTGTTAACATCTTTAGCAAAGTTTATCGAATCTATATTGTTCTCACATGTTATAACTTTTTTAAAAAGATGACTTAGTATTTTAGTAGAATATCCTTTACTAGTACCAATTTCTAAACAAACTTTATCTTTATAATCGTTACCTAAATAAGATATTAAATCACGTTTGAATTTTAAAGAAGTTGTATTTTTATCTTGCCTTTTATCAGGAATATCTTTTAGTATATCTATCATTTGTAGTTATCTTTAATTAAGTCCCAAGTTTGTTTCATTATGTCATTTCTCTGATCTTTAGGTATTCCATTAAAACTAAAATTATAACCATACTTAATGAAGAAAGGTGTTTTATCATCATCCAATTGCCAGTTATGATGAAACATATCTTTCCTATGTAAATGAGTCAATTTATATGCAATAGGTAATTCTGTATTTATGTCTACCCCATTTACTTGTAACCAATAATTCATGGGAGTTTGTTCAGTTCCCCTTTTTACTTTTTTGTCTTGTAATAAAATAAACTCGTCTATGTTATCGTAGTAAAACTGTTTAAATGATGTGAACAAATCCTCGTGCTCTTCGTTGAATATCATAAAACCAGAATTTACATATTTAGTGGCATCGAAAGTTTTTCCTGTAGCATTATTTAAATCAATAAGATGTGGTCTAAATATTTCTTCATATCCCTGAATACTTTCATGTATCCATCTCATATTATCGGTGTCTCTCCAAGCAGTAAATCTTCTATCCGTCAAGTTAAAGAAATTTGGTGTATCCCATTTAATCATAAATGAACTATCAACCAAGGCTATTTGGTCATAGTTAATATTCATTCTTTTTAATTCATCAAAGAGAAAGATAGCTTTTTGCCAATTAATCCGAAATTTAAATAAATCCTCTTCCACTGGAACTTCGAATGGTATAAATAAAACATCATTTTTTCTACACCAATACTCCCAAGTGTTTCTTGAATATTGAAAATATTCATAGGCTCCGAATTTTTCATTGTGGTCTGGGTTTTTTACAGCAGGCCACCATACAACATTTTGTTTATTCAATGATATCTCCCAAATTCAATTGATTAACCATATTATTATAATAAACAGATTGTGGTGTTGCCATATTAGATAGTAAACCTCTCTCTCCCTCTATACAATAGTTACTAACTCTATAAACTGGAGACAGATATCGTATGGTGTCTAATAAATCTTCTTCATTCATAAAGCCAAAAAACTTATTAAGTGGTTTTTCCCAATCTTTCATACTCAATCCACCATCTGGATAACTTGTGCCATAGTATTCCATACCCATGTTATCAGTTTCTCCGGTTCTATCTAACTCAACCCCATCTAGACTAAATTTCCCACCCATTTTTTCTATTAAGGATGTCTTAAAAAAATCAAAAGAACCTCTCAAACCACCTGTATTATTGACTATCCCATTAGATAATACATTCCACTCATCCACAGGCAACTGTGAATAATCATTGGGACCATAATTCTTATCTAAAAATTCTGGCATGTGATTTACCGAATAATCATTCCTGATTAATGTATCAAGTCTATTACCTAAAACATCTAAAAATAACTCATCACCAATTAAAAAATTATCATCATGTGTTAATAATAATGTCTCATAATCCCTGTAATTAGGATACCTATCTAACCATTGATTTGTTACAACCCAATCCCCACATGTATTTGGTTCTAAAAAATATTGCCAACCTAATGATTCTAACTCTTCAACTGTTGCTATTTTATTATATAAAATTTTATCTAATTTAGGTAACAAACCATCACCAAGTTGTGATATTATATTTACTTTCTCTTCAATAGCAAATGATGGATCTCTATGTGATAGACAAAAGTATTCCACATCCCAATCATCAGGTACCTTTTGCTCAACTATTTGTTCATAAAACTTTAACGGAAAATGCCAACCACTAACTACAACCGCAAATTTCTTTTTCATATTAAAACTCCTTAATAGTCTTTATTATATATTCAACATCATTATCAGATAGATTTTGATGTAAGGGTATGTTTATTGTTCTATCATTAATAAACTCCGTATTTGGTAATTGATTATCCCAATTATTATAATGTTCAATTAAATGTAAAGGATAATATCTAAACGTAACATAGATTCCATTATCTACCATATGTTTAGCAAACTTATCTCTCTGTTTCATCTGCAACCAAAATAAATAATAACTACTTGTACAATTATCAAGAGGTTCAGGTGGCAAGAAAAGCCAATCCACATCACTTAATTCGGATTTATAGATGTTCCAAATTTCTTTTCTTCTTTCTATAAAACCATATAATTTTTTAAGTTGTTCTAATCCAATAGCAGAAGCTATATCATTAGAAACATATCTACCGGCAGTTTCAGCTAAAGTTATTTCCCACCAAGTATTCTTACCATCTTTCATAGAATCAACACCAGATTTATCTTTATTCGTCAAACCCAAATAACGATATGAAAGTGCCTTATCATAATATTTTTCATTTTGAAACGTCATCATCCCACCATCACCTGTAACTAATATCTTCATAGCATCAAAACTAAAACACCCTATATCACCCAAAGTACCACAATACTTACCTTTATATGACGAGTAAACTGAATTAGCACTATCTTCTATTATAGTTAACCCGTCACAATATTTATATATCTCATCCATATCACAAGGATGCCCCCCATAATGTAATAGTAAAACAGCTTTAGTTCTATAAGTTCTTTTTTTAGCAATTTCATGTGGCATTATATTTAATGTGGTTCGGTCAACATCACAGAACACCGGTTTACCACCGTTATCAATAATGGCATTAGCACAACCAATAAAATTAATTGATGGTATTAAAACTTCATCTCCCTCTTCAATACCAATCAACCTCATAGAATCATAAAGAGCTGCAGTAGCACAATTATAAGATAAAGAATATTTTGAATTGATTAACTCTCTAAATTGTTTTTCAAATTCTAATGTTTTACTCGAAGCACCAAGCCATTTAGAATCGAATACACTCTCTAAAGCAGATAGTTCTTCCTTACCTAGCGAATTGGAAAAAATTGAAATCATATATAACCTTTATATTTTTAATTAAACACCTGAATGAATTCCCATCTTTTTAGTCATTTCTTTCATATTTTCCATAACAACATTTTTATCAACAATCATAAATTCTAAATCTTTATGTAAAAACTCGGGATGACATTTATAATTTCCCTGTGACCTACCTATCCAAGCCGCTTGGAAACACCATTTTTCAACATCATCTTCTTGAATTTTGTTTTCATAATAATAACTATGTTTATATGGTTTTAATTCATCATATTTATTTAAATCATTAGAAAAATAATCTTGCCAATCCCATAATGAATAATGTTTTTTTATCTTTTCATTTCTATCCATGCTCATCAGTAAATAAACTTGGAATGAAATTAAATCTCGTAATACATGCATCTCCGTTGAAAATTTATTTTCCTTTTCAAAAAACCCTATGAACTTATTAATCTCATCATTTAATTTTTTAGAATTTTTAACACATCTTAACCATGTAGCTTCTTCGATAGGCCACAATATACTAGCTAAGTCAGGATCATGATGGTCCCATCCACCGCCAGAATATCCCTTATCCACATACTTAACTAAAATATTATATTCTTCCCCAAAAATAGTTTCTGGATTATCTTTACAATATTTAACAAAAGTTTCATAAAATTTCATATATTTCAAATCATAAGTTTGATTATAAAACTTAGATATGTATTCCAAAATACCCATACTATGAAAAGCCTGTGTAACCCATCCATATAGATACATTTGTTTTAATTCACCCAAACTAAAAGAATTAGTTCCAACAACTATATCTTCCCACTCTTGATGTGTACCTCTATTATGTATAGATGAATGCCACAAATAAATTGGAGAACGAATAGTTTTTATATCATATTCTTTTACATAATGAGGATCATTCATTGGTGCATTTACAAAAACACCACAATTATAAACATAAACAACTGGTCGTGGGAATAACTCCATCAGTTGTTCAAGACCATGTTTATAAGATTCTAAAGTCTCTCCCGGCATACCCATGATAATTTCAGTATAATTTTCTATTTTTTCTCCTCTAAACATTTTAACCAATTCACCAAACTTATCAAATTTTATATTCTTTCTTTTAATAATATTCAAAGTATTAGGATCTAAGGATTGAACCGCTAATGTAACAGCCCTCAATAAGTCAGCATCAAGTAACTCTTTTGCAATAGGAACTATCTTCTCAGACGCAATTTTTGCCCAAGCGGGTCTTATCCTTCCTGGAAATCCCTTTTTCATTTTTTCTGAGCTCAATTTCTTTGCTAATTCTAAATCTCTTTCTACAAAGATACCAAAATTCGCATCACAACAATCTATATAAGGTATTTTATTATCAGCAAACCATTCTATTTCTTTAAAGAGTCTATCTCTTTCCCATTTTCTAACTTTAGTTTTTGTGGCACTTCCCCAATCACAAAATGTACATTGAAATGGACATCCTCTGTTAGTTTCCCACGCAGATATATAGTCAATGCCACCCACTGGTTCTACCAACTCCCAAATTAAATCTGTTAAATATGGCGATGGTATTTCATCAAGATTTGTAATTCTTGCTTGTGGTGGTGTTCTAAAACCTATAGTTTCTAATCCATTTATATTTGAATAATCTTTATCATCTATGAACTTTTCAAATACTTGTTTTACGGTGTACTCGCCTTCCTGATGAACTAACATATCTACATAAGGATAGTCTTTAAAAAAGTTATTAGTTGAATTTGGTTTCCAATCAAGAGGAACATTACCATCATATCTCAAAGGAATATTTGGTCCTCCAAAAATCACCATACAATTGGGATATTTTTCTTTAACCCTCTTAGCCAAATCATTAGTAATTTCCCAATTCCAAACATAACAAGAACAAAGAAGTATATCAGGATCTTCTACTCTACTAACATACTCATCCAATTTATTTCTAAATATAAATGTTGTTTCAAACTGAAAGTTATCTTCTATTTCTTTGTTCTGTTTAGCATAAGCAAACAAAGAAGCAATACTATATGGAAAATGAATAGAAGTTCCATACTGATAATTAAACTGTGAACTATAAACTTTTACCTTTTTCATACTTATAAATATACTAAATTTTACTGTAAAAGTCAACCCAAAAATTAATCATTTCATCTAACATAGATTCAAAAGTATATGTATACTCAAAACCTATTGATTTTAATTTTGAAGGATTGCCTTTAAGGTTATCTAATTCTTCTGGTCTATAATATTTTTTATCTATCCCAACATAATCTTTATAATTTAAACCTAAACTCGTAAATGTATACTCACATAAGTCCCTCACAGTATGTGATATACCAGTCGCGCATACAAAATCACCCGGCTCTTCTTGTTGTAATATCATATGCATAGCTTTGACATAATCTTTAGCGTGTCCCCAATCACGAGTAGCATTTAAATTACCCAACATTAACTTATCTGTTAATCCATATTTTATCTTAACGGCCTCTTTCACTACTTTGTTAGTAACAAAATTAGTACCCCTTCTTGGAGATTCGTGATTGAACAGAATACCATTACTTAAAAATAAATCATATGAATTCCTATAATTTCTAACCAAGTTGTATCCAAAAACTTTAGCACAACCATATGGACTTGTTGGATTTAATGGAGTGGTTTCTCTTTGAAATCCATCTTCATCCATATTATTACCAAACATTTCCGATGATGAAGCTTGATACATTTTTACTTCTGGACATATCAATCTTATTGCCTCTAATAAATTCATAGTTCCGACTGCTACTGCCTGCGTGGTGTAAATTGGTTGGTCAAAAGATATTCTCACATGAGATTGAGATGCCAAGTTATAGATTTCATTTGGTTGAACCTCTTGTAAAACTCTGGCCAATGATGCCATATCTATCATATCAGCATAGTATAAATTATTTTTTATAAGGTGGTAAACATCATCCAATCTAGCAGTTTGATTTTCAGCAACTGAGTTTCTCTTTAGGATACCATGAACTTCATATCCTTTTTCAAGTAATAACTCTGTTAGATAAGAGCCATCTTGACCATTGATACCAGTGATTAGTGCTCTTTTCATTTTCTAATTTCCTCGTAATTATTTACTAACCACTCGATAGTCTTTGTTATACCATCTTCTATTGGTGTGAATTTAAAGTTCGGAAGATAAGATTTCAACTTCGAATTATCCGATGGTTTTCTATACTGACCATCGGGTTTATCTGGCTGCCAAATAACCTTACCTTTAAAATCAAATTTGTCCACGATTATGTCAACTACATCTCGTATTGATATTTCCTCTGATGTTGAAAATATAATCGGTTCTTGTTCGTCATAGTTATCCAATGCCCACTCGGATAACCTAGCAACATCATCCGAGTAAATAAACTCTCTTAATGGTTTACCACTTCCCCAAACTTCTAAGTCGGTATTATTTTGTTTTGCAAGATAACACTTATGTAACAATGAAGGTAATACATGACCATTATCGATACTAAAGTTATCGTTTGGTCCATAAATATTTGTGGGAATAACAGTTACATAATTAGTTCCATACTGTTCATTGTAAGCTCTACTCTGAACATCGAGCATCCTTTTAGCATACGCATATGGATAATTTGAAGAGTGTGGTTCACCTAAATGTATTTTCTTTTCGGTAAGTGGATATTCTACATCATCTGGGAATACACAAGTAGACATAAACGATACTAATTTTTCAACACCAACCTTTCGGCATGCTTCTAATACATTAGTATTTATCATAATATTATCATAAAAGAATTCACCTTTATAATTCATATTACCACCAAGACCACCTACACGAGCAGCACAATGGATAACTTTTTTTGGTTTAAAAAATTCAAATACAGCTAACGTGATATCACAATCCTTTAAATCAACGTCTTTTGTTGATAATTTGACATCTGCATTTATTGTTGAACCGACAAGTCCGGTTCCACCAGTTACTAATGTTTTCATTTTAACTCCTCATACTTCTCTATATAATCACTACATACCCCAGCACACCCATCCACATCAATCTTCTGTAATTCTGGTAAGACACATATCGATTTTTCTGTAAGTGGTTGTGTTGGATAAGTCCAAATATAATCCTTAGATGTCAACGTAACATTATCATTCTGATGAAAAAAACAATGAGCACCTAAATCCAATAATCTTTTTAACGCTTTAATATTTTTAGCATGACACCAAACCTCTTTCTTTAAAAAGAAATCAGGACCAACTCTAAATTGTGGTCTATCATGACCAGTCCACCAAGTGTCCGTATACCAAACATCTATCTCTACATTATAACCAGCGTCAATTGCTTCTTGACAGTACTTTTGACCATTTTCATACTCACCAGGGCCGTTTATATTTCCTCTATGTGCTATCAAAATCATTTTAAATCCCTTAAATCAATATAACCACCGGATTCCATCTTCGATAAATTAGGAACAAGTTTCATAATGTCTTTTGCAACATCCTTTGAACTTCTTGTTGTCCCATTACTGTTACTTTCAATAAACTTTTTTGTTTCAGGAAACTCATTTACATCAACTTCACTACATAAGTAATCTTGCATTCCTGTACCGACTAAACCAGGTGCTACAGACATAAAGTGTGTCTGTGGTACATCTTTGGAGTAAACTTTCATCATCATTCTCAAAGCAGCTTTGCTAATTGAATAACCACCCCAACCTTTATAAGTTTTTTCACTTGCACCAGATGATATGCATACGACTTGCTTAACATTTACTCCCATCTTAAATAAATTATCTAATATCAACTTATTTGAAAACACATTTGTATTCATAATCTTATCTAATTCAGTCATACTAAAATTATCAAAGGTTTTTATCTTACCTAATATACCCGCATTTAATATCACCAAATCAAAATTAGTTTCACCATTTAATAAAGTTGTCAATCTTCTACCATAGTGCTCAAATGATAACACATTTAAATCTAGAATTACATGATTACAATCCGTAACTCTTGTCCTACTTAAACCATATATATTGTGGCCAAGTTTTAAATACTCATCTTTCAATGATCTGCCCAAACCAAAACTAACACCTGTAATTAAAATATTCAATTTAAATACCCCTCTAGTAACTTTTTATCAAAATTGTCTCTATCTAAACCTGAAACGGTTGTACAAAAACTAGCAAATTTCAACATAGATATATTATTTTTTCTTGCCTGTGTAGCATAATGATCTGTAATACCATATCTACCAGTTATCAAATAATAAGGACTAACTGTTTTTTTGAATAACGAATCATAATGTTTTAAGATAAAATCATTCAGTAAAAAAGCATCATCATCACCCAACACATTTTCTAACTTTAGATTACCAGCACCCTTTCCAAGAGACATTATTGATGTGTCACATATGTCTATGTAGGGGCTTTCAGAACACTTTATGTAATTAAGATAAGCTTTACCTGTGTGGTTGTGTAAATGAAAAGCCGTCTTTTTATTAGACTCTTTTATTCTTTTAAATCTTTTTTCGTATCTGTCTATGTCCAAATTTAAATCCAAATGTCCGTGTGTATCCGCAAAACCAATTATGTCAAAATCATGTTTTAAAACAATGTCTAATGTAGAATCGAGTTCATCATCTGTGTAATTAGTTGTGTTAAACATATTAAATGCTATATCCAATCCACTATACTCCTTTAAACTCTGAGCGAATTCCACACCATCATCTATCATATCCTTTCTACAAGTCATCCTAATCAACCCAATCTCATTTTGATTATCAGTAGGATAGTCTTTTAAATCCTTACTACAATAAGAATAATCAATCATAACCGATACATTTTTCTTTCCACTTTCCTGTGTAACCTCTTTGACAGTATCAATATTCAAATCAAAGAATCTATTACTACTTTTTGCTGTCTGTTTCCAATAACCAAGTTCTACTAAATTAACATCCAACTTGGACAAAAGTTTATAGTATTCTTGTGTAAATTCCATAGGCCAGTCAAAATCACAAGTAAATCCACCATCCCTTAATGTAACATCAATTATGTTCATAAACCCTCTCGGCTAAATACCAGTCCTCGGTATTATCAATCTCAATACTCTCTGGTACGGTTAGTGGA
>Ga0209756_1003410_pt1 | contig 12917 bp, 3 predicted proteins | sample ETNvirenome_6_85_FD_184071 | JGI IMG/M metagenome (GOLD analysis project Ga0209756, IMG submission 184071) | Marine viral communities from the Pacific Ocean - ETNP_6_85 (SPAdes) (version 3) | ecosystem: Environmental > Aquatic > Marine > Oceanic | place: Pacific Ocean | collected 2013-06-19
AAAATTCCATTTTTAGGTTTGGTTCTACCAGAAACTTTAAAGTATCTTACGCAACTTGGTGCGGGATGGACAGACTTGTTTCGTCCAAAAGGTATGGAAAAGGTTGAGACTAGAATGTTTAATTGGGATCCTGAAGCTCAAAGATATGGCCCTGGGCCTGAAATAGGTATAGAGCAAGGTAAGTTAGCAGATGTATTGGCTGAAGAAGAAATATTTGAAGAAAAGTATAAAGGTGCTTCTTCAACATATGAAGATCTAGGTGATCTTTTAGCAGTACAAGAGCTTAGGAAAAAACAGATCAAGGCAAGTGGTATTGATGAAGCTTTAGATTATATAAGTATGGAAAATCTTACAAAATTATTACAAGGTCAACAACTAGAATCTAATGAAGAAGTATTATTAGATGTTTCGGAGAGATAATACATGCCAAGAATGAATAAAGAAAATTTTCTAAGATTATTAGAAGAGGAACAAAAAACACTTACCCCTGATGTATCTGATTTTGAAGGTAATATATATGATTTTGTAGGCCAAGCCCTATGGGGCTTTACTGAACAAGCTTCATTTGGAGCTCTTGGAGTATCTGATGCTATATCAGAGGCTAGGCGTGGAGATGCTGCTTATACTTGGGAAGAGGCAATTACAGGTTTAGCTGGTGGTCAGGCTGGTAGTTGGGATGAACTAACTGATATGGGTAAAGCTGGTTATTCTATGGGTGCAGCTTTTGGTCAAATACCAAGCTTCTGGGCAGGTGGTATTTTAACCAGTACTGCTGTAAAAACAGCAGGAAAGATTGGTGCTGCTGGCACTAAGATGGCTATAAAGAAATCTACTAAAGAATTAATAGATGCTGGGAAGAATATTGCTGTCAAGAAAGGTGTTGATGTATCTAAGGGACTTGCAGGAGAGGTAGTAGAAGGTGGAACGAAAACTAGTGTTGCTAGCAAGATTATTGATGATGCATATGAATATTCAGCTGGTGCAAATAGTATAAGAGCGATAGAAGGTAACATGGCTTCTGAATTATATGAGGAAACCATGGTTAATGGGCTCAAGGTTAATATAGCTAAGGTTTTAAATATTACAGATGATCAGATATTAGATGATGTTGCTAAGAGTACTTTTGATATTATTACTAAGAATAATCCAGATGATGCTTTATCATTATTACAAATGACTGCTAGTAAGGTTCCAGGATTAAGAGAGAGACCCGGAGCAGCCTTAGTTCTTGGCTCTATGGCCTATGATGCAGGGATTGGTCTTACATTAGGTACAATGCGTGCAGGTGTAACTGAAATGCAGGCTGCTATGTGGAATGTACGAGCAAATGATTATGGAGAGATGAAGAGACAGCCTGGATTATATGAATTTAATGCTATGGATTTTGCTGGTAGATGGATAAGCCAGTCATTACATGAAGCAGCTTTCTTTGCTCCACTTGGTGCTGTTAAGTTTGTAAAAGGTTTCGGTGGTACTAGTGCTGGTCATCTGAAAAGATTAAGTAATATGATAAAGCAGTCTGCTAAATCCTATTGGAAGCCATTGGGTAAGTATACCAATGTAGAACTTAGATCACAGCTAACAGCTATGGATGAGATTGCTGGTGGCTATCTTAATATTGGTAGAGGTACTAAATTTGAAAAGATGGGTAGGCAGTGGTGGCTAGAAGGTGGTACATCTGATGCTAATACAAAGCTTATGAAGGAATATTTGGGTAAGATTAGGAAGGAATATGTAACCAAGGCTCCCTATGAGTGGACTAAAGAGTTTGGAAAAGATGTTTTTGCATCTCTCCCAAGAATGGGTGCTGGTGTAATGGCTATGCATGGCCCTCATATAATTGGTTCTTTCTGGAATAATGGACTTAGCAAGGAATCTCTATCTACTGCAATGGGTGGGAGTATGCCCGAGATAGCTTCTAATATATTTACAGCCATGTATTTTACTAGAAAACCTCACAGTTTCAATGTAGAAGCTACTCCTGGTATGTTTGGTAGGATGTTCCAGACTGGCAAGATTCCAGCATACTTTAATGCAAAACAGAGTAAGCTTAGAAAGATGGTTGGTGGTTTAAATACTTTTGGTGTTGATCAGGCTAAGATGTCTAGAGTATTAAATACTTATGGTCATAAAAGCCTTGATGATTTAAAACATGAACAGTCAGATACTATAATTAAGAATTCTATAGATTCTTCTCCTGAGCTTAATGAAATAAAGGCTATACTTTCCCCACATATAGGTAAGGAAGTAGTTGATGGTGTTGATTTAAGAACTGCATTTAATAAGCATATATCTGATAAGATAAAGTCTGGAGAAATTACTTATGAAGAATCTCTTAAATTATATGATAAGCTTTTTGTAGCTCAAAAGATAATTGATATACATAATCAGAATAGTCCTGAAAAACTGAATGTAGATAATATACGTCCAGAAGATGCATTTGATATTGCTACCAAGCTGAGTGAGATTAGTTTTGATGGGGAAAAATTAAATAAATATAATCCTGATGAACAGATTACTAGTTGGGTAGAGAAGACTATCAGGAATGCTGTTAAAGAGCCACAGGATATCCTTAAAAATTACATTCTTGATACTTATAGGGCTTTAGGCATTGAAGTAGAAGCTAACGAATTTGGTGTCATTAAGGGCCCCAGATTAGATAAGGTAGATTTTGGTGATCCATTCATGAATAATATCTTTACTACTATATTTGACAATGGTATAAATAATAATTGGATTGATCCTTTGAAGGCTCCTCCAATTGCAACTACTAAGATTAGTGGTGAGGTACAGACTAAAGCTATAACAGCTCATAAAGCAGCAACTGAAAAAATGATGAAGCTTGTTTATGGTGATGGATGGCAAGCTAGAGCTATAGAAAATGATCCACTTATTCTACAAAATGATGCTTGGCATATAACATATAATGATTATCTTAAAGTAGAGCAGCGTAGGAATGCTTATGAAATATTAACTGGTGGTAAGGATCATAATACTACCGCTTTAGAAGCTACCAATATTCGAGAAGCAATTGAAAATCTTATTTTATCCAGAGCTAAGCCTAATGTTACTAAGGATGATGGTGCTCTAAGTGATTATGGAGAGGTTAGTTTATTTATAGATAATCTTCATGAGATTTCAATTGGATTAGAGCCAGCTGTAGAGCGTAGGATTCCTAGAACAATAACACAAGAACAGGCTAGTGGTTTAATGGAAAAAACCAGGTCTCTTGTTGGAGATTTGTTTACCAATCCAAAATCATTGAAAGATTTTAAGCAGTACATATTTAATAAGTCTGTCCAGAAGCTGGGTTTAAATGATATGTATACTGGCATTGATACTAAGGCTAGCATTATATCTCTTAAAAATGACATTGGCTTTAACTATCAGGAAGCTGGTACTAAATTAATATTTCCAGATAGGCTAAGGATTGCTTCTAAATTACAGACAGCTTTTGAAACTGGTAAGATATCTCAGGAAGCATATGATCAGTTGCTTAAACATTATGACAGTGTTTTTAATGCTATTGATAATTCTGGATTCCCAGTAGAATTTCGTAGTGATGTTTTAGAACAAAATACTGGTGACTGGATTAAGGCTTTGACCAAGTCTATGTCTGATAGTGCTAATGCTATGGATATTTTCTCCAATGATAAGGCTAGACAAGCTGCATCTTTTCTTGAGAATGAGATAGACAAAATGAATATGCTTCATGAGCAGATTAAGCTTGGTGCTGATAATATAGATCCTACGATAAGAGAGCAGGCAGCAAAAGATATCCAGAGCATGGGTGAGCTTATGAAGACTACTACTAATCTTGCTACATTAATTAAGACTGCTTTAATAGAAAGAAATACAGCCGTGCTTGATGCGGCAGCAAGGAAAGAGGGTGATATACATAAGGTAATGGATATCTTGAGTAGAGATCCACTCAATTCTGATAAGTCCAAGTACATGCAGGAGATATTGGAGATCAAATTATCCATTGAGAAAGAAGCACAGAATAGAGTTTTAAATGAAGACAGTATAAAAGACTTGATCAGGAAACAGTTGTCTGAATATGATGTTCCTGATAAGGATTTGCGTGATAATCATGTAAGAATTACATCCTCTCAATTCCAGATTAAATATAATATATCTAAGAACTATTTAGATAAGCTATTTGATATAGACAGGAGTGCTAGAAAGAATAAGCAGGAAATAAAGGATTATGCTCAAAGTATTCTTGGAGATTTCTATCGTAATCCGGAAAATCTTCCTAACGCTGAGCTGCGTGAGAATATTATTAGAATGAAAAGAACGCTTGATAATCTTGCTGAAGATATTCCAATGAATGATAGTAATTTTCAGAGGCTTATTGTGGATCCGCTTAGATTGGCTGTAAGAGTCAATATGGAAAATATTGATGTAAACCTACGTCCCTCACGAGAAGTATTAGATTCAGATATATATTCTATTACATCTGCTTACTTTTCAAAGATACCTATTAAAACTTTAAAGGTAGATCTTAGTAGCAATCATTTGATACAGAATTATAAAGTAATGGGTGATGTGGGTGATCGTGGATTAATGGGTATCATAAACCACCTTGATATTGGACAAAATCATATTTATGTAGTGGAGAATGCTGGAATAGATCTTCGTGGAAAGCCTATAAGAGATATCAATGGTTTTGATTTAGAAAATATTAATGCTGCTTTAAATTCTGGTAACTTTACTATCAGGAATCCTAAAGGTCAGTCTGATTATTATAAGCATGGAGATTCTACTACATTAAAGGATGTAGATAGGAGAGCTCCGGATATAGCTGGTGCTCGTTACAAGATAATACCTATAAATGAAACTACATCTCTTATGGTTAGAATGGATGCTGGAAAAGGATCTATTCGTGAAAATATACAAGAACAGTTCAGTTCTGATGGAGAGTTATACAAAAAGTTGGAAGCTATCTTTGATGGTGATCTTAGTGGTGATGCCAAGAGATCTGTACGGGATCTTCTTGAAAATATAAGGAATACAACTACTGATAATTCTGTAGTAGAAGCTATTAAATTAACTAGACTTATACTTGATCTACCACATGCTATAGATAAGGTTATTGATAATGGATCTATCAGTTTAGATCATGATTTTATTAAGGATTCTTTCAAGAGAGCTAAGTTAGTAGAGCCTAAGAATGGCTTTATTCCTACTGATAAGAATATTAGTAGAGCTGCATCAATATATAGAAATGCTGAATCAGGTTTTCATCGTAATATATACGAAAGACTTAATGAATGGTATACTCCAGACTCTGATGGTAACTATAAAAGATTACGTACCCTATCTATTGATGATGAAGCAACTTTAACAGATGCTAATGGTAATAAATTGGATAATATCTTTTCTTCGCTTGATAGAGTTAGAGAATCTTTACGAGAACAAAAAGAGATAGGAGAGATAGATCAAGAAACACTTGACTTTAATTTAAGCTTAGCAGATGCAGCTTCTAAATCTATTGTAGATGGAGAGATGTTCTTATCTAAGGATGCTTATTTATTTGCAATGTCATTGATTGGTATTCATCCAGACATGGTTAGAACAGATCTTAATGGTAATATAACTGGCTTTAAATCTGGTGGTATAAAGCCTACTATTACTCATTCTGATATAGTTTTTGATAGATCTGCTACAGATTACGGTAAGGTTCAGACTTGGTTTGCTAAAACTGCTTTCAAATATAATCCACTATTGGATAATTTAATGCAGAATTTAGGAGTAGATGCTTTAACATTTAAATCTGGCAACAAGATTAATACCTTGAAAGAAAGAGCTGGAGAGGATTATAATGATAAGTATGCTGAAATAATTGGAATTGGTGCTGCTGAAACTGAAACATTATCACGTCCTTGGCATGAATCTCTTTCTGTAGATAGGATAGTAGGTGATCATAACAATTCTATTATGGAATTACCTTGGGAATCTATGAGTCTAAGAACTATATCTAGTGAGCATGATCCTTTAGTGGGTGCTAATACTGGAGTACATTTCTCTCATGATAATGGTATAGCTGATTGGATAGGTACTGATGGAAAGATTCAGGCTTACAATCATAATCTTGGGATGATGTATACCAATCCATTTCATAGAACTGCTTTAGCTCGTAAGATACTTGGAGCACAGGCAGAGACAGGTGATCCTAGTATGATGAATACTGCTGTTTCCTCTATACTGTCCCGTGAAGGTGTTATTATGGAGCCTTGGGCACAAAGGAGACTTGAAGATGCGATGATTAGTTATTTCATTAATAATGGATCAATAGCTGGTGGTATAGTTCCAGATGGTTCGTTGGATGTAATGACTGCGGACATGGGTAACCTTGGTGTTACTATTAGATCTGATATAGGAGGAAGACCTACAGTACAATTCTTTGGAGAGTTTCTGCCATCATATTATTCTGCAAGTAAAAAGTTTAAGAAGGCTGCCAATCAGAAGAATGGTGTTGGAAATATATTAATACAAAGAGTAAATTATATTGCTGAGGGTAATAAATCTAGAATAGCTGATGCATTTATGGTAGAAATAGGTGCGGAAAAATTCTTACAGATAGAAGGTAGGGCTATTAATAAGGATGGTAATATAATAGAGTTAGATAATTTTGGTGTTGTAAAAGGTATGACTGCAGAATCTATAGCTACAAATAAACGTGGATTTAATGAAGCTTTGGCTCTTGATACTCGTGGTATGGATATGATGATTGATGGTACCAGTCTAGCAAAGGCTGCTTTAATGCTTGATGATGCGAATATGGGTCTTAGTGTTGGTACTCTTAATAGTAGACAGCCACGTAATATGATAGGTGATATAGTTATAAGTAAGATAGCTATTGCAGAGGGTGCTGATGGAATACGAAGGGCTCATGTTGATGAGTCTGCAGGTAATGTAAGTAGGATGAATCATATTGATGCAATCAAACCACAAGATGCTGACTTTGATTTTGATAAATCTTTTAATTATATAGCAGCACCTGGATTATTCTGGAGAGAAGTAAACAGAACTGCAGGACATATAACTCAGGAAACTGTTGAAGGTGCATTAGATGGATTGTTTAATCCTAACCTTGAATCATGGAGATATTCTAAAACTATTCCTGACTTAATTTCAGGTGGTACTAGAAATGATCAGGTCATGCATGAAGTTAATAATGCTAGAGGTAGATTTATTAAGATGCATCAGACTGCTACTTATCTTTCCAATATCTTTAGACAATATCCTAATATACTTAAATTTACTTCTAATTTTATTGAGGGTAGAGATAAGACTCTCATTGTCAGATTGAATCAGAATGGCAGGTATTCACATACTGTTGACAATATATCTCGGATGGCTAAAGAATACATAGATGTGTATAAGAATCTTCCTTCTGATAAATCGGTAGAACAGATAAATAATATACAAAATGAAATTTTCTTCGGGAAGAATGGTCTGTTTGAAATAGTAACTGAGAAGGCAAAAGATCCTGGTAAAATAGATAAGAAACATCCTATTGATTTAAACAGTCCGGATTTTAGAGATGTTCGTGATGCAATTCGTAGAAGAATAATTGATCCTCTTAATGTTTATCTGAAATACAACAGAGGTGTTTATGAGGATCCTTCTGGCATACAATCAAAAGCAACTTTGCAAAATTATAATGATGCTTACGTTGAAATGGCAAATAGCTTTGATCTTTCAAACTTAGCTCACATTAATCCAAGAATTAATATGAAAGAAGGACTTATTTCTGTAGCTGATTATTTTGTCAAGTCTAAAAATTCTTATGATGTAGCAATGAATGGACTTCATAAAGTTTATCAAAGTACAAGCAATCTAAAACAGCAAGGACAATATGGTAAAGGTCTATCAGAATCTAAAGATATCGTAGATTATATAGAGGGTGGCTATGAGGCTGTGCGGGGTGAATCTTTAACTGCTAAACATAATCGTGTATTTAATAATGCTTTAAGAGAATATGTTAAAGATGAAGCTAGAGCTTTAAAGCTCCATGATCTTGCTCGTCAGGAAACCCATCTGAAATTAGAGATAGAAAATAAAGAAGCTTTCATTAAAGGTGATCCGAATGAGAATCTTGCTGTCTCAAGATTAAGAGAAAAACTTGCTAGAGTTCAAGAGGTAAAGAGGACTATGGAAGAAGCTATTTCGTATAAGTTTGGTGATTTTGATGACAATCCTGTTCTTAAATATCATCAAGGATTTGAGAAGGGTGTTTTAACTCCAGCAAGGAAACCTTATGTTGTACTAGATAGCAAGGGAGAAATAAAGGAAGTTATTTTAGTGGGTAGATATAATCAGAATCCTATCTATAAATCTGATAAGATTGTAGAGAATGGTAAGAGATTTGAGATGACAAATGGAGATGAGCAGAAAGGATTGCGTGTTCTATTCCAAGCCTTTACTGGCATTCCTAAACTTATTGATGCTGAAGGTAATGTCATACGTATGACTAGGGGTGAGATGAATAATGTTATAAGGGACTACAAGGCCTTACAAAGAGATATAATCTTATTGGATCTTGGAGTTGGACGTGAAGGTAGAGCTCAGTATGCTTTAGATACAGAGCGTGTTATTTATGATGCTTTATTTAATCATCCTGCTACAAAAGATAATGAATCTTATAGAAAAGCTTTGATTATGCAGATGCTTATACCCAGTGCATCTGATAAGGTGGTATCTATAAGAAGTCTTAATAATGACATGGGTAAGCAAGCTGTGTATGATTATATCTATCAACAGAATCCTCTTAGTGAAAAAGTTATGTCTTTGCTTGCAAAGATAGAAAGTGGTGAACACAAGGGAGATATAAAGTTTGCCAAGTCAGTACTTGATGATATAAATACATTAAAATTAGTCAGTCTTTTAAACTCAGAGAATCCTAACATAGATTTTGAATTGGTAAAGACTAGGATGTTTACAGAACCTGCTAGTTTAGATGGCTTTATGACTCAGGAAAAATATCTATCTCAAGATATATATGCTAAGACTCGTGTGTCTGATGAGATAACTAGGACAGCTGCTGAAGTAATGGTAAATTATGCCAATGGCGGTGGCCTTGTAGATCCAGTTATACTATACAAAGCATCACGACAGATGGCTAAAAATAATATAGATTATGCAGAACAATGGGCTAACAAAGTTTATGTAGCAGAATCAGATGGAACCACAAGAGAGTTTGGTTTAAAAAGACATCTAATTAGTGAGCATGACTCAATACATCGTAAAGATCTTGGTGAACGTGGTGGGCAAGGTGAATCTACCACCCGGAGAGTTAAGGATATCTTTGATTGTATGGGTATAAAGTAAATGAAAAATAACGAAAAAGTTATGCTATATATATCAACTTTTGATTTTGGTTTAAGAAAGTGGCCCTACCCAGCGTATATAATTTTGAAACCTTATATAAGGCCCGTAAAGGGGTCTACACGGCCGTTTCTTTCTTTATCCGACACTAAGTACCACTTTAACAATAAAGGAGCTTAAATGAGCATTTGGACATGTGGTATTAGAGCATTTTCCAGAAAAACTAAAGGCGATATGTCTGTTGAGGATCGTGCTAAAATTAAGAAACGTATGGAGAGTTTAGCTCTTGAGTGGGATTCTAAGAAAAGTGGACGTTTTCAGAATGTTAAAGAGGCTAAATGGAATAATTTTGAAACGTTTGAATGGTTATGGCAGAAATATACACATAAAGAGTTAGATCCTAGTGAGTTTCCTATTAATTTTAAAGATATACGGAAATTTGAAGCTGGACTTGAGTACTATAATCAAAAGATAGCAACTCCCAGGGGATTTTGGGCACAGAAGTTCTTTATTCCACGTGCTGCCTTACAAAATGTTCCCGAATTAAAGAAATTTGAAACTCAACTTATTAATGAAACTTCATTTTTTAGAGATTATTCTAATGAAACTAATAAGCAAGTAAATGACTTTTTAGACCACTTTAAAGAATTTGCAAAATCTACTGGATCAAAGATGACCTCTATTAAGAGTTTAGATCCTACTGGACAAAAACAGTTAAGAAAATTCCAACAAGAATATGATAATTTGATGCAGCTATGGCTTTCTACTCCTGATCCTGCTCATCAGGTTAAAATTGGAGAGCGACTTAGAGCTAATAGAGCAGAAATAAGGAAATTTTATGATACCGGATCTGGAGAAGCATTTAAAATTGTAAATAGCGTACTTCAGGGTGCTGATGTGGAATCTATACCTAATCTTAGTAATCCTCAGAAAGCTCAGCTGAATAAGATGGTTACTAATTACCAGGATATTCGTAGGGCTGGTGTTACTAGTCTTATACGGGGTTTGCAGAAAGTAAAGCTTATGGCTAAAGATAAGAATTTAGAATGGGTGGATGGTACTGTAGATCGTATTAACGGGCTTATCAAATCTATAGAATTTCAGCATACCATAGATGAAAGGGGAGTTAAGATAGAATATAAACATCTTCAAGCTGAGCGTGATTTTCTTGCTCTTGGATTTAGACCTGAAGTTGAAGGTGGAAAATATGTTTCTAATGGTAAGGTTAAATTTTCTAATCATTATATGTCCCAATATACACTTGGAGTATTAAAAACTATAAAGAAACTTGAGAATGCTGTATTTGACAACAAGCTTACATTAGATGAACAGATTAGACAGGAAGTAGATAGCTGGGAATCTATTGTTAATGTAGCTAAGAATAGATCTCCTATTTTAAATCCAGTATATGATAATGATCCTTATTTCTTTCTTAAAAAATATACTAGTGATGTAGGTATCTTCAACTATAAAGCTCATGTTAAAAGTACCTTTAAGGATGCTGTAGATACAATTACCAATGAGCATTTAAAACCAGCTAAAGAATCTGGTAGAGAAGATTTAGCCACAACTGCTGAAGATATGAAGCGACTAATTACTGATGTTTATAAAGAAATTCAGCATGTAGATCCTAATGTGGATAATACTGCTCATGATTTAATGAGAGTTATGACTTCTGTTACGTATTTCCGTTTAATGGGTGGTAATGTACGTTCTGCAGCACGTAATGCAACACAAAGGTGGATGGAGTGGATAGAATTTGGAGCAAAAGCGTCTTTAGTGGATTCACGTAAATTCTATGGAGAATCTGGACAATCTACTGAAAATAGTTCTAAACTTGATAGACAGTTAAAACGATTTGGATTACAATGGTTTAATGGTAAAAGTAGAACTTCTAATGCATTTGATGCTTTAACCCAGAAGAATGCTAAAGTAAGTGAACAATCACGTGGTGCCTTAGAAGATTCTTATATGGGAAATAAAGAACTTGTTATAGATAGTAATGGAGAATTACAGATTAGAGGGGAAGGTAGAATATCTACAACCGCAGCTGCAGCAACTTCAAGAATTGCACAAATAGCAGGTGGAGCTCATAGAGTAGTTGAAGATTGGAATAGATCTAAAACATTTAAGGTAGGATTTGCTTTAGCTCATCAAAATTTATCTACACCTAATAGTTCATGGGTTGCTAGAAAGATTCTTGGTAGAGAAGGTATAAAAAGAATTAGGGAGCGTAAGGGTGAAGATTATCAGGTAGAATATAGAGACCTTCAAGAAAAATATGGTACTGATACTCAGAAGACTGTTGATAGCTGGATTGAAAATACAGCAGGACAGATAGCTTATAATTCCGTATTAGATCTTCACTTTGAGTATGCTAAATGGAATAAAGCAAGGGCTATTAAAGCTACAAGTGATACTAATTTAGCTACTAATCTAGCTAAAATAGGGTTTGGACAGTTTGCTCATTATCGTTTTAACATGGTTAATCTTATGCATAAATGGGCAAGAGAAGCTGGTTTATCATTAAAGGCTGGAGATATTACAAGCGAAGAATTTATAAGACCTCTCCGGTTTGGGATGCTTCAAGCTAGTATCTGGGGAGCTACTATCGGGTTAAAGACTAATTTTCAAAAGTTAGCTCCTAATGATGTTATAGAAACTGGTGAAGCTGCATATAGATGGCTTACAACTGATAGGGACGATCCAGAGCAGGTTAAAAAACTTGATAAAGCCACTTATGGGCAGGGAGCATTCTACTTCTTGGGACCAAATATGCCTTATTTGATGTCCTTATATGAATTGTTAACTCATTCTAATATGGGTATCTTTAAAGATGAAAGAACTCAACTTATTCATACAGAATCTATAAAGCAATCAATGAAGAGGGATGAGAATCAAGAACTTTATGAAAAACTTGCTACAATTAATTCTCAAATGGCAAGAAGTTGGGCCTACACTTCAGAGGTATGGCAGGGAGGCGGTTCTTTGAAAGATATGATCTATCTTGAACTTGGGTTATTTCCATCTAAAGAACAGAAGGAATGGTCTAAGTGGTTGCGTGGGTCTAAGGCTAAGAAAAGAAAGAAGAAAATAACTACATCTGGGATGAGTCCATATCAAAAACAACTAGCTTTAAAGGCATTACAGGGACTTTAATGCGATTTATAGTTATCTAACTTTCTCAATATAGAATCAACCAATCTTGTAAGGTGTTCTACCTTATAATCTAAACTTTTTATTTCACTACCATGTTTATCTTTGTATGATTTTGGATGATATAGCTGTATTTTACTCATCTTTCCTCCGGCATTGAACAAATAAATCTTTCTTCTAACCAATCATCAAATCTCATAATAATAAGGGTCTCACCTCTATCTTGTTTACATACTACAGCATCTACATGTTCAGTTGGTACTAGAAATGATGCTAATTTCTTTCTACATTTAGCCTGAATTTTAAAGTTATCACCTAACAGAACATCAACCTCTTCATGCATACCGAGTGCAGCTCCATTGCTACCCCATGCACGTTTACATTTATTGAATCCTGAACTCAGAACTGTATTAACTATTTCTCTC
>Ga0209756_1003411_pt1 | contig 12917 bp, 8 predicted proteins | sample ETNvirenome_6_85_FD_184071 | JGI IMG/M metagenome (GOLD analysis project Ga0209756, IMG submission 184071) | Marine viral communities from the Pacific Ocean - ETNP_6_85 (SPAdes) (version 3) | ecosystem: Environmental > Aquatic > Marine > Oceanic | place: Pacific Ocean | collected 2013-06-19
CTCAAGGCTAAGTGGACTCCGGAGTTAGGACAAGATCTTAACGCCTACCACAATCTTGATGCTGAGGTCGAGCTGACTCAGATTCTGTCTGAGCAGATCGCTCTTGAAATCGATCGCGAGATTGTCGAAGATCTCGTTCGTGGACAGTCTGCCCAGACCCTTTACTGGTCCCGTGTACCGGGCCGCTTTGTCAATCGTTTGACGGGTGTTCCGAGTCCTGCGGCTGTGGGTGACTTCACTGGTAATGTCAGTGAGTGGTATGAAACTCTCATTGAGACTATCAATGAGGTTTCGGCACAGATCCACCGTAAGACCCTCCGGGGTGGTGCCAACTTTGTGGTCGTCGGACCAGAAGTTGCCAACATTCTTGAGTTTACGGCTGGTTTCCGTGCCAATGTGGCTGTTGATAGTGACCGCGGAGACGCGGGCGCTGTTAAGGTTGGCTCTCTTTCCAAGAAGTTCGACGTCATTGTCGATCCGTACTTCCCGCGCATGTTGGTCCTTGTTGGCCGACGCGGAAGTAGCTTCCTTGAAAGTGGCTATGTGTATGCACCTTATGTGCCGCTGCAGACCACGCCGACTATCTTTGGTGTAGAAGACTTCGTGCCCCGTAAGGGAGTCATGACTCGATACGCCAAGAAGATGGTGCGTCCGGATATGTATGGTTTGGTTATCGTACGCGACTTGGTAACCCCAGGTTAATCTAGACTGACGTAAGGTCAAAATAGTGAAAGCCCCGTCTCTTTTGAGGCGGGGCTTTCTATTTAGTAATAGCTTAATAGAGGAACGTATATGGCTATCCCAAAATTAAATCCGGCCTCGACTACAAATGTTAATGTCTTGTCGGCTACGGGAACACCATCTAATGTGGGGGCTACCTTACCTTTTGGTATATATGCGGCCTCAAATGCTTTCCTCTCCGGAGCAGCTGATCAAGTAGCTTATACATACAAAAAGTTAGGCGGCGATGTTCTAGATATTGAGTTAGCTGAGGGGAATGTGTACGCTGCATATGAAGAGGCGGTCTTAGAATACTCTTATATTGTTAATCTTCATCAGAGTAAAAATGTCTTATCCAGCATGCTGGGGGCGACCACCGCTTCTTTTGATCAAGACGGCCAGATTACGGCTGGGCATGCCCTAGCAGGCAAAAATGTTGCGTTAAAATATCCTCGTTTTGATTATGGGTTTTCTCATCGGGTGGCTGACCGTACAATTACTGAAGTTGGTTTGGGAGGTACGTTGCCCATATACTCTGCCTCAATCAGCAGAGTAGCGCGCCAACAGGATTATGATTTACAAGCTCTAATTTCAGGATCATCGGCCCTAAGTGCTTCTACATCCTTTTATGGACAAGTCCAGAACAAGCGTGTAATTATTAAGAAAGTTTATTTTAAAACTCCACGCGCCATGTGGCGATTTTATGGGTATTATGGGGGCTTTTCTGTTGTAGGAAATCTGCGGACTTACGGCCAGTTTGCTGATGATTCGACTTTTGAAATTGTGCCGGCATGGCAAAACAAGCTACAGGCCATGGCTTACGAGGATGCTCTATGGACTCGGTTGTCTCACTACTCATACGAAATTAAGAACAATAAGCTGCGCCTCTTCCCACAGCCCGATTCAAGCAGCCCCTCTGCATTCTGGGTAGATTTCTCTATCGAGCATCAATATGACCCATGGGATGAAGGAACTGGTGAGCCACGTTCAGGTAATGAGGGTGTGAATAACATGAATACTCTACCTTTTCAGAATCTTCCCTATGAAAACATTAATTCTATAGGAAAACAATGGATTCGTCGGTTTGCATTAGCTCTTACAAAAGAAATGTTGGGCCAGATTCGCGGAAAGTTTGCCAGCGTCCCCATTCCGGGCGAAAGTGTTACTTTAAATGCTTCGGATCTTCTTGGTCAGGCAAAGGCCGAACAGGACACGTTACGAGAGGAGCTGAAGACGACACTTAACGAATTAACCTATGCCGAGCTGGCTGCCCGAGACTCCACACTCATTGATTCAACAGAAAATGTGGTCCAAAGCATCCCTACTGGCATATTTGTAGGATAGGTAAGTGGCTGACGACACTCCGAAAAAAAGTATTAGGCAGAAGCGCACCAGCGCGAACATCTCTAGTACTCGCACCCAGCAACAAATTGAGAACCCCCCTGAGAATCAAAATTTAGGGCTTAAAGATCCATCAATTATTAAAAAGGTGCCGTTTGAGCCCTCCTCTCTTGAGACAATTGATGGGGCTGTAATGGATTATATAGAAAATCGGCTAGAAATTGCGGTTACTACCAATGAAGGATTTAAAAAAGTACCTGTTTTGTGGGTAAGTGCCGAAAGGTCTTATCAAATCAAGCACAACAAGGACTTGCACGATGCCGAAGAGACTCTCATTTTGCCTTTAATAACAATTAACCGTGCCTCCATTCAAAAAAATCCTGCTTCGGAATATGCCATACCGGCCGCGAATGTTCCTGAAGTGAGAGACGCCATGGGGGGCTCCATTACCGTCGCACGGCAGATAAATCAACAAAAAACAGCTGAATTTCAAAATGCTTATGCTAAAAAGAAGTTTGGGCGCGAAACATGGCCCGCTGTACGCAATAATAAGACAGTGTATCAAACTATTTCGATGCCGTTTCCTACATGGGTTGCGGTAAATTATGAAATATCACTTCGGACCGAGTATCAACAACAAATGAATGAAATTATACGCAAGTTTATTCGCGAAGGTGGTCTTAACCGAATGCCTTTCCGCCTCGAAAATGAAGGTCACAAATATGAGGCATTTTTTGATGGTGACATGGCCAATAACTCTAATGTCGCCGCCATGGGAATGAGCCAGCGTAATTACGAGTCTATAATTAATATGAAGGTGTTGGGGTACCTAATCGGGGACGGCGATAATGCAAACAAACCCAATCTAGTCTATAGAGAAAACGCGGTAGACATTCAGATACCCCGTGAGAAGGTGATTGTGGGTGAAATCCAGGACTTTTTGGATAATTCTGGGTTTTATAAAGAGTAATGGAGTTTGCCGCTTTTATTCACTATTTATATTTGAACATACTTGAAGGTATTAGGTTCTAGAGGAGATAAGGCGTATGTCCGTTGATAGATTTAGATTTGTATCACCCGGGGTCTTTATTAATGAGGTAGATCAATCACAAGTTCCAGGCCAACCGAGGCTAGGATCCAGTCCCGTTATATTTGGAGTATCTGAAAAAGGCCCGGCCCTGGTGCCTGTGACCGTTTCGAGTTATGCTGACTTTGTTAACATGTTCGGACAGCCCCTTCCCGGAACGGGTAGGAATGCAGATGTTTGGCGCACGGGAAACCGCGCTAATCCAACTTATGGTGCCTACGCTGCACAAGCGTGGCTAGCGAATCGCGCCCCTCTTACTTTTGTGCGTCTAGTAGGAGATCAACATCCTGCTGCACCCGCGGCCGGAAGAGCCGGCTGGGAGGTCCCACAAGTAAGCAGTACTTGTTTGGGCGGCGCTTACGGTCTCTTTATCATTGGCACTGGTTCCCTCGGCGCTGACTCCGTTACTCCGGGTCATGGCGAAGGAATGTTGGCAGCTATTTTTTATCTTACCGGCTCAGGAGCGGGCGCAACCGTAGTCCAGCTGAGCGGCAATATCGCTGGCACGGCCACATCAGACGCCCAGGCCGGCACATTGATCGAGCCCGTCGTGGTTGGGAGTAAAAAAGAATACAAGGTACGCATTTCTGGCGCTAACGAAATTATTGAAAAGACTTTTAACTTTGATCCAAAATCATCGCGCTATATCCGCAATGTATTCAATACCAACCCACAATTAGTTAATAATTCCATCACGAAGACCTCAAACCTTAAGAATCACTTCTTAGGCGAAACATACGAGAGGGCAATTTTAAACTTCGTTGACAAGCTTGACGGATCGGGCGATATCACCCGGAGTGACTTTACATCAACGTATGGGGTTATTCTAGCTCTCAATAGTGGCTCTGCGTACGGTGGAAACTTCAGGCGCGGCTATGCGATTCCGCAAACTCCCTGGATTATCGCGCAACAGCTTGGAACTAATCTTGCAAATTTCGACATTAACTCTACGACGCCGCGTCTTTTCCGTGTACACTCTCGCGAAGGAGTCGAATACTCTCAGCGTAATTATAAGATTTCTATTTCTGATGTCAAGTCGTCGCCTAACCCGCAATTTGAACAGTATGGTACATTTACTTTGCTTGTTCGTGATATGCAGGATACGGATGAGAATCCTGTTGTTTACGAACAGTTTAATAATTTGGATCTTAACCCCGCTTCTAATAACTATATTGGAAAGCGTATTGGCGATCGCTCATTTGAATACGATTCAACGAATAGTAAATGGAGAGAGCTAGGTCAGTATCCTAATCAGTCCAAGTACATTCGCATCGAAATGGACGAAGACGTTGAAAACGGATCACAGGAAGCCTCACTGCTTCCATTCGGATTCCGCGGCCTTCCAACATATCGAGGCCTTAACGCGTACTCAGGCTCCTCAGCGCTGACGAACTTTGCGTTGTCTAGCGTCGGCGCCGGCGGCGCAGTGAAGAGTATCTTCTATCAGGGTGGCTCCGGCTCATTGCCCGCGAAGGCAATGAACCGCTACCTAGGTGTCAAAGCCACTGGTTCAGTTATTTTCTCTGGTAGTTTCGAACGCGACGACGGCACCGCGCGCTGGGGAAGTGGCGAAGCCGCTCGTCTGGGCGCTGTCAGGGAGGCAAGCTTGGTGCTTACCAACTCTGCTGGAGTCGTGGAAATGTTCGCTCCAGGCAGTTCTTCCCTGCGATGGACGACCAAGAACGGCTCAGACGGCCGCGAGGACATCGGTCCTGGCACTGGAACCATTATATTCTATAATACCGGATCTGTTCCCACTCACGGTACAGTCGCCACTGGCTTAAGGGACGTTCTCAACAATACTGAATACAGTAAGCTTGGTCTGACGTCGAAGGTCGTCTCGACCGGCCTACGCAGCGTATTGCAGTTAACTCAAAGTACTGCGGGAACTGCTGGCAACCTACGCATCACTATGAGTGGTGTTTTAGACGACGCTCGAACACTAGGCGTTAGCCAAAATGGTACCGCCTGGGGCCTTACCGGCTCCTTCTTCGGCTATGGTACGGGCACAGGAATCGGCTTCCTAGCCGGCGACGGCGCAGCAACCGTAAATGATGCTGTCTACTGGGGCCGCGGCAACCTGATTCGTACCGCCAGTCTTCTGATGCCGGTGCTCGCTCAGCGTATTGCCTCCTCAGACGGTAATCTTGCGAAGGAAACTAATGCTTTCTTCGGCCTATCAACCAATCAGGCACCTAGTACTCTTATTTTTGATGGCACTACGCGCGATATCATTCGCAGAAAGCCAGAGTCACTCTCTTCTGAAACGGTTATTCTGTCACCTGGATTTTCTTTGGATGACCTTACTGTTACTACGGGAGTAGCAACTCACAGCGGATCCGAGCTTGGTACTTATTTCAATACTATTCTTGGTAATTCTAGTGATGTTGGGGGCGCAAGTCCTTATCGCGGCACCCCGCAAGGTGGACGCCGCGCCGGCACTTCGATGACTGCAGTTAGTTCGTCATATGCATCGATTTTGAATGCGGGCTTCAATCGGTTTACTGTTCCAATGTATGGAGGAACCGACGGTGTGGATATTTTTGAGCGTAATCCGTTTAATAACACCCGCGCCCTCGCCGGCACTTCCAAGACCGTTAAGACGGCGCCGATGTACTACACTATAGTTAAGGCTATTGATTCAGTATCTGATCCCGATCAGATCGATATTAATATGGCGGTCATTCCCGGTGTTACAGATCCCCAGAGTACCGACTATCTCTTGGCCATGGCCGAAGAGCGAAAGGATGTGCTCGGTGTGATCGACATTCCGGGTGGATATGTGCCCACCACTGAGAATACCGACTCTTTCGCAAGTCGAAAGGGAACCTCGGCCACTACGGTTGCAAACGTTGAGGGTCGTAACTTCAACAGTAGTTATGGCTGTGCGTACTATCCCTGGGTACAGGTTAACGATACGGCTTCGGGTCGACGTCTTTGGGTACCGCCCTCCACTATTGCAATGGGTGTGTTGGCCTCATCGGCCGCACGTTCGGAATTGTGGTTTGCTCCCGCCGGCTTCAATCGAGGTGGTCTTAACAATGGTAATGCAGGCCTGAACGTTGTAAACGTGGCTGAAAAGCTTACGGCTGACCAGAGAGACAATCTCTATGAAGTTAACATTAATCCAATCGCATCTTTCCCTGCAGAGGGAATTGTGGTGTTCGGACAGAAGACCCTTCAAGCAACACCGTCAGCACTGGATCGTATCAACGTACGACGACTGCTGATTTACTTGAAGAAGCAAATTCGCTTGATCGCGAACAATATCTTGTTCGACCCCAACATACAGATTACTTGGAATCGCTTTACGAATCGTGTAGATCCTTTCCTCTCGTCGGTAAAGAATAGATTTGGATTATCGGATTACCGTGTAATTCTTGACGAATCTACTACAACGCCTGATTTGGTGGATAGAAACATCTTGTATGCCAAGATACTTCTTAAGCCTACTCGCGCAATTGAGTTTATTGCACTTGACTTTGTAATCACACGTACGGGGGTAGAATTTTAATCTAGCTGAGGGGGAATTGCTTCCCTCTCACTAATTATGTTAAAGAGGATATAGAAATGGCATTATTTTGGGACAATCCAGCAGCAGAACCGAAAAGAGCACATCGCTTTTTGGTTACCTTTGACTTACCAGGCAACGTGAGCACGCAGATCTTTGCGCGTACCTTCACTAAGCCTGCGTATACTGTAGGTGTAACCGAGCATCAGTTTCTAGACAAAACATTTTACTATCCCGGTCGCGTGACTTGGAATGAAATTACTATGCAATTTGTAGACTCTGCTTCCCCTGATATGGACGCTGAACTACAGGCTGTCCTTTTGGCTTCCGGATTTAAGATGCCCAATCAGGTGTCCACTGCTTCTTCGGTGGTCCCAGCCAACGCCGCAACAGTTAATAAGGCGGCCGCCGTTCGAGCCATTGGCACAAAGGTTAAGGTTAGTGAACTTAATGGAGACGGGATTGTCTTGGGCACTCACGAGCTCAACAATCCGTTTGTTACCTCTGTCTCATACGGCAATTTAGATTATGCTAGTGAGGATCTTCTTACCGTCGATATCGGCATGCGGTATGACTGGGCTGAATATAAGTTTCGGGGGTAACGACTCCTCCGTCTTTTAAGGAGAACGACGATGACGGCCACCATTGCTTCTACTATTCGGGGCCCCCTCCCCTCGTCGGACGCGGTCTATAAAAACTGGTATAATGCTTTTTTGGAGGCCAAACAACAGCATCGTTTTTGGTGTTTCTGGCCCGTTTACATGCCCAAGATAAATCCCAATGACTTGCGCAGTGGGTTATCTGGACATCGATATGACACCCACACTATAGCACAGCAACTCAAGCCCGCAATCAAGCTAAGGGCACAATCCGCCGGTCTAACCACGACCGAACGAGTGAATCTCGCGAAGACCGGGAATCCCAACAGTCCATCACAGACCTCTGCCATCAGGTCATGGGCTCCCCAGCCGCAGCGAATTACCGCCCAGGCCCAGGAGAAACGTGTCCTAAGGATCGTCGAAAGACGCGTAAGTCCACATATCGTTACGAGTTTTACTCCGCCCTCTTTCGGCGCAACCGTGACCGAACAACCCATGGCCGGCCGCAAAGTTAATTATGTGCGCCCCATCAGCGCGACATCAAAGATACAGGAGGCCACAATCTCCTTTGTGAGTACCCTAACAGATGATCTAAACTTTTCAATGAATTTGGCCTTTCAAGTAGGGAACCGCGGCGCATCTAGTGTTGCCACGAAGCTCTATCCCTTTTGGCTTTGGCCCTTGCTCGCGAACAGAGTGTTAAGCATTGTGGATCTAGGCGCCCGTTCCGATCCTGGTCTTCTTCGTACGGCCGGAGAAAATGTAGCCGACCCCGGCGACTATCCCGCACTTCCCGTGGGTGTTCACGAGTTCGTAGATCCCCTTATAACTAATATTCAGTTTTCCGAATACAGCTACGGGGGGACTGAGTTACTCCAGACCACCGTTTCTATTAAGGTCACAAACCCGGGGAAGTACCGCTATGCTGTTTTAACTAGTCCGATGGGAGGCCTGGACACTCGTTTCCCCACCGACGTCGATCAAGGAAGCTCCTATATGCCAGACGGCAACCCCAATCATTCTGCTCATCGGATTCTTGATTCTATTGTTGAAACATATGGCAATCATCCTATGATATTTGCTAAAGAGACGAAACCTGAATTGGCATCGCAGACTGCTCGGGAGACTTACCGGCATATCCAAAATATTGCGGAGTCGAAGCGAAACACCTATATGGCAAAAGTGAACGAAATCATGGGAGATTCGGATACTGCAGGCATCATCGACCGTAAAGGAAAGCTGTTGCCCCTACTTAAGCCTTGGCCCGGGCCCGACCCCGATCCTATGCGTGTACCCTCCTCGGCGCCTCAGGGTGCCCTTAGTCCGGTGGTCACCGAAGCCGCGGCCGCAACGCCCGAAGAGATCGCCCAGGCGAATGCTGGGGCTCAAGCAGAGATCGACAGCGTTATGGAAACTGGCCGCTCCATCCGCGACCCCGACGATCCAGCAACCGGCGGTGAAGCTGCAACGATCGACGCGCCCAACTTCTTCGGTGACGACCCCGTTGACCCCCCGACCGATCCCCTAGAGGGTCTGGAGAACAACGCCGGCGCAGGGCCCGATGAGCTCGATAACTTGTACGGCGGGGACAGCCCCCCGACCGATGAACAACTCTACAACGAGCAAAGTTCTGATAATGATTTTGCGCCCCTTGCCACCGGCGCCGGGGAAGCGCCCCCTTCGGGCCCCGGCTCGGGCGCAGGCCAACCGATAGATTGGGACACTCCCACCGGTCCGGGGACATCGGGCCCGAACCACGACTTGCCCGAGGAGGACTTCCCAGACCAGCCTGACGACGTCTTACCAGAGGATTTATAACATTTATCTTTAAAAGATTTTTGTTTAGGGTATAATTATTATAGAAAGAGAGGTGTCACTTGGCACGTAGAAACAACCCGGAGCGCTTTGCAGCGCCACAGCAGGACGACACGTCTCCTGCAACCATAGCAGCTAGCGAAAGTCCACAGGTTGACCCTTTGGCATTTGTGGTACCTACTGAGTTTGTAAACTTACCCAGTCAGGGGAAGTATTATGCAGCAAGTCACCCCCTTCATGGAGCCGAAACGCTAGAGATTCGATATATGACAGCCAGAGAAGAAGATCTCCTGAGTTCTCAGGGTCTTCTCGAAAAGGGCCTCGTTTTGGACCGTTTGATAGAGAATCTGGTGGTTGATAGAAAAATAAGATCCCGTGACCTTCTAATAGCCGACCGCGACGCGGTATTGGTAGCCGCCCGGGCCTCCGCCTATGGACACAATTATCAAACGAAGCTCACTTGTGCGCAGTGCGGTGAATCCGGGACTCATGATTATGATTTGGGCACCGCCCTCATGAAGCCTCCCCTTGAAGATAGTGAGCTTGCTACTATAGGCGTAACCCCTAATGAAAATGGCACCTTTGATGTCTCCATCCCCAATAGCCCCGTAGGTGTGGGCTTTCGTCTGTTAAACGGACATGACGAGCGCTCTATGATGGACGCGGCTCAAGTGCGTAAGAAAAGAAAAATGACAGACCAGTGGGTAACCGACCAATTGAAAGCAATGTTGGTTTCTGTTCTGGGTCATACCGAAAGGGCGACCATCCAAAAATTTGTTGACACGTTGCCTCTACGGGATTCACGTTTTTTAAGGAAAACTTATGAAACAGTGTGTCCCGCAGTTAAGTTGCGAAAGGAGTTCGTCTGTGACCATTGTGGCCACGAGGACGACATTACATTTCCCTTTACAACCGACTTTTTTTGGCCTGACGCCTGAGTATAACGAAAATATTTACGAACAGTTTTTCTTTTTAAAGTATCACGGGGGTTGGAGCCTGATGGAAGCATATAATCTTCCAGTGAAGTTAAGGGAGTGGTTTGTACGCAGGCTTAAACAACAAAAAGATGACGAAAACGACGCTGTAAAGGCAAATAGTAAGGACAAAACTACCTCTAGTGGCCCCACAGTTTTAGATGGATATACCCAGCCGCCCCAGCGCAAAAGTCCCTCTTCCTCTTAATAGTCGCTTAATACAATTTTAAACTATTTACTATATAATCTGAGGGATTTTCATGTCTGGTGAACTACAACCATATACCATTAATCTTAATATTCTAAAACAAGGGCGTCTGACAGAGAGTTGGCTAACGATGTTCGGTGGTGCCGTTAAATATCTACTCCAGGGAATGTTCGGAGGGTCGAAGCTCGAAGAAGTCGCGACAGAAGAAGTCCAGGTTAATGCCGTAATTCGCGGCACCCCCGAGCAAGTTTCAGCATTTGGGACGGCTTTGGGAAAAGAGAAGAAATATATGGATACCTTCTTAGAGTTCGGCCTGAACGCTCCAGAATCGTTTGACGCCAAGGCTGATGTGAATCAAGCAGTCGAAGCATTTGAAGCCGAGACGGGAATTAAGTGGCCAATTAATTAGGCCCCAGCACGATGCCAAAAGACGAACCCCAATTTCCAGGAATGTCCACGTCTGACATCAAGCACGCTCTTGGGGCGAGAAAGGCGCTAGAAGATGGCAACGACTTAACAGAGAAGCAAATCGAGCTCCTCAATAAAGCGGGCCTTTCGCATCGCCGAAATACTGAATATATCACATCCCAAAAAGAACGCTTAAAGGAAACCCTAGAACTCCTTGACGCGCGCAACAAAGGCGAAAAAGACCTGGGGCGTATTATGGAAGCCAACAATCGTCTTTTAGAGGTCGAGATAGAAAACGCTAAAGCGCTAGCACGAGAACAACTAAAGCTTACACTTGAAAAACAAAAAGAGGCCGACGCCACCAAAGAAGAGGGGGAACTCGCACAAAAAGCATATGCCGCAGCCAAGAAACATTGGGAGTTGGCTGAGGCGGCTAAGAAGAAGGAGGCCTGGGCTATCCTTGAACTGGAGAAGATGGGCCAGGCCCGCGGCCACTATGACGACGACCATATAAAGGCTCTCAAAGTCGAGGCGACCCTGCTCGGCGAGATATCGACTGAAGCGGCACAGGCCGCCTCCGACGCAGCTGCGGATCTGATTCGCCAGCGCGCGATCTCTGATGCAAAAGTCGAAGCCGCAAATGCCACGGAAGATGGTAACAAAGGACAAGTTCACACCAACAGGGGAATGGCGCAGTTGCTTGAAACAACCTTAGGTATTAGTGAGAACATGGAAACCGGTTTGGTAGGGGGCCTGCTGGGCGCCCTTAAAGCTGGGATACCTCTGGGCGACATACTTGCGGGGATGGAGGGCACAGCGCTGTCTATACTCACTCCCTTTAACTTAGCCAAGGGTCTCATTGAAAAGATCTTTCAGAGCACTCTTGCTTTTATGCAGGAATTTGATCGCCTTTCGTCTGAATTACGCAGAAACACCGGCATTATTGAAAAGGGGTTCGGCGGATTAGAGGGAAGTATAGTAAAGGTTCAGCGGGCAAACCTTGCCATGGGTGTCTCCATGGAAGAAGCGTTCGCGGCCGCCGGAGAACTAAGTAGCCAGATGGCATCTTTTAACCATATGTCCGATCAGTCCCGAGAGAAACTGCTTCGCGTTACCACTCTGATGGGAGAGTTTGGTGTTTCGGCAGGAACCACCGCATCTATCATGAACAAACTCGATAAAGGGTTAGGCATGAATGCTCAGCAGCTAGAGCGCACCTCGCGCCAGCTGATGGGTCTGTCGAAGGCTCTCAAGATTCCTCCCAAAATTATCATGGAAGACTTTAATCAGGCTTCCAGTGAATTAATGAAATATGGCAATGATATGGTGGAGGTGTTCGAAGGCTTAGAAGAGCAATCTAAGCAAACGGGTCTTGGAATGCAAGAGTTATTGGGCATCGCAAAACAGTTTGATACGTTTGAGGATGCGGGCAATGCTGTGGGTCGACTCAATGCCGTTTTAGGGGGCCCCTACTTAAATGCAATTGAAATGGTCTATGCGACAGAAGAAGAAAGAGTAAAACTCCTACGTGAAAGCATCAAGATGGGGGGCACCCAGTTTAAAAATATGGAAAGGTTTGAGAAGCAAGCCTTAATGAGCGCCGCCGGTATCACGGATATGAGTGTCGCCATGCAGCTGTTTGGGGGCACCGATGAAGAGTATCGGCGCCACACAATGGGCATGGCCGAAATGAAGCAACGCGCGCAGGAAGCCCAAGCAGTCACCGACAAACTGAAACAGATTATGATGAGCTTTGCTATAGCATTGGGCCCTCTGGTTGATATTTTGGCCAATGTTGCAGATGCTTTGTTGTTTATGCTGAATCCGCTCGGCAGTCTCGTGGGCGCCCTGGGCGGTTCAGATGGTGCTGTCCATTGGTTAGGACAACTTACTATAGGACTCTATGCTTTTTACGCGATATCGAAGATGAAAATTCCGATGACCCTTGCGAAACTTAATGTTCAACTCGTTAGGATCAACATGTCCACGTTCCAACTTGTAGGTATCTTCGCCGGCGCCATCGCGGCCTTTACAATGATGCAAACGTTAACAGAAAATCTGACCCCTGCTATGGGCCTTTTGGCAACAGCCTTTGGCACTGCAGCGATAGCCATGGCCGCCTTTAAGATTGCCAAGACTATGGGACTGGCCGCCCCGACTATGATTGCTGGCATTGTCGGTACCGGCGCCGCACTGGGGGGTGCCATGGGTGTCGCGAAGGCCGCTGCCAAAGGGTTGCAAGGAGGCCGCGAAT
>Ga0209756_1003412_pt1 | contig 12915 bp, 17 predicted proteins | sample ETNvirenome_6_85_FD_184071 | JGI IMG/M metagenome (GOLD analysis project Ga0209756, IMG submission 184071) | Marine viral communities from the Pacific Ocean - ETNP_6_85 (SPAdes) (version 3) | ecosystem: Environmental > Aquatic > Marine > Oceanic | place: Pacific Ocean | collected 2013-06-19
CCTCTGACTGCCATATTATTATCTTCAAAGTTTTCTAACCATTGGTGATAAAAAATAAATAAAGCAAATGTTGTTTGATGTACTGGATATGTTTTACAATTTGGCACTATTTGAGTAGCTTTTTCAAAATAAGGAATTAATATCATTTGTGGAAAAGATTTTTGTGGATCACATTGTTGTCTTTTGTATATAAATTTGTGTTTGTTGTTGAGAAAAATAGTTGAATTGTGATTACTACATGTAACAGCAAATAAAAGCGTGATGATAAAAATTATTATTTTCTTTATCATTCATTTGACCCGCCTTTACAAATCTCATCAAGAATCTCCATTAAGCTGGCATACATTTCTGTAGGATTGTTTGTTAATTTATACCAATTTCCATTTCCAGCATTTGCTAATTGTTCCCACTGGTTTTTGTCAGCGCCAGATCGAGAGAATGTGTATAGCTTAAGCTGGGGGGTGCCGGAGACGGCCGTTTTAACGTCTTCTAGGCTAAGTTGGGGGGCCAGGTAGCTTTGAGGGTATTCATCGCTAAAAACTATGATTATTCGGTCGGTGCCGGGGCGCCAACTTATATCAAAATTTTGTAATGGGGGTTCTGATTCTATTACGCTTGTTCCTATACCTCCGGGCGAGGCCGCACCGGGCCATTGGAAATTAGATATAGGCTGAGGAAGGGTTGCTGTGATATTGTGAATTGATATATAGATCGCATCTAATAGCATCTCATAAGCAGTACTCATTGATTGCATACTGGTGTCGACGGCGGCCAAAGAAGTTAAATAATCAGAAAATCCAATTAAATCTTGTACCAATTCTAGACGCTCATCGTGGGTGGAAGGCAATACAGCTACGGGTCCTCGCATAAATGCCCATTTGATAACATCTTCATCACTGAAATTTTGTGCAAACTGGTTTAATGCTATCATCACGGCGCTTATTTCATCACCCATCGATCCAGACCAGTCGACAATAAATAAAACATCTGTATCTTTCATTTCTTCGCCCCAATCTGCTATTCCATCGCAATCATCATCGAGGCCATTGCAGATTTCTTGTTGAGGCACTATCTCGCCTTTACAATAAAATGGAACAAAGCTTTCATCGTCATCATAACTTCCCCAAGTGCCGGCATCACAAGTCATTTCGCCCGGTATACATATACCAACCATAATTGTGCCTTCCGGACCGGTATAACAAGGTGCATAAAGATCTTCATCGATTTGCTGATTGCAATTATCATCAAAATTATTACATTTTTCTTGAGCCAACTCCATACCAATCAATGGATCGCAAACAACATTTGGATCACCAGAGGGCACCCAATAACATAAAGCGAAGCATTCTGTCATTATAAGATCTTTACAGTCAACATCCAAACATTGACAAGTTTTATAGCCTTGACCACACAGCAATGGATCATCTTGGCAGGGAAACAAGACGCCAATATCCTGTATTGTGCAGATACACTCCAGGCCTTCATCAATTTGGCCATCGCAGTCGTTGTCGAGCCCATCGCATATTTCATCCAATTCTGGTGGCGCCGTACAAGATATCCAATTTCCGTCATCACATATTTCATACCCAGCTCCACAAGCTGTGGTACAAGGCTGAATCAGATTTTCATCTGTCGTACCATCACAGTTATCATCATGGCCATTACATTCTTCGTATGGTACGAGGCCGCATTCATCACAGTCATTAAGTTGCCCTTCGTCAATTTCGCCATCACAGTCATCATCTTCATAGTTGCATAATTCCTCTTCACAATTTGTAACACAATCTGTATATTGTATCATTCCCTTGTTACAAACTTTTTGCTGAGTGCCTGGATATCCATCCTCGGTTATACAATCGATTTCATCGATGATATACTGTGTTGGATCACATTCCATATATTGAATACATTCAGATTCAGAATATAATGTCGGAGGCTCATCACAAATATTAAAACAAATTTCTTTTTTCCATATTTCGTCGAGGGGAGGGCAGAAATACCACTTGCACTCAATACACTCTTCGGCAATAGGCGCCGCATCTTCTTCCCATGGGACAATAATTATATCTTGATTGTGTGAAAAAGTATCTGCGACATCTTCAACGATATCTTCTGTTTGGAAATATCCTGAATTTTGCGAGTTTGCGCAATAAGACAAAAACGTTATTAACGTTAAAATCATTAGTAAAGTCATAACTCTTAAACGAGTATCGATATTTTTCAATTTTATTATTGACATATAAAATCTTTCTCTTAAGTAACTAGATTCTATAGAACTCACAACTATATTATATATATTATTTTTTTGAAGTTAATAGAAAACTACTTATTATATTATGGCGGAGGAATCTTGTAATATGCGTCGTGGAAAAATATGTTTTGTATTTTTTGTTTTATCAATATTTTTCTTTATAAGCTCTTTGTGCACGTTTGCAGTGTTAGCCGTCCCAAAAAATCCGAGTCCAACAATCAATAATATTGAAATAATTGATAATTCCTCGCCTCAAATTGAACAAACAAGAATAATCAAACGTTTAAAAAGAATTGAAGAAAGAATGAAAAAAAGAAAAAATAGGAATAGAAAATGAGTAATGAAAATCCTGGACCAAATATAAATATTAGTTCATTTCGTGATTATATCTTGCTTGGTGTTGCAATTGTGACAACTGTTGCTGGGATTATCTTTTGGATTCAAAATGTAGGCGATGAACGAATTGAAAGAGTAGAACATGAAATTGAATTAATCCGTTCTAATATTGATAAAATAAAAGATAATAATAATGAAATACTTAGAATTATTGGGCGGCTCGAAGGAAAATTGGATAATCTGAAATGATCAATCAATTGTGGGAAGAATTCAAACAAGAAGTGGAAGTGGATATCAACGCGCTGATCCCCAAAACTAAATTACAACCATCATTCTGGAATCACAAAATGATTCTCAAGGAATCAGTACGTAAAAAACTTAATTTGATTGCGAAAGATTTTTTTGAATCATTAAAATTACCTCGATCAGTTAAATTAAAAGATGTTACAATTACTGGTTCAATTGCTGGTTATAACTGGTCTAAATATTCAGATTTAGATCTACATTTAATATTAGATTTTTCAGATGTTGATGAAAATGAAGAATTAGTTAAAGAATATTTTGGAGGTAAGATCTTTGTCTGGAACACCAAACATAATATTCGATTAAATGATCATGAAGTTGAAATCTATGTTCAAAATGAAAAAGAGCCTCATATTTCTGGGGGGATTTATTCTATTCTAAAAAACAAGTGGCTACAAAAACCTATTTTATCTGAATATGAAATTGATTTAGAGACAACAAAGAAGAAAGCTGATCAACTTATGGATCAAATTGAACGCGTTTATGACTTATTTGAATTAAAAAAATATCCTCAAACTTTAGAAGCTTCAAAATCTTTAAAAGAAAAAATAAAAGAAATGAGAAGCAGCGGCTTAGAAAGTGAAGGGATTTATGCTCCAGAAAATATGGCTTTTAAAATGTTGCGTCGCACCGGTCATTTAGAATTATTGTATAAACTTACAGATAAATCCTATGATCGCATAATGTCTTTACACAAAGATATTCGAGGTTCTCTCAAAATTATGATTGGGAATATAGAAGAAGAAATTGAAGAAGCTTATGATTCTTTAGTAGAAGAATCTAATTTTCAACGTAGAATGAAACAAAAACACCAACTTCGGAAAAAAATGCTTATTGGAATTGGGGGTCAAAAAAATGTACCACCTTATAAGATAAAACCTAGTTATAAGAGATCAAAATCTGCACCGGCCGGGTTTGGAGGAAGTGAATGAATTTCAATAAAGAAATTAATTTAGTTATAGAAGATCTTCTTGATGAAAAATGGGAAAGTGTTAGCGCGCAGGATGAATTAACAAAAGGGTTATCCGCTTATGATGCTAAATTAAAGAGGGCACGTGATCGAAAAGTAGTTTTAAAAGATAAATTGTCTCAAGCTAAACAAAACCAGAATAAAGCTCAAATAAGAAGAATTGAACGTGCTCTTCATACTCTAGAGGCCCGTACTAATAATTTAAAAGATAATAGAAAAAGAGTTAGTGATGAAATGAAAATATCTGATCCACTTAAGTTATCAAAAGATGTATCTGTTGGTACTGGCAGAACTAAATATGCTATAGAAGAACAGTGTGATATTACTAATAATTCTACTAAAGACTTAAGTCAATTAGAAAATATTATATCACGTTTTTATCCGTATGTCAAAGAAAATTTAGGCTTTAAAGAAGATGCAAAAGTTAATTTAATTTCAGATCCTAAAAATGCTAAAGATCCTTGGGGAAAAACTGCTTATTACAATCCCGAAGCAATGGAAATTACTGTTTTTGTTGATGATAGACATACCAAAGATATGCTGAGATCTTTATCTCATGAATTGGTGCACCATGCTCAGAATTGTCGTGGCGATTTTGGGACTATAGGATTGCTAGAGCCTGGATATGCTCAAAAAGATCCACATCTTAGACGAATGGAAGGAGAAGCCTATTTATTAGGTAATGGTTTCTTAGTCAGAGATTTCGAAGATTCATTAAAACAAATTTGTTTAAAACAAAACTTAACGGAGAATAAAACAATGAAAGGTTTAACTAGAGAACAGCTAGAGACTGTTTTAACTAATACGTTCACGCGTATACTTGAGGAAAATAAGCTTCAGAAAGAAGGCTATGATGACTCATTTCCAGCGAATCGCGATGAAGAAATGATCGTGGAAGATGAAGAAGTTGCAGCCCTTGCAGAAGAAGATCTTGAAGAAAGTCGCGACGTCGACGGTAAAGCTATTGGTGATGCGGGGCCGGTCGAAGAGGGTTCCGCTTTTTCTGGTAATGGCCCACTTGCAGAACCAATTGAGGAAACTTTCACTTCACAAAAAGATCAATTGCTTTTCGAAAGACTTACCAATATATGGACTAAATAAGAGGAATTAATTATGGGCGGTGTTGCTGGACATATGTCACATCTTTATGATAATCCAGATCTGAAGTTTTCTCAGATGATGGATATTTTTAAAGCCGCGGCGAATGGTGAATTAAAAGGCACAGAAAAGACTGACGGCCAAAATTTATTTGTTGGTTATAATGTAGCCGAAGGCAAAGCTAAAGCTGCGCGTAATAAATCAAATGTTAAGCAGGGAGGTTTAGATGCTACGGAATTAGCAACAAAATTTGCCGGCCGCGGAACTGTTGAACAAGCATTCAATGAAGCATTTCAGACATTTGAATTAGCTGCTCAATCATTACCAAGAAAAACTCAAAGAGAAATATTTGGTGATGGTATTAATAATATTATATTTTATAATGCTGAGATTCAGGATCCAAGAAACGCAAATGTAGTTAATTACGATACAAAACTTCTTAATATTCATAGAGTTGGACATTTTGCAGTTGATTTAAAAACTGGTGAGATCTTAGATATAGATGTTGGACCCTCGGCAGTTAAATTAGAAAACTCTCTGGATCAAATGCAGAGAGCAGTTGCAAATCAAGAATTTAAAGTTCAAATGAATGCAATCCGTCAACTTGAAGGTTTATCAGATGGCAAACATCTAGATTATGCTTTAGACCGCTTAAATCGTATTTTAGATGATGCTGGAGTGTCAGATAATCAAACAGTTGGCGAGTATGTTGTGGCGCGCCTGATGCCAATGATTAAAAGTCAAGTTTCTTTACCAGAAGAGAAAGAAAATATGCTTGTCAAGAAATTGCTTGGTATTAAAGGTGTTAATATTCGTGATATCAAAAGAGATCTTAATCCAACACAAGTTCAAGCTATCGGGATGCTGGTTTCAAATTCTAAAGCTATTGCGCAAAATGCAATTCAACCTTTAGAAGATATTGTGCATGATTTTGCTGTCGAAATGATTCGAGATCTTAAAAGCGCGTTTATTTTAGATCAAGATCCAGAAGTAAAAAGACTTCAAGCAGAAACAGATCAAGCGATTAAAGGTATTGAAGCTTCTGGAAATGAAGAAGCAATGGAAATTCTCCGTAAACAAATGCAAAAATTAAAAACCATTGAAAACGTTTCCACAGCAGCTGAAGGATTTGTTTTTGATTATGACGGTTATACCTATAAATTTACAGGTAATTTTGCTCCGATGAATCAACTTCTTGGATTATTTAAATATGGTCGAGGCAATATCCCAGCAATGCAAATGCTTTCTGAAGTAGAAGGCGATGGAATCGAAAACGTTGTTGCAATTTATCCTGGTAGATTTCAACCGATGGGAAAACATCACGCAGAAGCTTTTAAGTGGCTTCAAAATCAGTTTGGTGAAGAAAATGTATACGTTGCAACTTCAAATGTTGTTGATCCTCCAAGATCTCCGTTAAATTTTGAAGAGAAAAAACAAGCAATGCTAGCACATGGAATTCCTGAAAGCCAAATCGTTCAAGTTAAGAATCCGTATAAAGCAGAAGAGATACTGAGCAGTTATGATCCAGAAACAACTGCAGTTGCTTTTATGATTGGTGAAAAAGATATGAAAGGGGATCCTCGTTTCCGTGTTGGAGAGAAAAAAAGAGGTGGTCCCACTTATTTCCAAGAGTTTGAATCAAACGTAAAAAATCTTAGACCGTTTAGCGAGCATGGATATTTGGTTGTAGCTCCTCACATCTCTTTAGATATTGCTGGTTTTGGCGAAATGTGCGGAACAACTTGTCGCGCAGCTATAGCAGATGGTGACCAACAATTATTTGCTAATGTTATGGGTTTCTTTGATGAAGATCTCTATAATCTCTTTAAAGAAAAGTTTGAATCTGATACACTTAATGAGGAGGTACAGAGCATGCCGCTCGGTATCTTTTTTGGGCTAATCGAAGAAGTTTTGACTGAAATAAAAAATCCGGATAAAGGGCATGCCGGCGTAAGTCTTCCTTTTATTGATAGTCCTACTGAACCTCCAAATTATGAAGAATCAGAGGAAGAACTATTTACTGAAGAAGAAATAGAAGAAGCTTCCGGAGCCGGCGCCGCCGGCGGCTATTCATTGCCGGTCGGCGTTAAACCACCACATAAAAAAGACAAGAGGATTGAACAAATGGATAGACATCAAATTTATGAAGAGATTAAGTTAAGAGGCTTAATTCGCGAAGGCCTGAAGAAAATCTCAACTAAAATTAAAAATGAGAAACAGCAAGAAATTTTAGAAGAAAATAGTCTTCGTAATATAATTCGTAAACTAATTCTTGTGGAAAAAACATCGGTCGGCGATAGTGACCCTGCGCCACATCAATCTACAGGAATTAATTTTTTGGAACGATTATTAAAACAGATAGTTCCTATATTAGAAGATGCATATAAAACTCTTACGACAGATTCAGAACAAAGAGAATCTTTCCGAAATCATATTTTAAAGGCAGTTGAAGATACTATTAAACCTCTGCGAGTCACAGGTCAACTTTCTGCATCTGATGATTCATTAATAGAAGAAGACGAAGAAGACTTGACTGTTAAAATAGAAGATGATCCAGACTTTATTGACATTCGATCAGAAAAAGAGATTGAAGACCAAGAAAAAGAAGAAAATGGAGAAGCTCTAACAGCGGAAGATGAAGAAGAAAGCTTTGCTATTGAAGGTGAAAATAAAGTTGGAAGAAATGCTGCGTTTGATACTTTTAAAGCTATCTCAAAACAAATTGTTTCGACATATGATGAACTAAGTGGAAGTCCGGAAGATCAAAAGCTTTTCTATGAATATCTCTTAACCAATATTAAACTTTATTTTGATAAATTTGAAAATGATATGACACCGGTCGAAGAGCCCGACAGCCCAGATTATGATTCGACACAAATGGATCAAGAAGCTGAAAGTACTAAAGTTTCTGGTGAGACTTTCGAACAAGAAGCGACAATGGGATTCTAAGTGTGGAAATTTAAAAGAAAAAAATATTCTAGGCCTGGCCAGAAATATTATTCTATTTCTAATAAATTAAAATCTCAGGATAAAATTACCACTGACTTTGAAATAATGCTTTCTGCTTTAACTCTCGAAGAAATTATTGCTCTTCGTTTAGAGCTGGCGGCTAACGCAGTTAATGGAAAGTTATACGGTTTAAATATTTGGAGAGAGATTCCCAATATTGTCAAAGACGCAGTATTAAAATATGCTCATAGCGCCTGTAGAACAAAAAATGAAGCAGCTGCTTTACTGGGAATTAATAAAAATGATTTTCGAAAATTAATAAAAAAATATAATGTAGAAAATTGGTTTATTAAAGATTAACTTTAACATCTCAAGATAGGTATGTTATATTATACTCAAAGGAGGCCTAAAATGACAAACGCCGAATTATCCAAAGTTGTTGATGAGCAACAAAAATCTCTCTCTTACATAACAAACCGACTTAGCGAATTAGCTGATGAGCTGGGAATATTAAAAGGTGATATAAATTCTTTTAAAAGCAATGTAAGCAACGATATGAAACGAGTGGTAAAAACTCTTCAAACAAGATAAACATTTTATGTTAGAAAACGAAAATGAAATAATAAAACCTGGTAAATCATGGAAAAATGATTCATTTCATTTTAATTTTGAATCTGCAGATGCACTTCGTAATAAATTGTTGCGTATATGGAAAGATGACGATAAACATAAAGGTATGCAAGTAAAAGTACATTTTTTATCATCTCGAAATCAATTTGTTGTAAAAACGCGCTTACATCCAGACTTTGAGTTGCCCAAAAAAGGAAAAAACAAAAATGCCAAACGTAGTAAAAAAAATAAAAGAAATCATGAGGGAGGAAAATTTGACTCTCAAAGAATTAATTAAAAAATATCCTCATTTAGCTGAGATGCATTTAGAAGAATTTATAGTTGACGGCGAACTTGCAGAGATAAAAGAAAGAAATAAAAAATTATTACTGGACTGAAATGAAAAATCGATTATATTATTTTGTTTTCTTTGATCAATTTACACAACGATCTCAAACGTTGGAAGTAAAAGCGAAAACTTTTGCTGAAGCATCGCCGGCCGCTCATGTTTTTCGAGCCAGCCTTAATAGAAAGCATGCCAAGAGTAATTGGGATGTAATTACAGTTAATAGTAAGCTGATATAAAATGAAATAGATCTAATTAATCTATATATTATATGGGCTTAGGTTTCATATCCAAAGTTAAAGAAATCGAAGACGAATATGTTCCCCTATATCGTACAATTATAGAATGTTCATCCTGCGGTGATAAAGAATTAATGAAAGTCTATAAAGGTGGGTGCACGTGCGGAAATATACAAATTAATATACTCGAAAGTACGTCTAAAGACTCATATAATAACAAAATTTTTAGTTTTAAAACGATCTCTTATAAAAAAGAAGAACCTCTTATATATGATATCTTATTTGAACAAGAACTTCCATAATTCTTCAAAAGTAGTCGAAACCGTTACATGATGAAAGTAAGCATAAACCGAATGTGTAATACCTATTACTTCGCCTTTGCGATTGATTAATGGAGCCCCCGACGAGCCGCCCATCGCAGGAACACTATAAAAAGCTCTTCCATCGTTAACACCTAGAAAACGACCTTCGAAGGTAGGCACCATTCCATTTTTAGCTAAGCCACCCGGCGAGGCTATTGTATAAATTTTTTCTCCGTAAATTGGTCTTTTATTGGAAATTTTTAAATAAGGCGCATCGATATTGTTAACAGACATTATGCATATATCATTTTTATGATCGATTTTAAGAGGAACTGCACTATAAGCTTCCCAATCGTTAGCTTGGATAGTAACTGAAAAATCATATTGAATTTCTTTGCCTGTCATCGCCGCCATGGTAGTCATATGGTCGCTTTCACATATGTGGGCCACCGTTAAGATATGTTTTTTGCCTTTAAAGCTAATGACAGAACCAGATCCCCATGCACCGCCGATCTTTTCTTTAATACATTCTTTTTTACCGTCTTTTATAAGGTTACATTCATTGATCCAGACAGCGACTTCTATTTTTACGAATGATTTTTTGGCTGTACTTAATAAATTCTGTACTGGGTCTATTGTTCGAATATTTGGGTGTACACAACTAATTAATGTTATAAGAAAGAGAATAAAGAAGATAGAAAAAGCTTTTTTAAGATTACTCATCGTATTATAAATACTTGTATACTCAGGAAAAATATGAAAAAAACTTATGTGCTTGATACGAATGTTTTTTTAACCAATGTTAAGTCTATGTTTTCATTTACAAATAATGATATTGTAATTCCACTAAAAGTATTAGAGGAAATAGATAAACACAAGAAAAGACAGGATGGAGTAGGCCTAAACGCCCGCGCCACAATACGTATTTTAGATCAATTGCGAGAAAAAGGAAATCTCCATAAAGGCGTACGCCTAGAGAAAGGTAAAGGTATATTATCTGTTAAGATGTATGATCCGGAACTAATGCCGATAGGATTAGACGAAACAAACGCAGATAATCAAATTGTCGCGACAGCCCTGACTGAAAAACATAGAAATTTACGTCGAAAGGTAATCGTGATTTCCCGAGATATTAATATGCGCATCAAATGTGATGCGTTAAACATCCCGGCAGAAGACTATATTGAAGATCAAGTAGTTATGAAGCCTCAAGATCTTTATGATGGTTTTGAGACTCATTTGGTTGATGATCAAGTAGTCGACAGATTTTATAATGGTGAAGATATCACGGCCGGTATGATTGAGGGAAAATTTAACCCTAACCAATATATTATGATGATATCTAATTTAGATTCTAAGCACACTGCCTTGGCTAAATTTATTAACAAAAATGTTCCTTTAAGAAAAATTAATGAATATAAGAATAAAGGAATTTGGGGGCTGCGAGCACGAAATAAAGAGCAAGCATTTGCCCTAGACATGTTAATGGACGAGAATATTCCTGTTATTTCTATGATTGGTGCAGCCGGCTGCGGAAAAACTTTATTAGCTATAGCAGCCGGCTTGGATCAGGTCTTAGATCAAAATAAATATAAAAAATTAGTAGTTTCGCGCCCCGTTCAGCCGGTCGGCAGAGATATTGGATTTTTACCAGGTACCTTAGAAGAAAAAATGGGGCCATGGCTGATGCCGGTACAAGATAATTTAGAATTTTTAATGGGCGATAAAAAAGATACTATGTCCTTATTGATGGAACAAGGAGTTGTTGAAATTGAAGCGCTTACGTATATTAGGGGGCGTTCTATTTCCAATGCTTATGTTATTATTGATGAAGCACAGAATTTAACAGTTCACGAACTGAAAACTATTGTGACTCGAATTGGTGAAAATTCAAAAATTATTTTGACTGGGGATATTGAACAAATTGACAATACTTATCTAGACGCTACTTCTAACGGCCTTTCTTATGCTATTGAAAAATTTAAAACCCATGAAATTGCAGCTCACATAACTTTGAAAAAGGGCGAAAGATCAAAAGTTGCTACCATCGCATCAAAAATACTTTAAATTATTATGATTTTATGGTATAGTCTAACCAATACTTAAGGAGTATTTTTTATGGAAACAAATGATTTAGAATCGTACGAACACAATCCTGTCTTAATGGAGCAGGCTTTCCCCGATACAGAGTTAAAAAAATGGCTCGTAGAATATGTAGGCAACCAACATGGTCCGTCTGGCGGGGAAGTAACAGTCGAAATGATTGTTGAGACTATATCTCAAGAATTCCCCGAATTTTTATTAGCTGTTGCCGAAGAAAATTTCTTTCGTGGTTATGAACAGGCCTTAACTGATTTTCAAGAAGCTGAAAACAGAAAAAATGAAGAAGATAATTAATCGACTAAAAGAGCATCCAAACATTGAATATGTTTTATTTGGATCAATTCCCATTCTTGTAAGAGATAGATTAACAAATCAAATTGATATTAATCAGCTGATTAATTCGATACACACTCTTTTACCAAAGCCTCCAAAAGATTTAATTAAATCGATTCAGATTGGTAATTATTCGGAATTTGATCAAAAAAAAATTAATGCGATGTATCATGATGGTATCTTATACCTTTCGAATCAACAAGACGATATCAATGATATAATGGATGACATTGTTCATGAATATTCGCACGCACTTGAAGAATATTATAATGATGAAATATATGGCGACACATCGATAGAAAAAGAATTTTTATCAAAACGTGAACAGCTAGCTCGAATTATTAAATCTCAAGGATTTGATATTACCAATTATGATTTTAATAACGCTTCTTACAATAAAAAACTTGACATATACCTGCTAGATGTGATAGGATATGAAAGGTTAAATAAATTAACAAATTATGGTCTATTTATCAATCCATATGCTGCCACGTCATTACGAGAATATTTTGCTACAGGTTTTGAAGAATATATTCTAGGCGATCATACGGAATTGCAAAAAATAAGTCCTATTTTGTATAATAAGATAAGAGAGTTAACTACTTCTCAAAGGAAATAAAACGATGAAAAATTTTACTAAAGAAATAAATGGATATCCATTAAAATTTGTATGTACGGAAACAGACAAAAATTTAAAAGTTGAAGTGGAAATTCCACCGCTTCAACGAGCTGCTCGTCGTCAAATGTGGGTCCATACAGATTTAGAAAATATGATATTAGAAGAAAGCAAATTAGATTTAGTCAGTACTTCTAATAACAATAGTGTGAGCTATTCACAATCACTTGAGACTTCAACTGTTGAATTTACATTTACTAAAAAAACAAAAAGCAAGAACCCCCGTACCAAAAAAAATAAAGTTAAGGCTTCTTCGACGTCGACAGTTACCAAGAAGGAATAATGAAAAAACACATTTCATACTCCGAGCTTAAAACATGGGCGGAGTGCGCTCATCGACACAAATTAGAATATCTAGATAATCTGAAAATATTCAAAGGTAACGAGTTCACCTCTTTCG
>Ga0209756_1003413_pt1 | contig 12907 bp, 14 predicted proteins | sample ETNvirenome_6_85_FD_184071 | JGI IMG/M metagenome (GOLD analysis project Ga0209756, IMG submission 184071) | Marine viral communities from the Pacific Ocean - ETNP_6_85 (SPAdes) (version 3) | ecosystem: Environmental > Aquatic > Marine > Oceanic | place: Pacific Ocean | collected 2013-06-19
ATCTAATAACTTTTGAAAATTAGAATTCTTTTTATCTATAAATGAATAAGAGTTGTCCTCATCTTTTACATATAATCTCTTATTAGGGTGTCTTCTAGCATGTACGTGTAAAATGTTTTTACACACAAATTGAATAAAGGCATTTCCCAATATTTTTTCTGACATAATAGAAAGGCCTTCATCATCATTATAAAGTAAACATGGTGGTATATTTACACCACATTTTATTAAATCTGATGAGAATACTAAACAGGCTCCACTTATTTTTGGTTTAGTAATATAAGTAAAATCGAAGTCATCTACTCCTCCGTTTATCTCATTCATCTTTTCAATAGACATTGAAGACTTAGCTTGATTCGGATTTAAATGTCCTTTATCATCATCAACAAATACATGGCTTTCATAATCAACATGCACTAACGGATCCCAAGATGAATCCCACATTTTTCTATCAGAAAAACTTAACAGATATCTATGTAAATTTTGTTCTTTCGTATAACTAGATAAAGTTTCTATTACATCAAATGCTTCTTTTGGAAAGAAACTATCAGTTTCGCCCCACATAACATAATCTACTTTCTTACAATAGTTGTAATTTAAATCTCGTCTATAATCAGCATGAAAATAAAACTCATCTTTTTCAACTATTCCTGTATGTACATTCTCATAACCCAAATCAATAATTCTATTAACACCAGCATAAAACTTACTTAATAATTCTTCTTTTGATATTTTTTCATAATCTATTTTCTCAATCTCTTCAGACATATTAAAACATAAATCTATAGTTACATTATCTTTATTCTCTACAGTTTCTAATAAATTCACAAGACCATCAATGAAATCTTTATACATTTCAATTTCAAAGAACATTACATGGGTTCCTATTACATACTTATTTTTTAAAGTAATCATTTTATTTCTCCATACAAATATTTATAAGTTTTATCCATCCAATAATATGTTAACTTATCTTCTTTATTATTCGGTATACTATTATATTGATATATCCAACCCCACTTAGTAAATAATAAATCATCAGTAAATAATTCTTTTCTAGTCATATCACACATATTAAACTCATAAGGTAGCCATTTGAAATCAACGCAGTGTTTTTCAATTAAAAAATTAACAGGTGTTTGGTCTGTACCAGCATGCCATTTACTCTCAACTTCTTGAAGTAATTCAGCATTCTCATTATAAAAGTCTACAACTTGCATATAAAAATTTCTATGTGTTTCATTTACTATTACAAACCCACAATCAATATATTTCCAAAAATCAAGTACGTGACCTTTGAAAAAATATTTACCATAATTTTCTATACTTCTAATAATCCAATCGTAACTTCCTTCATTATGAACTCCACACATTTTCCTATCAGTCATTTCAAAAAAGTTAGGACACTCTGGATGTACTATAGTATCAGCATCAACCATCAAAATTTGATCATAATCAATTTCATTGGCATCTAATATATTAAATAAATAATATCTTTGCCAACATATGGCCATCTCTTCTTTAGGTAAAAGTAAATCATTCAAAACAAATAATTCACAATCATTCTTTTCACACCACTTTTTCCAACTCTTTATGCAATACTTATATGGTAATCGCCTAGTACTAGCATATCTACCTTCACCACTTAAATTAATATCCATTATGAATACTATATTTTTCATGTAAAAACCTTTGTTATAAAGCCCCGTTCAGCTTCTATTATATATTGACTTGTTCTATATTCGGTACTAAGTTTAACTATTTTATTTCCAATACCTCTTTTATCAACAATATTATCTAAAAATCTTGTTATATTATTCCAACTACCTAAAGCTCCCATTGTAGTTGGACTATTAACTTTATTTATTCTACTATAGTCAATCTTATAAGTAACATCAGATTCGAAATCAAAAGTTTCAATTATATCAAAAAACTCTCTTTTAAAGAACGCAAAGGAACCTCTTGGTACCGTTGTTCCACTTGCACTCGTATTAAAAATCATCAACCAATCTAAATATTCTGATTTATTATTTTGTCTATCAAACAATTCACATTTATTCTCAACTATATCTACTAACAAATCATAATCTGCTATATAAGTGTCATCGTGTAAAAAACAAATATAATCATACTCTTTATAATCATATAACTTTAACCATTGATTAATAAAATAATAATCTCCATATAAATTTTCGGCTTCAATTAAATTAAATTCTAATGACTCTATATATTCTTTAGTCAATGGTTCTTTATATAACTCATAGTCTAATTTACCAGTATCAGTTTCTTTATCAATTCTATCAAGTATTACTCTCTTCTCATCATAAACTATTGGTAAATCTACATCTCTATGAGATATTACAAAAGTCTCTACTTCAAACCCCTTAGGATATCTTAAATTTGATACTTGAGTATAAAATTCTTTTGGATAATGCCAACCACCAATTAAAATAGCTATTTTATTCATTGTTTTATATCATAAGTTATTTTATTCATGCTTTTACTCTTATTAAATTCATATTTTGTAACTCATTAACTTTATCTAAATGTTTTTTAGCTGTAGTAATCATATTAAATGTAATCGATGGATGTTTTACAACCAAATTATACAACACTTCTTGCATAGGACCATTAACACCCCAATCTGTAGCATCTGGTGTTCCAACTAAATAACCACTATTTTCATAAAAATCTAAACCAAGAATATTCACAATATCACCATCTTTAGCAACTTCAAGAACTGTATATGCCAAAGTAGTAGTACCTGTGGATGGATATGAATATTCATATTTAAAATCACTTGGTAAATTAACACCTCTTTTAAACATCCATTCTTTATGTAAATCTGACAAAAATATATCAGGTAAATGGCAAGAATTTTGAACATTTGCTCTAGGTTCATCATGCATATATGGTCTAATTAATTTAGTAACATTATACTTTCCAAAAAAGTTAATCCTTTTATAAGAATCTAATTCAGTAGGCCAACCATTACAACATATGTGAATTTCTGAATCTTCTATATACTCTCCTATTTGTGGAAAAGCTTCTATCTCGTCTCCAAACTCATTAGCTATAACTGTAAAATTTGGTTTCTCTAAAGAATCTACAAACTTAGCACTCTCTCCTCTAGCAAAAACAGTAACTACACTCATATTGTATTCTCAATCTTCCTTAATTTATCTATTATTGATTTTTCTGAATCATAAACTACTTTTTTACCATCTCCTAACATTTTTTGAATCTTCTTGACACTAACCATTAATTCTCTAACACTTTCTATTGAAGCAATTTGGTCTGAACCATACATAGTTCTATCTTTAGTGATATGAAATTCTAAACATTCAGCATTCAAAGCTGTAGCTCCAATACAAGCAGCTAATCCACTATAATGATTTGAAAATCCAACACTTAAATGAGGATATTTTTCTTTCAAAGTCGTTATATATTTTAAATTAATTTCTTCTTCTTTTGTTGGATAAGTACTAGTACAAGCTAATAAATACTCTGTATTTTTTAGTATTTTCAACGCTGCATCAACTTGTTCATCAGTACACATTCCTGTTGATAATATAATTGGTTTACTAGTATCGTTTAGTTTTTCAAGAAAACTTTTATCAGTTACCATAGCTGAAGCTACTTTGTGATATTTAACATCTAAATGTTCTTCAACTAAATCTAAACTTTTTTCGTCCCAACAAGATACTATAAAATCTAAACCAAGTTCGTGTGTATAAGTTTGTAATTCTTTATATTCTTCTATACTAAACTCAATACCTTCTTTTTGTTCTCTTGTTGTCGTACCAAATGGTGATTCTCTTGGTGTATCTAGCTCTTCTTGAGTATAAACTGATTCAATATCTCTTTTTTGAAATTTAACAGCATCACAACCGCAAGAACCTGCAGTTACAATTAACTCTTTAGCTAAATCCATATCTCCATTATGATTTATTCCTATTTCTGCTATTACATAAGTCATTTTAATCTCCTAAAATTAATTAATTATTACCAAACACTTTTACCGCCATCTATTATGACGTTTTCACCAGTCATATATGAACTAGCGTCTGAACATAAAAATACTATAGCTCCTTTGTATTCATCAATATCTGACATTCTTCCCATTGGAATTAAGTTTGTTAGTTTCTTTACGAAATCTTCTGGATGGTTGTTGTAAACTGCTGTTGGACTCAATGAATTTACTCGAATACCTTTTTGTGCAAAATACACACCAAGATATTTTGTCATACCTATTATCGCCCATTTTGCTGCTGAATATGTTATTGGTTTTACATTTTGGATATCTTCTTTTACATCATCTTTTCTATATATTCTTTGGTCTGGAGCAATAACACCTAAATCAGAAGAAATATTTAGAATTACTCCACCACCATTTTCTAACATTTTATTAGACACAACTTGTGAACACAAGAAAGTTCCATTCAATGCAGCATCTATTCCTTCTTCCCAATAATCTTCTGTCATTGTTTCAAATCTAGAATCTGGTGTCAACCCTCCATCTTTCTTTACTTTTGGATCTTTGGCTGCATTATTTATTAAAATATCTATCTTATCATATTCTTCTACTACTGATTCAATAGATTCTCTATCAGTAACATCCATATATTCATAAGTCGCATTCTCTCCAATTTGTTCAGCCTTTTCTTTTGCTTTATCTTCATGCCAATCTGCGAGGATAACTTTTCCACCATATTCAACTATGGCTTCTGCATGTTTTGGTCCTAACAATCCACCACCACCTGTTATTAACGCTGTTTTTCCACTTAAATCAAATAGATTTTTCATTATAAAATCCTTCTATTATTAGTTTATGTTTTTCAATTGTTTCAACTTCATCTCCATCATTTTCTCTTGCAGTTTGTAATGTATAAAGTCCATCATAATTTATAGATTTTAATTTATTAAAAATTAAACTAAAATCTGTATCACCTTCTCCAGGAATTACAGTTTCCAATGTATCTCTTACTCTATCTTTAATATGAACTTGGTTAATATCGGTTCTAAAAGAATCAATATATAACTCGTGGTCTAATCCAAATGAAGTTATATTACCTGTATCATAAGTAATTCCCAAATTATCTGATATCAAAAGACTTTTCAATTCATCTATCCCTAACTCTGCTTCAATAAGAAATTTTATATCACTATATTCATTAAAATAATAATATATTACTTTTATAAATTCATCACGAATATCATCGTCTACAACACTACTTTTTTCTAACAAAGGAATAGTTAAACATTGTATTTTATTTTTTCTTACCAAATCACATATTGGTTTAAAATAATTTTCAAGATATTTTGTATCTGAAAAGTTTTCATCAACCATAAAATCAACACATACAGATGATATTGGGTATTTTTTTAAATTTACAGTATGTATTGGATTAAAATCAAATGTTTCTTTTGTAACTATCCACTCAATATGATTTAAATCTAATGCACCAAGTAAATTAAATTCTCTTTTCCAATCTCCTGGACATTCTTGAAAACCCTCATTTGGTGATGATAATCTACCTTGTATAATTCCTATTTTCATAGTTCCTCCACCAACTCTAAATAAACATCATTTGGGTCTTTACAAAAAGCTACTTTCACTTTTCCATTTGAAATTGGTTTACTTATAAATTCAACATTATTTTTTGATAAATCTTCATATAAAGATTCAATATTACTAACACTTAAAGCAAAATGACTACACCCAACAAAATTAACTCTTTTTAAATTATCATCGGATACCGGATTTGTATAGTGTAATAATTCTATCATATGATTATCACTATGTATCATTTTAACAGTTCTTAAATCAGAATCATTTAATCCAAGAATCTTATCAATAAATTTACTGTCTTCTTTCATATCTGATACTACTTCGTATCCAAGATATTTATAAAACTTCAAAGATTTATCCATATCTCTAACTACAATCCCTAAGTGTCTTAATGTTTCTATCATATTTTTTGACCTTTAAATACTAAACAATCTCCTAGAGTATGTTTGTTAATTAATTCATCGTATCTATTCTCCACATCACTATAAAAATTATTTATTTCTACTTCAATTTCATTTTTACCACCAGTAGGTAATGGTGTATGAAGTGCTAATTTAGCTGAGTCTTGTGGTTTATTATTCTGTAACCAAAATACATGATTAAAAAATGGATAATACAAAAAACTATCAACCGAACCTTCAAATCCAGCCATACTACATATATCCTTTAAAGACTCTTCAGTAAAATAATGTATGTGAGCCTTGTGATAATAAAAACTTTTATACTTCTCTGTATTATAATGAAGTAAAATATCATTATGATTAGGAACTTCTATGTTAATAAAGCCGCCTTTATCCATTAAATCATTACATTTTTTTAAAAACTTAACAGGTGATATAGTATGTTCTAATACTTCAAAACTTGCCACAAGATTATATCTTTTATCAATAATTACATCTTCAAGAAGGTCATTATAAACTGTAATCTCATCAAAATTTTCTTTTATAAATTCAGCATCTAACCTATTTGGTTCAACTACATCACATACCTCTACATTAGAATCTAAAACGTTTTTTACAACTCCACCAAAAGAACAACCAACTTCTAAATATTTAGTATCTTTATTTACCTTATCAGAAAATTGATGAAATTGTCTTTTATTTAATTTCTCGCTTATGGATAGGTGTTCTTTTGGTTCAACAAATCCACCTTTAGCATTTGTACTCGATTGTTGTCTATAATCTTTTTTATAATAATCTTTTCCTATATTTTCCCAATCTTTTTGGTCTAATATCCCATGACCAGTTGGTTCGTGGACCCATAAAAGTGAATCTCTACCATCTCGTAAAACTATTGGTTTTTCAGAAAAGTCATTTATATCATAGTCAAGGCCTGTATCTAATAATAATTGACTATCCATTATAGCTCCTTATTGAATCTCTTATAACACCCATAGATTCTACAATTGCAGATTCAGATATTGTAAGTGGTGGACCTAATTTTACGGATTCTCGTTTTGTCCAAACAGGTAACACTCCATGATTTACACACCTTTTAGTTACATAATTTCCCATATCGCCATCCTTAACTATTATAGCAGAAACCATACCTTTAACATTCACAACATCTACTCCATCTTCTTTTTCTAATTCCTTATTTAACCTTTCAAACAACTCAACTCTTTTTTTAAAATCTTTTTGAAATAACTCATCAGTTAGAAATTTGAGGTTTGCCAATCCAGCAGCACAACATATAGCATTACCAGCCTGTGAACCGCTTAAATTTACATCAGAGTCTAAATCAATTATATCTTTAGTACTTAATAGGGCTGCTAAAGGTAAAGATGATGTTAAACCCTTACCAAGAGTTATAATATCTGGTTTATAATCGCCATAAGTCATATATCCGTATAACTTACCCATTCTATAAAAACCAGCCTGTACTTCATCGAAACAAAATAATATATTATTATCTCTTGAAGTCTGATATAGTTTATCTATATATTTTTGTGGATACATCCAAGCACTCCAACCTTGATACGTTTCTAAAAAGAAAGCTGCTATTTCATCTAATGGTGGTAAATCATTTAAATTTAATTCCTCATTATCCTTTGGAAAAGGTAAAAACCATATTTCTTTATCTTTAAAGTTACACCAATCTGTACTTGTAGATGTTCCACCAATCAAATCTGAACCTAATACATGACCATGATAGCTACCACTATATGTAACTATATATTTTTTATTATGTTTTTTACCCCAAATCTTTATAAGACGATATGCTGCATCAGTAACTTCACTTCCTGAATTTAACAATACTACCTTATTATAATGCGGTGGTGATATTTCAAAAAGTTTTTTAATAAACTTATCTCTTACATCATTATTATATTGATATGAAAAAGTTAAATCAAAATCAACTTGGTCTTTGATTGCACGATTTATATGTGTATTAGAATGACCAGCATTAGTAACAAAAATACCCGAAGTCATATCTATCCATTTATTACCTTTATCATCATAAACATTAAAATCTTTAGCTTTAAACCACTTTACTGGCATTTCACGTATAGAACTGGGTTCATATTTATGTTTTATATCCTGATACGCCTTGATGTCAAAATCAAAATTATTAATATATCTATTTTTTGTATTAATCATGAACTGCCTGTAATATTTTGAAATCATCTAATGTATCTACCTCATAAGTAAATGGTGTAATAAAAGCTAACATCTTATCTCCATGTAAATTATCACTTCTCATAAACTGTTTAGGTCTAATTATATCTACATATCCGTTTGGGTGATATGTTTTAGGTAAACTTTGACTTGGCCAATTATAATAATCTCCATCAATTTCATTATCAAACAACCCCTTCCAATATATACCGTCTTTACTAAAAAACTTATACGCTGTCTCAGGTGCCTCGTGAGCTGACCTCAATCCTGTACACGTTTCATTATCAAAAAAGTATTTAATCGCGTCATCTATTACTTCAGATTTTATTATTGGAGTAGTTGCTCTTAAATGTACTATATCATCTTCATCATTTAAACCTCTAACGGCATGTCTCATAACTTCTATATCTAATGCTGTATCTGTTGCATACTTGTTCGGTCTCATTATTATCTTAGCTCCATATTCCTCTGCTACTTTTTTTATATCAGTATCATCAGTTGAAACATATATTTCAGAAATATATTTACATTTTTTGGCCTCTATTATTGGATATGCAATTAAAGGTTTATTTTTTAATAATTTTATATTCTTACCAGGAACTCGTTTACTTCCTCCTCGTGCCGCAATAATTACTTTTAATTTCACACTAACAACTCTCCTGGAAAAGTATTAGTTTCCGTATTCATTGAATTAACTAATTCATTATTTCTTTCTTTTATCAAAAGAGTATAATTACTGTAATTATCTGGTATTCCTTTTTCAGTCCAAGAATATGGATGCGTCAATAACTGTAAATTATTAACTTTACTAAAATCTAAATCCAATGGATGTCCATATTTCCATTTATGGTTCGAGTCTGCTACATAATGAACTCTTAATTCATTTGGCTTTTCTCCTTGAAAATAGTGAAAAAATTCTTCAGCGTAACAATTTATTTTGTTTGGAACTACAACATATTTTTCAAGTATTCCTGGATTACTACCACATCTATGAAATGCAAATCTATCGACTTCAAACTCATAATAGTGTTCTAAAGTTTCTATATCTTTTAGTATATACTGAATTAACTTTTCATCACTCATTTCAGGTGGATTCTGGTGTAGTCCAATACTATGTCCAAGATTTTTTATCTCTTGTACTGTCTCTATGTTCTTTTGAGATAACGCATTATACGTATTATTTCTCAACTGTACAGTATACGTAGATTTCACACCTAAATCGTTTGCTTCCATTCTTGCCATTGCAAGAGCCCTGTCAACTGAAAATTCTATGTCGTGTCTTAAAACACAAAATTTAGGCATATAATCATCTATATACACATCTGAAAAATCTACTATGGGTAAATGAGCTCCAACTAAACTTATTAAATTTTTATATTCATTATAACTAAACATTACAAATTATCCCTTCTCTACCAATAAATATTTTATTATTAGCAGCAATATAACCTTTATCTTCTCCAATGTGTGCCCATAATTGTAGTTTACCTTCATCTAATTTAGCATTAATTGCATCTCTAACAGTTCTACCCTCATGTCCATAATCATCAAAAATCAATATAGGATTATTCATTTGATTAATACATCTATCAATATCATATCCAACTGATTCATATGTATGACCGGCATCTATATGTACAACATCTACAGTAGGTAATTGAAAATCTCTATCATAAACATCACTACAAATAAATTCTACATTATCTACATCCTTACATACTTCTTTAGTCTTCATTAAATTACTTTCATCTCTTTCAACTGCAATAACTTTATTAAAACATTCTGCATAAACACGTGTTGTATTTCCTTGATGACATCCAAGTTCTAATAAAGTTTTATCTTTATATCCATTACCAAATATTCTCAATATATCTTCTTTAAACTTACGAGATGTAGTACTTTTATTCTCATTTTTATTTTCAATCTTATTTAAAATAAAATTATCATCATAGTGATGTTTTACTAAATCCCACGTCTGATTCATCAAATCAGTTCTTTGATCTTTTGAAAAACCAGTATAAAACCACACATAACAATATTTTATAAAAAATGGAGTCCTATCTTCATTTAACTGCCAATTATGATTAAACAATTCTTTTCTATGTAAATGTGAAGCTGACCACGTAAAAGGTAATTCAGTATTAATTTCTATATCTTTCATTTGTAACCAATAATTAAATGGTGTTTGTTCTGTTCCTTTTTTTACTATTTTATCTTGTAATTCAACAAACGTATCAATATTATCATAATATAAACTTTTAAATGAATTAAAAAATTCTTTATGATTTTTATTAAATATTATATTTCCAGAAGCTATATACTTTGATTTATCAAATTTAAAATTATCAAAAAATTCTTGATATCCTTTTATGCTATCATATATCCAATTTAAATTATCTTTATTGACCCAACCAACCAATCTATCATCAACCATATCAAAAATATTTGGAGAATCCCATTTAATTACACTCGCACAATCAATCAACCATACTTTATCATAATCTATATTTCTATTTTCAAGTTCATCAAACACAAAAATTGCCTTTTGCCAATTTATTCTAAATCTCGTTAAATCTTGTTCTACTGGTTCTTCAAATGGAATAAAAAGCACATCATTTTTTTTACACCAATATTCCCATGATTTTCTTGAAATGTCCATCCATTTCCAACCACCATACTTTTCAGAATACTGTTTATTTTTTACACCAATCCAAAAAACAACATTTTTTTTCACAGTTTAATTGTCCTTACTTTCTTTTAACCATTTCCAGGTTTTTAATATACCAGTTTCCAAATTTACTTCTGGATTATATCCGAAATCTGATTTAGCCTTTTCACAATCAGCAACTAAATTTCTACCATCAACCCAATTACCATCTATATCTTTGTGAGTACATCCCAGTGGTATTTTAACAAAATCATCATTGTATCTAAAATCACTAGAATCTGCGAATTTAATATTTACATCTGTTCCTGTAACTTTTTTTATTTTCTCCGCTAATTCTATAATAGAACACGTCCCACCACCACTTATGTTATAAACTTGACCTTCTCCTTTAACAGATAAAGATCCAACTATACCATTTACAATATCAGACACATAGGTATAATCTCGTTGTTGTTTTCCATCACCATATATAATTAAATCTTTATTCTCAAAACAAGAATTTAAAAATCTAACCAATGCACTATGATCTAAATCTGCATATCTTTCTCCATAACCATAAAATAATCTAATGCTTAAAGTTTCCAATCCATACATACTTGGAAATATTTTACAGTATAATTCAGAAGACAACTTTGTAACTCCATAATGTAAAAATTGACTTCCAACTTCTTCCTCTCCTAAAATATTATTAGTTTCTATAAAACCATAAGCTGAAACTGATGAAATATTAATTACTTTTTTAACATTATTTACAACTGACGCTCTTAATACATTGTAAGTTCCTTTAACTCCAGTATCTATATAAGCTTGATGAAGACCTCTACCATCTACCCCATATGGATATGCTAAATGTAAAACATAATCAATATCTTGTGTAGCTTCCAATACATCTTCATAATTAGATACATCACCAGTATAAACATCATTCATATTTATACTTTCAGTAATATTTGATAACTTTCCAGTTGAAAAATTGTCAAGAATTTTAATATCATAACCACCTTTAATTAACTTACCACATAAATGAAAACCTATGAAACCAGCACCACCTGTTACTAATATTTTTTTCCCACCCATCATACAATTACTTCCTTAAAATATCTTAAAACTGTAACTAAATTTGGTTTATTTATTTTCACATCTTTACCTTCTACTAAATCTAATATTATTTCAATAAAATTAACACCAGCCAACGTAATAAAATAACTACCACCACCCAATCTTGGATTTATTTCAACGAACTTTGGATTTCCATATTTATCTTCTTTCATTTGTAAACATATTGGTCCTTTTAATTTAAGAAACTTACATATAGCAAAACAAGTTTTTTCTATAAAATCATCTCTTATTATTTCACCTTTTGTAGATATACCAGCTTTTGTCTGTAATCTTTTTCTAGGTACAGAAATCAATGGATTTGAATCCATATCACATAAAACATCAATCGTATACTCTTGACCTGGAAGATATTCTTGATATATATATTCATACTTATCTGACTCTAAACATTTGATAGTTGTTTGGTCTTTACATACAAAAACTCCTCTACTTCCAGCAGAATGTCTTCTTGGTTTAGCAAATAATGGGAACACAATTTCAGTATAATCTATAGATGTTTTTGGTAAAGGAAAATTATCTTTACATTTGTCATAAAACTTTAACTTATCAGAACAAACTTGGATGGAATCATAACCTGACATAAATACTTTTACACCTCTAGATTTAAATAACTCTAAATTTTTTGATATTGAAACTATATCATTCGAACTTGTAGGTAATATTAAATTAATATTTTCTTTGTCTACTATATTCAAAAGTTCTTTTATATAAGTATTATGAAACGCTTCAGAAACAACATAATATTTATCTGATAAATAAAATCCTGCAGATAATTCATTGCTATCAATAGAAACTATCTTTCCATTAAAATCTATATCCCGTAATGATTTTATAGCACCATGTGCGGCTGGTCCGCCTGCGGCTAAAATTAAAATATTCATATTTCTTCTATTCTTTTTGTTTTATCACAAATTAATAAATCATAATTCG
>Ga0209756_1003415_pt1 | contig 12906 bp, 10 predicted proteins | sample ETNvirenome_6_85_FD_184071 | JGI IMG/M metagenome (GOLD analysis project Ga0209756, IMG submission 184071) | Marine viral communities from the Pacific Ocean - ETNP_6_85 (SPAdes) (version 3) | ecosystem: Environmental > Aquatic > Marine > Oceanic | place: Pacific Ocean | collected 2013-06-19
AGAGATTGCGGGTATTAATTCATCTTATAGTGCCATACTTAAAACACCACAAAATAGATTATGGCAAAATTTAGAATATAGGTATACTGAATATGATTTTGATCATTCTGATTTAATTATTAATACTAAATCTGCCGCATTTAAAATTGACCCATCAAAAGCAATTGAATGTGATGTTTATAATTTCTGGAAAAATATAGAGTGTGATGATTGCCCTACTAGTTGTGATTTAAGTTGTTATATATTAACAGAAGACGAATTTTACATATCAACAGAAGATGGTTGTACTTTATTAGTGTGGTGTGATAATCTTGGTGATTACATAAGTTATAATGGAGTAGTTAGATCTACAACTACCGCACCGTTAAGTGCATATACCTTAACATTGAGTGGTGATTGTGATAGTGAAAATTTTAGTTGTGAAACTTATACTACATTATTAGAAACAAAAGTTACAGAGCTTAAAGATGAATATTATACATTATCTGGGGATTATAATGAATCATTAAATGCTACATATGCAGACCTTAAAGAAAAAGGTGGAGACCTTACTAATTTTGGTATCACTAGAAATAATTGTGGTAGTGATACTGTAATTATGGGTAACTATAAAGATGTAAATGAATTATTTGGTTTATTAATAGAGGACCCTGATGGGGTGTTATCTTTTAGTGAAATTTATATATATAATGATACTACACCATATACTGGTGGTACACCTACTGAAATATTAAGTGGTTATACTGGACAAACATTTAATCGTAGAGGTGGAATTACTGAGGAATGTTGTCAATCCTTAAATTCTTTATTAAATGATAGAAGTAAGTATGGAATGGGATTGGGTAAAAATTATGTTTGGAATGAAACATTTAGTGCGTGTACTTGGAGAGATTTAGATAATTGTCAAGGCGATTGTAGTTATACTGGACCAACTACTATAAATTCTACAACAGGAAATACAACTGGCGGAACATATACTGTATGTGGTAATTGTTACGAATTTAGTGGTGATACTATAATTACGGGGACAACAGAAATGGATGATGGTGCATTTATACCTTTTACATCATCATGTACGGATTACATAGGTAGCGGTATTACAACAGATAGTAATAAATTTAATACGTGGATGATTAATAATTATTGTAATAGTGTATTTAATGATTGTTTTGAAAAAGTAATTTGTTGTGAAACAGAAGTTGTTGACATATGTGTTAAACCGTTAGATTTATTAGATATACCACCCTCTAAGATACAAGTTAAACAAGTATTTGATGAGATGGTTAGGAGAAATTTAATAAATGCAACAAATAGACAAACTATTAGTGATTACCCAACCCTTAGATTGTTTTACCATCTATATTTAGTAGCAAATAATTGTGGAAGTGAACTAACGGGTAGATTAACCTATAATAACTTATTCCAGTTTATGGATCTTATAGGTGATTATTGGTTAGAATTATTAGAGCAAGTTATTCCAGCAACAACAATTATGGAAGGTTGTGATAATTCTGGTAAAGCGTATAGAAATACTATTTTCGATAATAATAAATTTGCATATAAAAAATATGTTTTAAATTATACTGATTGTTGCCCAACCAAAGTATCCCCTACCGCTATTGGTTGTTCAGATGTAGATATTAAGGTTGAAGAATTATGTATAAATGGTGATTGTATGGGTCAAGAATTAGAAGCTTGTAACTCAGAATTACGATCATTAAACGATAAATTAGAGATAATTCAATATGAAATAGATAGAATTACAGATACATTAAATTTACCAAGTGGGGGTGATGATATACCATGTACACTAACTGAAGAGGAGATAAACAACTTAAATACGCAATTATTATATTATCAAGAACAACTACAACAAATTAATAGTGAAATATTAGCTAAAGAAAATGAATGTAGTGACATTCAGGCGAATTTGGAAATACAAATTGCTGAAATGAATGCTCAGTTAGCTAATTGTGATACATTTAGTAATCAAATCCAAAATGCGGAGGAGGAGTTGTTACTTCTTGAAGTTGGTACATCCCCATATACCTCAAAAGTAAACTATATTAAAGAATTAACTGAAAAATATGAAAAATGTGTTAGGTTAGCCTCTACTAATGTTATAAATTATAATACGGTATTTATTACCCAAACATATAATACAAATGAATATGAAGGAAATGTTACGGTTTATGGTGATGATGAATGGAATGAAACCCAAGAATTAATCAGAGATATTGATTGTAATGAAGAAGTAGTTCATCCTGATATCCCTTGTACTACCGAGTGTGAATTTGAAGTAACCTCTTGTCCATCAGATACACAAGATTTTGATCATACAGAGGGATATCCTTTATGGGAATATCCATTATTCTTTGATTGTAATTGTTCTGCAACCACATTAGCTAGTTATACTACTTATGGTGGTCCTGTACCGTCTCCTTATGCTGGTGACCTACAAACTTGGAATTTTGGCTTTAATATACCACCAGGGGCAGAAATTTTAGGTATAAAAGTCTACATCAAGAAAAAACAAACTTTTAATACGCATTGGATATTCTCTGATCAAAGTGTTCAATTAATGTATGCGGGGCAACCTATTGGTGCTAGTAATACAACCCAACAGGGAGTACCATGGGATACTAGTTGGGAAACTATAGAATATGGTAATAATACAGATTTATGGTCACATAATTGGACACCTAATGAAATAAATTCTAATACTTTTGGTGTAAGATATTTACCAGAAATAGATGGAACTGTTGGTGTAGGAACAAATACTGGTTGGTTAGATTGTATTACAGTAACAGTTAAATATTTTTTAGATGAAAATACAAATTAAAAAAACTATTTATAAATAAATGGGAAAACAAGTAAAAATAACTGAACCTTTTAATATTAACGCTAATATTGTAATTTCCAATGATGGTATATTATCTAATGCGCCAACAACTAGTGGTATATATGGTGCTACTTCATTATCACCTTCAAACTTTACACCTAATGCCATATATTTTCTAGAAAATTTCTCACAAATTGATACTATAATACCATTAGAATTACCATTAGTTATGGGTAATACCATATTTAACACCACCAGACCAATAACAGTTTGTTTGTATGGAGATACCAACCCAACTATATTTTTAGATAAAACAATACCATATATTGATAAAGGTAAACCATATATAGGATATTCATCTATTGCAGAAGTACATAATTTCGGTAATTTACCTGTTAGTAATGAAAATATAAATACAACTATTCCCAGGTCAGATATTAGTGCTTTGGATTTTCCTCAAGTATCTCCTAGGGGAATGAGAAAGATACCATTAACATCTGGTGATACAGTATGTTGTAGTAGTGGATACACTTATGATAGAATTAATTATAATTGGTTATTTGGTGATAATGCTGGTATAACATTTAACCCAATCCAAAGTGGGGCAACACCCACACCCTTAAGTGGTTCTATGGCAACACAAGAGGGTTGTGCATCCATTTCAAATTCAAATGGAGATTTATTATTTTATACGAATGGGGAGACTGTTTACACTAGCGGTAATACAGTTATGTCAAACGGTACGGGGCTTAGTAGTTCTGGAACATCTACTCAATCATCCATAATTGTACCAAAACCAGAATCAAATAAATATTATATATTTACAACGGATTTTAATGGTAATCCGGATGGGTTTGAATATTCTATTGTTGATATGGATTTACAAGGTGGGTTAGGTCAAGTAGGGGCTAAAAATATAAAATTAATAAATGGTCCTGTTTCAGAAAAGGTTACTGCATGTAACCATAGTAATTGTGATGATTTTTGGATTATAACACATACAAGTGGTGATTCTACATATTATACATATAAGTTATCTTCTAGTGGTATTTCAGTTGGTCCAGTCAACAGTATAGGTAGTATACATAATACAGCTAGAGGGTATATGAAAACTTCTATAGATGGTAAAAAACTAATTAGTCTATTATATGATGAAGATACTATAGATATTTTAGATTTTGAGTCATCGGCAGGTACATTAAGTAATTTAATTACAATAACTGGATATACATTTGATGTTGGGCCGTACGGTTTGGAATTTTCTTCAGATTCATCTAAATTTTATGTTTCTGATGGTGCAGGAGAAAAAATAACACAGTTTGACCTTACATACACATCTGCTACAGATATGGTAAATTATGCTATAGAAGTTGCGTCAGTTTCGGGTGCTAGTTTAGGTGCATTACAAATGGGCGCAGATGAAAAAATATATGTTGCAGATAAAGATAAAAATTATCTACATGTTATACATAGGCCAGATGGTTTAGGTGTACAATGTAATTTTCAAGAAAATGATTTTTCATTAACTAGTAGTACAGTAACCGGTGTAACATCACAATGGGGATTACCAAACATTATAACTACTAAAAGCTTATCATGTGATAGGTATATGTATATATCTGATAGGGGTAGACCTTCTTTCGAGTTTGATTTTGTTTTTAATGATGTATCAAATGTAATACAACCAAAAAAATTAGATTATTTAGGTAAACTCTATATGTACGAACAAGAAACTAAAGAATTTGGTAAAAACATTTTAAATATTAATATTTTACATAATGATTTATCTGCGCATACCACATCTAATGTCACTATACCAATAAACATATTAGGTGAGGGTGAATATATATGTAAAAATTTTTATAATTATCCAGTATTAACTTTGATTTCCAATCAATTAGGTATTAATAGGTCAACTTTTCCACTTTACCAAAGAGGTAGTGAATATGGATTATATAACGAAGAATTAGATTGGTATTTCTTAAATATGTTCAAGGCAGATATCCCTAATATAAACAATAATGATATTGATACCGGTAATATAAATAATTTAAAAGTTGTTAGTGTTGTTACTGATGGGGTAACATCAAGATATTATTTTAACGCTAATAGTGACTATTTAGTAGCATTAAACGGTGGTGTATTAGCAAAGGATATTCAGTATAGTGCATCTACTGGATCAACTCAATACATACAGTTATCATTTACCCCATTAATTAATCAAATAATAACAATTGCGTATGTTGAAAATGGTAATAATGGTGATTTATATACTGATTTTTACGAAATAACGAGTCCAATACATAGTGGACATATAAATGGTCAAAGTGATACCGATAAAGTATATTTTAATACTACAAATAATAGATCTGAATTTTATATGGATGTGGCACCTAATAGTATACCTATATTAGTTGTAAATGGTAATGTATTGTCATACGGTATTGATTATTTATTATCTAGTAGTAATAATAAGAGAATAATAATACTGGATGCTGGAGGTACTCCCCTGCTGGTGGTGGGTGATTTAATAGAGGTATTTTATTCACCAACAGCTATAGTATTTGGAACAATAGGTGGTGGCGTTTCAACAATAAGTTGGTCAATTAATAATGCACCAAAATTAGGGTATGGTGGTGAATTTACCATTGAATTTGCGGATTACAGCGATATTAATTATAGTACAATATTGTATTCTACTAAGGTTAGTCATATTATTAATCAACTATCATACGCCAAAAGTGTTGAATTAACAGGTGTATCAGTAGGTACTAAAATTAGGTATAGAATTAAAAATAAAAAAACATATAAATCAATAAGTGGTAAAATTTTATCTGATGAGTCAGTTAGTGAGTCTTATTTGGCTCAGGTCAATACCGCTTTTGATGAGATGTATTAAAATTAAAATAAGAATAATGCAAGTAAAAATTGGTAATAATATTTACATTGAGCATATTTATAATAAAATAATAGATAGTAATGAGTTATATTGATAAACAGAGTACCGCGTTAGTTAGAGTTAAACTAACAGATATAGGTAGAGAGCAATTAGCTAAAGGACAATTAACGTTCACATCATGGCTTGCAGGTGATTCTGAAGTAGATTATGGATACGTAAATGGTTGGAAACAATTTGTTCCTAGTAGTAATGCCGCAACGGGAGAATTTTTCTTTTATGGGGGTGATGATTCATTAACAAGAAATATTTATTCTAAGGTATTAAGACCTAAAGATAAACAACCATTTTTTACGTCATTTTTAACCGATAATACATCACCGCTAGGAAATTTCATCATACCACTTAACACACAAAGTAGTGTACAACTAATAAAGGGTGTTGTTAGTAATGAGGCAGATGATAGAGGATTTTTCTCTGGATCTACAGTAGATGTCGGTTTATCTGCAGTAACTACTACTGAGTTTATAAAAGAAAAAGGTACAATTGATCTTTCGTTATTTACTGGTGAAATCGATACAACACCATATATACAAGGTGTAATATCAGGGTTAACGTTAACTGCAACTAGTGCAGATGATTTTATAATGTTTAGGTTCTCTAACCCAACGTTAGGTAATATATCTGGCGATACAATGACGGCAGCAACGATTAACCAATTTTATAATATTACAGAAATAAGCGGTAGCACTGTCAAAGTAGATAGGGAATTACCAAACCTAAGCGGGTATTCGGGTACAATAATAACATATTATACTTTCCCTGGTGGGGATGACCCAACAAATGATTATTATGGAGCATCTTCAACCGTCGCATATTGGGATACGGGAACATTGGCATTTGATAGTAATTGTGATATTTGTGTTGAAAATATTCCTGTGTGGAATATGAATAATGTTTGGTCAGAAAATATGGCCGGACAATGGAATGAGCCTATAAATAATTATCATAATCATACGTTATTTGGGTCAGAACAATATGCGGGAACAAAACAATTTTTAGGATATAATACAATACCAAGTGTTAGTATAACTAATAAACAATCAGCTAATAGTTACATGGACCCATTTAAAAAAGGTATTTCCATAATACATTACACCAATAGTTGTATATCCACTTTTTATGGTGAAATGTTTAATATTGATGGTGCAACTGGTAAATTACTTAATTTAGATATACCGGTTATGTGGCATCGAAGAAATGATGTCGGTACTGGTAGTGGTACAACATTAGGTATGAGATTTACATCTGATACCGTTAAGAAAACAATAGATAACGCAGAAGCTGGTGCAACAGATATAGAATATTACGATTTAATAGAGTTTAGTGGTATGTCTGTAACACCATCGACACCACTAGCTGTCGGAAAAGTATTTCCAAACCTTAAAATTGTGGTTATAGATAATGAAGAATTATTGGCGGCAATGTCATATAAATCTAATAGAAATTATAGTTTACCTGATTTATCTGCTAGTTTCATTAACCCAATAGCTGGTGAGTGTAATGGGGTTGTTAAACCCGGTGAAAGTTTATATTTAACTTATACATTAAAACTTACAGGGTCAACAGGATTTACACCAACATTACCATGTCAAAGGTACACTGTAATAGACAACACATATATTGGTGATAAAGATGTATCATTTGCGATTAATAATATTGACCAATTACCATACATGAGAAAAACAGAAAGTGTGGGATATGATGGTTATGGTTTTTATGCTGATCAATTTGTGTTATTAGCTCAAGTTATAGATAAAAATATTACTAGTCGACCATATCCAGATCAATGGAGAGAAATAGATTTTACATCTACTAATATTACTGGTGGGGCTGGTGAAACAATTGACCCATTATTATTACAAGATCAAACTTCAAGTAACACTGGATTCATATTAACCAAAGATCAATATACTGCAGCAACAATATTTGATTTAGGAACAGAGATTGATTTAGCTAGAGGGTTAAATTATGGTAAATTAAATTTTGGTGATGAGAGATTATTTTATGGTAATTTAAGAACACATATAGGGGCAACTATATATAAAACATTATTTCTTGTTAATGTTGATGGAGCAGTAATGGGAAAAAGTACCAACCCAACATTTTCAGTAGGAAGTGATAGGTGGGTAAGTGAAATAGGAATATTAGATAATAATAGTAATCTAGTTTTAGTTGGTAAACTTTCTAGACCAATAAGAATAGCGGATAGTACTACTGCCTCTATTGAATTAACAATAGATTTTTAAAAATAGAAAAATGGGATTTATCAACACAGCAACTACTATAACATTAACCGCAAAACTTACTAATGTAGGTAGAAAAAGGTTATTAGATGAAAATAATAACATTCTTTCACATTTTATTTTAGGTGATTCAGATGCCAATTATCAAACAAGTGCAACATTACCAACAGGTAAAATACCAACAGATAGTGGTAGTTTAGGTATTGGTGGAGACGAATCAGTAGTTAAAAGTAAATTATATGTTAACAACACATCTACGACTAGAAAGGCGGTAAAATCTCAATCAAATATAATACATACATCAATTACTAATGTAGGACAATATGTTGCGGCGGCTAGTGATTTAACATATGTAGTTTTAGATAAAAATAGTACTTCCACAGATGTGACAAATTTATTTAAAAGTTTAAATTTACCAATATTAGAAATAACTAAATCAACTTTTACTGCCACTACATCCCAAAATGGAGGATGGTTAGATACTGCGTTTAGTGGTTTAGCTACTAATCAGGTATTACTTTCAGTTATTGATAATAGTCAATATGGTGAATTAATTGATGGCAAATCAATTAAAAGTAGTTTACCGATAGGAACTGGATTTACTGTAGGAGGAGATGTTACAGGTTTTACTGATTATACTTTTTATTCTACATTTGTGAATAGTGGTCAATTTAGTAATACACAATATGATAATACATATAAAGATAATAGTGTATTTACTCAGGGATTATTTGGAGCAGGTGTTAATGTTTCTTATATGGTTTCAGATAATATACAAAGACCAAATAATGATGTAAGTAATAGTTGGAGTACAGGTTACAATAGTTATAAACCATATAGTCTTGGTGATAAAAAACTTTTAAATACAAAAACAGTTGCAACTACTAGTGTGGTTGCAGATAAAGTTGCGGGTATTGCTTATTTAGATAAAGGACTAATAGTATATACTGATCCTGATGTGGTTAATAATGTAGTAACTAATTTTTCTGGTGCTAGTGCTTCTACAAATACCGTAACTAATAGTTTAGGATTATATTATTATACTGCAGTAACTTATAATACTATAGTTGATAGTAATAATACTGATTTAATACAAAATATTATATGTGAGGCAGATAGGGGTGAATTTTATCGATCACAAAATGATACTATTAATAATAATGATACAGTAAGAATTAGTGAAATTGCTATTACTGATCAAGCAGGTGTTGTTTTAGCTTATGTTAAGCCAGATCGACAAATAGTAAAATTAAAGAATGATTTGTTAGTTTTTAATATACAAATTGTAATTTAAAATAAAGGTTTTAATAAAAAGAATAAAAGTATTTAAGTATGAGTAGAATTTTAGGGCTAGATGTGTCCACCAAGACTATTGGAATTGCATTATTTGAAGATAATGAAGAAAGTGGTAAATTACAATTATTAACCCATATTACACCTAAAGTTAAACCAAAACCAAAAGATAATATTGAATTATTAATAAAAAAAGTTCAGATATTTGAAGAGGAGTTTTTAGAAAAATATAGTGATATCGATATTACGCGAGTTTTTATCGAAGAACCATTATTGAGGTCGAATAATGTTAATACTGTTGCTACCCTATTAAGGTTTAACGGTATGATATGTAAATCAGTATATGAGGTTTTAAATGTTATTCCTGAGTTTATATCGTCATATGATGCTAGAAAATATGCATTTCCAGATCTTATGGAGGTAAGAAAAATTAAGAAAAATGGTGAAATATATAACGAAAAAGAAATAAGTAAAAAGTCTCCAGTATTGTTTGGAGGGCATCCTTATGATATTGATAAGAAAAGAGTTATATGGGAAAAAGTGAACGAAAAAGAGCCACAAATAGTATGGTTATATAATAAATACCAGAAGCTATCCAAAGAAAATTTTGATATGACAGATGCTTATAGTTGTGTAATAGGAGCTATGAGAAAAAATGGTCAATGGCAGTAAAAATTGTATTTTAGAAAAAAAAATACTATATTTGCTATGTGTCAGAATTAGTTGTAGAAATATTAGAAGATTTTTTAGGTAAATCACGTAAACATTACGAGGGAAAATCCCAGATTTCATTCGACTGTCCAGAATGCTCGTTAGAGAAAAATATGCCTGATGGTGATGGAAAAGGAAATCTTGAGGTAAATTATAATTATGGTGTATATAAATGCTGGGCATGTTCAGATATTAATCATACCCATGGCACAATTAATAAATTAATAAGGAAATATGGAAATAATAACCATTTTAAACGATATAAATTATTAATACCTGAAGTTAAATTTAATCATCATGATGATAAACAACATACTATAGATGGATTACCTAAAGAGTTTACACCATTATCTTTGGATAGGGAGAACGAAGATTACTATAACGCAATAAAATATTTAAGAAAACGTAATATTGATATTAATTTAATAAAGAAATATAATATTGGATATGCGGGTACTGGTGATTATAGTAAAAGAATAATTTTTCCATCTTATGATGAATTTGGTGAAATAAATTATTATTTAGGTAGAAGTTATGATAAGTATAACAAACTTAAATATAAAAATCCTGAAGTATCAAAAATGGGTATTATATTTAATGAGGGTAAAATTAATTGGGATTCTAACATTTATTTAGTAGAGGGAGTTTTTGATCACATATCAATACCAAATAGTGTGCCAATGTTAGGTAAAGTATTAAATGATGTTTTATATAAAAAACTTATAGATAAATCAGAAGCTAAAGTTATTATTGTTTTAGACCATGATGCTAAAAAAGATGCTATTAATTTATATAAGAGATTAAATAGTACTAGATTACGTAATAGAGTATTAATTGTAGATATGCCAAAAGGGTTTGACATTGCAGATGTTTATCAAAAATTAGGTAGTAAAGGGGTGGTAAAATTATTATCTACCGCTAAAAAGATCAAAGAAAGTTTGTTATAATCAAAATATTTTTATATATTTGTTATAAATTTTTAAGAGATGGAGAAATTATATGACACAATAGATAAATCAATTTTAAAATCCTTACCTAATCCCGCTAAGGGGGCATATGAGGTAAAGATTAAAATTCCTGAATTTACCTTTTTAGGTGTAGGTAAACAACCTGATTTTGCCACCGTTTATCTCACATTTTATCCACAAGATAAGATTATTGAATTAAAATCTCTTAAAGAATACTCTTTTCAGTTACGAAATACGATAGTATCCTATGAAAGATTAATTAATATATTTTATGACCATCTAATGGAAGTATACGAACCACAAAGATTACGAATGGTTATGGTGTGTAATCCTAGAGGGGGTATTAGTTCTAAATTAACTATAGATTCCGATTGGGGTGCTCGAGGTGGAAAAGAAAGATATAATGATTGGAAGGTTGATGATGTTTGGGAAGTTACTATGTAGTTAATAATCCATATCGTGTTCTTCAGGATAATCATTAATCCTATCATTATCCATATATCTTTTAATCTTATTAAATAAATATTTATAAATTATACTATAAAATTCCATATTACTTAAGTCTCCACCGAACACATCTATTAATGCAAGTTCTACGGCGCTAACAAATTGATCGTTATCTTCCGCATTTGTCGTAGTATATATATCGTGCGTACCTGTGGGGTAATGGAATGTCCCACTACAACCGTAACAATAATGTTGAGAAATCTCCTCTACATTATCGAAATAAACAGTGTATGTTGAAGAATTATCATTTGACTTAACGATCATATCTATATTAATGATACTATCTAAATATTTTATTATTTGTGGTAATATTTTTTTGTTAGTGAAATATTCATTACTATGTTCCGATTTTTCTTTTTTATAGTCTACTATTCTTTCAGTAAACTCCTCTATTAATATTTTTCTAATTATCGTCCTCATCTTCTTTTCTTCTATCTTCTAAGATTTTTTTTAGGTCTTCTAATTTTTGATCCATTTCTTCATTAATGGCGCGTTGTTCAATTCTAATATCCTTCATATCTTCGGTCATCTTGAACGTATCTGTTTTGGTTTCCTCTATAGGTAAAGGAAATATTTTCAATGTGTCGATTGTATCTTGTCCGTTAATCGTCCCCGCCAGTAACGAGCTCATTAACAACATCATAATAGTCACGTAAGTCATCCTTAAGTTCTTTTTGTCCTTCTTTGATATATTCAATATCATTTTTTATTACACCTAAATTAGTTTCTTCTAATTGTCGTTCTAATTTAGAAACTTTTTCTGTTAACGCATCTACTTGGTATTTGGTGGAATACCACATACCTAATAAACTAGCCACAAATATAACAACTTTAATTACATCAGATATTTTTAATTTATATTCCATATAATATTAATTTTTAACCCCCAATTCATATTCATCATCTTCTGGTCCTTCGGTATTAGTTTCCCAATACTCTAAATCTTCTTCTAAAGTAAATTCTTTTGTTGGTTTTTTGGGTGGAACTTCTTTAATATCCACTTCTCTATCATCACAATCAAGGATGTCTTGTTCGTAATCATCAGCATCCAACCAACCGTTATAGAGTAAAGAGGTGGCTTGTGCCTTACTATAGGTTTCTACAGTATAGTAATTAGTTATTCTTACATTACACCATTCATTCTCTACCATTTCATAGGATTTAAGTTGTGGGGTAAAGGGTTTAACGGATACCCCCAATTCATCAAAATCTCCCCCGGTAGTGTAATAATTCTTCATAAATGCTGCAAATAAATAATCTCTTTCATTTTGATCTTTATACCCATAGGTTTTCTGTAATATATCATCTACCCATTCTACTATTTCCGGATCATCTTCCATATATTCTGGATTAAACCCATTGGGTAGAGATTGATTTAACTGT
>Ga0209756_1003417_pt1 | contig 12905 bp, 8 predicted proteins | sample ETNvirenome_6_85_FD_184071 | JGI IMG/M metagenome (GOLD analysis project Ga0209756, IMG submission 184071) | Marine viral communities from the Pacific Ocean - ETNP_6_85 (SPAdes) (version 3) | ecosystem: Environmental > Aquatic > Marine > Oceanic | place: Pacific Ocean | collected 2013-06-19
ATAGAAAAAGCTTTAAGTATCTTAAAGAAAAAAGTAAAAGAATCTAAATTAATGTTGGAATTGAGAGAACGAGAGTTTTATACAAAACCATCTGTTATTAGAAAAGAGAAAAAAGCTAAAGCTAGATTAAGACACAAAAAAAATTCATATAATTAGTTATATTTTTTAATTTGTATATATTTATATATACGTAAAATACATTACGGCTTTTTAGCCTTCTTGTAATGTAATCGAAAATGTTAATCACATTATAGTTCCCAATAACTATATTAAATCCAAACAAAGATAATTATTAATTTAATTATAGGAGAAAAGTAATGGATGACTTATTAAAAGAAGCCATTGCAGATGCAAAAGCAGTTCGTGAAACAGCTCTTGAAAACGCTAAAATCGCTTTAGAAGAAGCTTTCACACCTCGCCTCCAATCTATGCTTTCTAAAAAAATCCAATCTGAAATCGAAGTTGAAGATGAAATGGATGATGAAGAAGCTCCTGAAGAAGAAGCTCCTGAAGAAGGTATGAAGTGGGAAGATGACGAAGACCCAACAGACGCAGCTTCTGAAGAAGAACCAGAAATGGATATGGAAGAAGATGAAGAAGAAATGGGTGACGAAGAAGAAGTTGATGAATCTGAAATTATAGAAATTGATGGTGTTAAATATGCACCAGTTGTTTCTGAAGAAGAAGATGAAGAAGCTCCTGAAGCTGAAGAAGAACCAGAAATGGAAGAATCTGATGACCTTGACTTAGAAGCAGTTCTTAAAGAACTTGAAGAAGAAGAAGGTGATGATGATGAAGCTGAAGTTGAAGAGTCTAAAGAAGAAGAAGGTGATGAAGACGCTGAACCAGTAGCAGAAGATACAGATAAAACTTCTGGTATTGGTAAAAGTGACAATCACGAAGGCGAATCTGATGAATCTTCTAAAGAAGGTGCGCAAGGACCTGAAGGAGAAGGCTCAGATAAAGCTGCTGGACACGAAAATTCTGAAGATAAAGTTGTTAAAGAAGATGTAGAATCTGAAGATGTCGAAGAAGACATCGACCTTGAAGAGGTAATTGCAGCACTTTCTGAAGAAGAAGATGATGAAGAAGAGAAGAATGAAGTTAATAAACTTCAATCTGAACTTGACGAGCATCGCAATGTCGTTAAATACTTACGTTCTAAATTGAACGAAGTTAATTTGCTTAATGCAAAGTTACTATTCACAAACAAACTTTTCCGTTCATATGGGTTAACCAATGACCAGAAAATGAAAGTTGTGGAAAACTTTGATAGAGCACATAATCTTCGTGAAGTTAAATTGGTTTATTCCACTTTAGCAGAGTCTTTTGGAACGAAAAAATCTAAAACCGAAATAAAAGAAACAAAAGGTTCAGCCTCTAAAGCAGTAGCCTCAACTAAATCTGAAAAGCAAGAACACGAAGTGATTGCTGAAGGTTCAGAATTGAGAGACCGCTTCAAGAAGTTAGCTGGTATTCTTTAATTTCATAACATTTATATTGGAGAAATATAATGTCTAAAAATCTTGGAACAATCGAAAAGTTGATGGACGGGTTTAATCCGTATCGTCAACGCATGGAAGAAACACGCGGATTGGTCAAGAAATGGGAACCAACAGGATTGTTGGAAGGCATGGAAGATGAACACAGAGTCTCCGGAATGGCATGTCTACTTGAGAACCAAGCTCGTCAACTTATTGATGAAGCTAGTTCAACAGGTACATCGTCTAATTCTGAAGAGTGGTCTGGTGTTGCATTACCATTGGTAAGAAAAATCTTTGGTGAATTAGCAGCACAAGAATTTGTGTCAGTTCAACCTATGAACTTACCTTCAGGTCTGATTTTCTATCTTGATTTCAAATACGGAACAGCTCAAGCCGGCTTCGGTGCTGGTGAGCAGGTATTCGGTGTAACATCTGGTTCAGATAGTGACCCAACAGCGGGTCTTTATGGAGCAGGTGCATTCGGATACTCAGTTAATGACGTGACAACAGGTGTACAAGCACTTGCTGCCGTAACTAGTTCAGCTACTATGGCTAATGTTGATTTTGAACCTTCACTATCATCATCTGTCTCAGCTGGAACACTTAAAAACTGGGATATACCAATTAGTACAATGACTAACCCTGATAAAGAAGGTATACGAGCATTTGAACCAACTGGTTCATCAGCAATTACAGCTTACTATCCAGCATATACTAAGATGCTTGATGGTGTGGCTGGAAACGAAGTAGCACCTGGTGATGCTAGTGCAACTCACGTACGATTTATCGTAAAAGAGAGCGCAGCTGTAACAACAGCTTCAGTTCGCTATCATAAACAGCCTACTGATGTAACTCGTGGTGACTTCGAAGCTTCTGGTATTTCAAACAATCCTGAAACGGATGCCGGAATCCCAGAAATCGATATCGCAATGCGTTCAGTTGCTATCGTTGCTAAAACACGTAAATTGAAAGCTGTTTGGACTCCTGAGTTAGCTCAAGACTTAAACGCTTATCATTCAGTTGACGCAGAAGCAGAACTTACTTCACTACTTAGTGAGTATGTATCAATGGAAATCGACTTAGAAATCCTTGATATGCTTCGTCTTAACGCATCAGCTAAAACAGAACGTTGGAGTGCAAGAGTTGGATATGAATATGATTCAGCAAATTCTAACTTCGCACAATCAAGTGGTGAATCTAATGCATACACTAAAGGTGATTGGTTCCAGACTCTTGGTAACAAGATACAGTCTGTTTCCAATGCAATTCATCAGAAAACACTACGTGGTGGTGCAAATTGGATAGTAGTTTCACCTGAAGTTGCAACAGTCCTTGAATCAATTCCTGGATATTCAACTTCATCTGATGGTGATTCAACAAATAAATCTTATGCAATGGGTGTACAAAAAGCGGGTATGTTAAATAACCGTTATACTGTATATAAGAACCCATATCAGTTTGAGAATGTAATTCTCGTAGGTTTCAGAGGAAGTAATTTCCTTGAAACTGGTGCTGTATATGCTCCTTATGTACCGTTAATAATGACACCACTTGTGTACGACCCTAAAAACTTTACTCCTAGAAAAGGTGTAATGACAAGATACGCTAAGAAGATTGTCAGACCTGAATTCTACGGTAAAGTTATTGTTGCTGATGTAAACTATGTTTAATAAACAGTAATGATTGAATCGTACTAAGGTACAACTATAAAAAAGGGAGATTTCGGTCTCCCTTTTTTTGTTTCTTCAAGTTCTTTATATTTATTAATGAATAAAAGTTCGTAATTTAGGAGAAAAATATGGCTCAAGAACCAATATGGCCAGGAAGTAGTTCATTTTCATCAGGAGATACACCTTGGGGTTTCTATGATGCAGATAATGAATTTACTTCATCTGCAGATAAATTTTCTACGTGGGCAGGTAGGAGACTAGGTTATCCTATAATGTCAATAGAATTACAAGATGTACAATTTTACGCTTGTTTTGAAGAGGCAGTATCTGAATATTCTGCACAAGTTAATCAATTTAATATAAAAGATAATTTATTACATTTAACTGGACAACCAACAGGTTCAAGTGTTACTCATAAAAGAGTTACACCAACTATGGGTAGAAGTGTATTTTTATCTAAACAATACGGTACAGAAGCTGGTGTCGGGGGTGATGTAGATTGGAAAAAAGGTTCATTATCTATAAAAAGTGGTTCACAGGAATACGATATAAATGATTTATTTGTTGACGGAACTGGAAGTGGTTCAATAGAAGTAAAAAGAGTATATTATGAAGGAAGTCCAGCGATGCAAAGATTCTTTGACCCATACGCAACCACAGGTTACGGTACAATAAATATGGTTCAAGGATTTGGTTTTGGTGGTTATTCACCAGCTGTATCTTTTACATTAATGCCAATATTTGAAGATTTATTAAGAGTACAAGCTATAGAATTGAATGATTCTATACGAAAATCAGCGTATTCTTTTTCACTTGTGAATAATAAATTAAGAGTATTTCCAAATCCTGACTCAAATTATACCTTATGGTTTGATTATGTAGACACTTCAGATAGAGACAATCCATTGATTACTGAATATAGTGGAAGTGCAAACGTAGTATCAGATTACTCAAATGTACCTTATGATAATATGCAATATCAATTTATAAATGATGTTGGTAGACAATGGATTAGAAAATATGGACTAGCTCTAACTAAAGAGTTATTAGGTATGATTCGTTCTAAATATGCTGCAATACCAATACCTAATGCTGATACAACATTAGATGGTGATACTTTACGGGCAGAAGCTTCAGCTGAAAAGGAAGTATTAGTAACTCAACTTAGAGAAATGTTAGAACAAACAAGTAGAAGAGCAATGTTAGAAGCTGATAAAGATGAGGCTGAGTTTCTACAAGAAAAGTTAAATAAAGTACCTTACCCAATTTACATAGGATAATCATATGGGAAGTCGTTTTTACCCACAAAAAGACATAGACACTTTTGATAAATTTAATAAAGAACTAGTAGGTGATTTAAATTCCAACAAAGATGGTATAATTTATCAACCAGTAATTATTTATAAAGTATCTGCTTATGATACAGAAGTAAATCTTTACGGTGAAACTGCAAGTGGTAAAGTATATAAACCTGGTGTACAAATCACGTGTTTGGTTGCGGCAGAAGACCAAACCACAACTACAGATGAATTTGGACCAGACTTACAACAAAGCGGAATATTTTCATTTTTACGACAATCTTTAGTTGATATTAGTTATGTAGTTGAAATAGGTGATATAATTGACTGGAATAGTGGATATTGGGAAGTTTCTTCTATAAGTGAAAATCAATTAGTAGGTGGTCAAACAGGTAATAATCATTCAGTTGTATGTGATACATTCTTAGTAAGAATATCTAACCTTAATATTGAAAGAGTGAGAAGTATATAATGGCTGTAAGTATAAAAACAGGTGGAACAGGAAATAAACCATTACCTCGGAAAAAGAGAGTTTTAAATCGAGGACAGATATTATCACGTTCAAATGATGATGTAAAAAATCCATCAGTAACGTTGATGGATATAGATACTGCTATTGTATTTTATTTTGAAAATGTAATCAAACCATCAGTAGAAGATAATGGTGAAAATGTAAAAGTTCCTATTATGTATGCGTCTCCTGAACGTTGGAAAGCTATTCAACGTGATGGTTTTATGAAAGATAAAAAAAGACAAACAATTACACCAGTTATAGCATATCGTAGAACATCTATTGAAAAAGATGAAATGATTCCTCAGGATAAATTAGATGCTAATAATCCACATATGTTTTATACTTTTGAAAAGAAATTTTCAAATGTAAATCGATATGATAATTTTTCAACTCAGATTGGAATATTACCACAAAAAGAATATTATAATGTAACATTTCCAGATTATGTAACTTTAAGTTATGATTTTATTATTTGGACAACTTATATCGAACAAATGAATAAGATTGTTGAAAGAGTTGTATATTCAGATGGTGCTTATTGGGGTGACCCTGATAAATTAAGATTTAGAACAAGTATAGATAGTTTTACTGATGCTACAGAAGTTGCTGAGGCTGAAAGATTAGTTAAAACTAATTTTACAGTTACATTAAGAGGTTATTTATTACCTGAAGGAAATTTTGACCATCGTTCAACAACACAAAAATATATAACACCTAAAAAAGTTGTTTTTGGTATGGATGCTGATACATCTATAACTAATGTTACAGGTAAAGCAGGACAATTTTTAGAAGACTTATCAAGTGAAGCTTCAACAGGTGGAGGGGGTTCACCAAGTGATACACTTGGTATATCACTAACATATCCGTTAGTATTAAATGCTGGTACTGGTGTTACTTTATCAAGAGATGGAATTGAATTCGATGGTAGTTCAAGATTAGAACAAATTATTGCAATTGGTCAAGCAGTAGGTACGTCAGATAACGTAACTTTCGCTCAAGTATCTGCAAGTTCACTTGTATTTGATGACGTAACATATGATAACAGTACTATTACTGGTGATATAAATGTTACAGGTTCAGTAACTACAACAGGAGATTTAACAGTAGATGGAAATGCTACAATAGGTGGTATAGTAACGGCTCAAGAATTCCATACAGAATTTGTTAGTGGTTCAATAATATATGCGAGCGGTTCAACTCAATTCGGTGATACACTTGATGATACTCATCATTTTACAGGTAGTTTATTATTAACTGGTTCATTTAGTTTAAATAATACAGCAGTATCAGTATCAGAAATTTCAAATGACACTACATTAGCAGATAGTAATGCATCAGCCTTAGTTACAGAAAATGCAGTAAAAACTTATGTAGATAATCAAACAGACGACCAACAAACATATTTAAGAAAACATTATGTAAAAACTTCAAGTTCAATTACAGTACCTGCAACTGCTAGTTTTACTGCGGTTACTGCTTCAGCTCCAACTGGTATGACTTCAACAACAGAGAATGATTTTATATTCTTTATTAATGGTCAATATATGGAACACGACGCTATAGAAATTCAACAGGCGGGTTCATCACTTTTATTAATAGTAGATAATAATAGTATTGGATATGAATTAGAAGGAGATGATGAAATCTTAGGTGTCGGTAAATTTAATTCATAGGAGATTTAAAGGTGCCAACTTTTAAACTTAGTAATCCAATAATATTTGTAAACGGAACAGGTCTTGACATTGATAGAACTGGTCAAGAACTATCTGTAGATACAAGAACAGCTGTAAATTTTGCAATAGGCCAAGATGTAGGTTCTGGTTCTAACGTACAATTTAATCAACTAACTGCTCCTGTTATAATAGATAATGGAAGTTTACGTATATATAATGATACAATTACAGGTTCATTTACACAAACCGGTAATTTAACAGTTACAGAAAATTTAACATTACCAGGTACATATAAATTAACAATCGGTGGTATATTAACTGCTGAAAAAATAGAAAGTCAATTAACACAATCACTTACTTTATTTGAAAGTGGTAGTACACGATTTGGTGATACTATAGATGATAAACAAGAATTTACAGGAAGTCTTTTAACTTCAGGTTCATTGAATCTAAACTATTATGAAATTAATGAAATATCAGATGATACTACTTTAGCAGATGAAGGTACAACAAATGTCATAACAGAAAATGCAGTAAGAACTTATCTTTTAGGTGAACGAAAAACTTTTCAAAATTATCAACGAAAAAGCTTTGCACATACAGGTAGTTTTGTAAGTGTTAGTACATCAAGTTTTACAGCAACTACAGCATCGGCACCAAGTGGGTTTACAAGTACTTCTAAAGAAGATTTTCTGTTTTTTATTAACGGTGCAATGATGGAAACAGATGCATTGAATGTAGAACAAAGTGGTTCTGTATTTTTATTAAAAGTTGATACTGATAGTATTGGATATGATTTACAAGGTTCAGATGAGATTGTTGCGTGGGGAAAATTTGACAATCAATATTATCTTGACTTTGATGGTAGTAATGATGAAGTTGAAACTGCTTTTTCAAGTAGTGAAACACCTGTACCTGTAACCTATTCGTGGTGGATGAAATCAAATCAAACCTCCAGAAATTATTCTGTATTTGGTTTTGGTGGTAACAAAAAGGCTTTCACTACAAATTATAATAGTGGTAGACCTTTAATGTGGTATGCAAATAATTGGTATGTATATTGGGATGATACTTCTGCACAAGATGACGGTGAATGGCATCATTGGATGTTATTTAATCAACCACAGGTCTTATCAGATTCTAAATTATATGTAGATGGAGTATTGATAGATATAAATTTAGTAAGAGAAACTGGAGCTTTAGGTACAGGAACTCAAGGACTAACCATTGGTGCATATAAAAATAATTCAACTAATGCTGGTCATCATTTTTCAGGTAGTTTTAGAGAGTTTGCAGTATTTGGAGGAGATAAAACAGGTAATGCTACTGCATACTACAATAATGGTATTCCTTTCGATTTATCTGATGAACCTGAGTTACAAGGTTACTGGAAAATGAATGAAGGTAGAGGTGATACAGTAGTTGATTCAAGTGGTGGGGGTAATGATGGTACAGTTGACGGAGCTACTTGGACTTTATATAAATAATATAAATTTATTTATTTACTTTCACTTTTCTTTTACCATAAATTGATATTTATTAATATGAGAAAACGTCATTGGAAAGATAGAAAAAATCGTAAGTGTCCAGATTGTAGTAGAATAATATACTATACAAGAAAAGATACATTCGATAGAGCGGTTGGTAACAATTCAGTATGTAAATCTTGTGCCCAAATGGACAGAAAACTTACAGTGGAAACTATTGAAAAAATGAAACAACCTAAAACAGTTGAACATAAAAAGAAAATTTCTAAATCTATAACCTCGTGGTGGGAAGATAGGAAACAAAAAGAGATAGAGTATGGCTTTATTAGACAGCAAACAGTTAAATCCTAGATTTACCGGTTCATTTACCCTTTCGGGTTCATCTCAGACAATACTTAGTGACCAAGTAGTCATAGGTACTTTTTCTGGTTCTGCAACTCCACATCCTTCTGCATCTTTAACTGTATTAATGGGTTCAAAAGGTGGTATGTTGTTACCATCATCTTCAGCTGACCCTACTGGATTAAGTTCAACTGAAGAAGGAATGATGTATTTTAATACAACTGATGGTTTGTTAAAACTATTTGACGGTTCTAATTGGATACCAGCTGGTGATATAAACACTAAAAATACACATCTTACAATGTCTGCAGATATTGATGGTGATGGAAGTGATAGTACAATACTTTTTAGAATAGATGGACAAACTGATTCCGATGTAAAGTTAAGATTAAAATCTGATAACGCACACGAAGTTACAGGAAGTACTAATTTTTCTGGTTCACTTACTGCTACAAATGTAGTAACAGGTTCTACAACTATAACGACAACTAATATTACTAACGGACATCCCACATCAAATTTATGGGGACATAATTTAGGAGGAAGTTATTTTAATAACTTTGACAATACAACCCACGTTTCAGAAATTTTAAGATTTATGTCAGGTGTTTTAAGTCATTCACTTGATGTAGCTGACGCTTCAGCAAATACATTAACTTTTGGTAGTGTAGATACAAATAATAATAGTTTAGGTAGTACTGATAGTTGTGATGGATATTTACCTCAAAGTTATGATAGTACTAATGCTACTTTAAAATATTTAGTTACTAAACAATGGGTAGCTGCAGGGACAACAATTTTTAGTGGTATTTCTGTATATCACGATAATGGACCAACATATTATGTAGATTTTGATTCTAATTCAACAGGTACAGGTACTGTAAGTTCATCTGCAGATAGTGAGTTATTTGGTTTAGGTGGGTTAACAAGTGGTGCAGCTACTCGATTTGATGTTAAAGTTATAGCAACACAATCATTTAGTGATACAGGAAGTGTCGCTACACCAACAGCAGCATCAAATACATTTACTACACAATCAAGTTTAGATTTAGCTGCAACTGATTTTGGTACCACTAACGGTGTAACATTAGCAAAAATACAAACATCACAACCAGCAGTTATACCTGCAGCATATCAAGACGGAAAATTTGTAGATGTGGGTGGAACTTTAATGACAGGTTCTTTGACACGAAAATATGGAGCATCTGCAACTGATTTTACAAGTGTATCTTCAAGTGGTTATTATAGTATACACGGTTTAAAAGTTGGAATAGCAACTGGTTCAGGACTTTATACGTTTGTCAATGGAACAACAAAAACTAACTTTTGGGCACCAGTAGACCAAATAGAAAGTGATATTGGAAGTAATAGTTTAGGAATAACTTCAGTAACACAAAGTTATTTAAGTGCAACATCAAGAAGTTTAAGTGGAGCCCCTTATTTAATCGGAGCTACATATCAATTAAGTGCATCCGTTCACGGATTATTTAATCCAATGTATGCAGCATCAACTACATTAGTAGATGATACTATAGGTTCAGTTGGTGTTGGTTCAGTAGCAGGTTCAATAATTGATGATTTAAGTACAAGTGGTGGAACAATATCAACAGCAAATGCTGTATACGACGGTTCTGGTTCTTCAGCGACAGTAAGAGCTACTTCAACAGTACCATATAAAGATGATGTTTATAATCATAAAGCATTATACACATTAAGTGGTACTACTGGAGAAAACATCAACCAATCTGGAGTTAGTGATTCTACATTTACAGTTGGTGTGAGAGGAAGAAATAGAGCATCAAGTCAATCTACATTAGCGACATATACATATTTATATCATACAGCTAGTTCTTTTGGTCAACCTCAAACAAGTGGTTCTTTGGCAGTTTATCAGAGAGTTCAAGGATATGATGGTGGTGATTTAACAGGAACAACAGAAGTATTTACAGGTGAAGAGTTTAGAATACAATTAAATAATAATGTAGTTGCATTTAATGGTGATGCTTGGGATACAACTTATGATGTTAGTAGACCATTTTTAGGTGAACAAGATTTACAAGTGAAACCAGGTTATTTAGTAGAACCAGGTGGTAGTTATGGATATTGGTATCCGACAGATTATGGTAGTGGTTCTTACAAATATTATATACGAAGATTTCAAACAAGCGGAACTAAAACAAGTATGACAGTTAATCTTAATAGTACAACATTAGTTAACTGGAAAGCTACAACGGATGATAGTGTTGCATGTGCATTACTCTTTAAGAGTTCTGCAAGTGGAAGTGGTGCATCAGATGAATTAAGTGTATCGAGAATATACGACCCATCTGAAACTACAGCTAACTCAATATCAAGTAGTGTAGCACACCAAACAGATTTTCATTTAAATCCATTCTCAGACGCAATCAGTTTATATGGAAATACTGGTGGTAGTGTAGGGAGTGGTACATATACAGTTCCAATGAGAAATGCTGATGGAATGTATTTAGATAGTAATGATAACGAGCTATACGTGATAGTTAGATATACTGGTGACCCAACACCAATAGATGATATCACATTAACTTTTAGTTAGGGAATATAATGGGATTAATAGATTCAGGTTCAAAGTCAAGTAGACTCTTAGCGTCAAGACGGTATACACATAATACTTATACGACTGCTCAAGAATCGTTTACTAATGTCCTTGATTTAAGAGCTGAAGAGATATATACAAGAGCTCATTTGATTCCTTCTTCAAGTTTACCTTATAGTGGAAGTTCTCAAAAAAATCTAACTTTTACCAAAGAGAATCAATCAGTAGCAAAATATTGGTACAGACATCAATTAACAAAATCAAATGTTAATAATGAAGTTTGGTTCTTTTTAAATCCATCTGGAAGTAGTAGTGGAGTTGGTGCTCAGTTAATCAATGATAATCAACAAACTGATTTTATATCACCAAAGTATGGAACATCTGCATTAGCAAACGCAACTACAGAAGACACTACACCAGGTTATCTAGCAGTATTATATAAATCATCAGATGTAGCTTCAAGTGAAGAAACAAGTTCTTTAAGTTCCGGTGATATAGTTTCTACAAATGATTATCAGTTTGATTATAAAACTGGTGTAGTTCAATTTATGAACGCTAGTGCAGACCCAAGTGATAGTGAATATTGTTATATGACTGTATATCAATATGTAGGAGATACACTAAAATCTGGCCTTGATATAGATGGTCAAGTTTCAGCATCAAGTATGTTAGTAACTGGTACACTTAAAGCGGGTAATATATCTTCAACTGAAACTACATTAGCAACCGCAAGTATAGCGGCAATTACTGCAAGTATTAGTAGATTAGATACTGAAAGTTCATTAGCGACAGCAAGCATAGCTGCAATCACATCAAGTGTTAGTAGAATAAATGATGATATTACTTTAGCAACAGCAAGTATTGCAGCAATAACTTCAAGCCTTAGTACTATATCAGGTACTGGTGAATTACAAGGTTTAGGAACAACAAGTTCACCAATATTTAATTCAATAACTGCTAGTGCTGGAATAAGTGCAAGTGGTAGAGTTTATGTAAACAATTCTTTTCCTCAACTAAAATTATCTGATGATGGATATACTGACCATGCGAAAATAGGTTTACTTGGCGATTCAATATATCTTCAAGGTTCAGATACATCAATTGGTGTTAGACTTAGAAGAAGTGATAATTTTGATATAGCTCGATTTATTATGAACTCAGAAACGACTGAAATTTCTGGTTCAGGTGGATTATATGTTAAATCACACGTAACTGCAAGTGGAAATGTTAGTGCAAGTGGTAATATATATGCTACTGGTAACTTAGATATTGATGGTACAAGTAATTTTTCAAGTGATGTTACAATAGATAGTGATTTAGATGTTACAGGAACGATTACTGCAGTTGAGGTTCATACAACATATGTATCATCTTCAATAGCAGTTTCTTCAGGTTCAAATACTTTTGGTGATGCAACTGATGACCACCACTCATTTACAGGTTCATTGTCAGTAAGTTCAAGTTTATCAGTAACAGGTTCAACTACAGTAGATGGTACTTTAACTGCAACTAACATCGGTGCGTTCACTGCAGCCGGTGCTATTGATTTTGATGACCAGAATATGACAAATGTTGATATCGATAGTGGAGATATAACGGGTGTTACATTTGGTACAGCAACAAGTACAATAATTACTGGTTCATCTACTGCATTATCAAGTTCAATAGCTACAAGATTCGACGCCCGTGAATCTGATATGACTTTAGCTACTGCAAGTATTGCATCTAATGAAACAAATATGACATTAGCTACGGCTAGTATCGCCGCAATAACTGCTAGTGTGAGTACAATTAACGATAATATGACATTAGCAACAGCTAGTATAGCTGCAATCACAGCTAGTGTAAGTAGAATTGATACT
>Ga0209756_1003418_pt1 | contig 12903 bp, 20 predicted proteins | sample ETNvirenome_6_85_FD_184071 | JGI IMG/M metagenome (GOLD analysis project Ga0209756, IMG submission 184071) | Marine viral communities from the Pacific Ocean - ETNP_6_85 (SPAdes) (version 3) | ecosystem: Environmental > Aquatic > Marine > Oceanic | place: Pacific Ocean | collected 2013-06-19
CAGTTGTCGAGGCGATATTTATAACCTTAAAACCATTCTCTGAACGAACGGCTCCGTTGAAAGTTGTGTTAGCCATTTGGCTACCTCCTTACAAAGGTTTTGCCCCAGTGTCTTGTAAGCGTCTGCTAGGCCAGTCGCTAGGGCTATAAAATCCTAGATGATAGAAAGGGGGAGGGTTGCCCCTCCCCCTTGATCTTTTATGCGCCAGGAGATCCAAATACGCAACGTGGATCCGACCACCCAAAGCTATAACGCTCGCGGGCTTTAAACCTCACATTACCAGTATCGAAATCACCTTCCATCTTAGTGGACATCGGCATCCGCTCAAAGTGGATAAATCCTCTTGGAGCATCGGTTTTGATAAACCATGCGTCAGTATCCGTAAGATAGTGGTTAACGACATAGCCTTGCGGAAGCATTCCCATGTTCCGCGTAGCATTAATGTCATTATCCGCCGTACCTGGACGAAGAGTGGATTCAAGAAGACGATCCGCCACGAACTGTAGCGCGGGAGGAACAACCATCTTTTGGCCACGTACCGAGACTTTAAGGCCGCGCTCATCGACAAAAGCTGCGATGTCAATAAGAGCATTCTCAAGGCTCGTTTCGTTCAAGTCAGCAGCCGTGCTAGGCTCGTTGCGAAGATCATTGTTATTCACAAGAGGATGATCCGTAGCACAAAGCTCCTTAGCATCGCCGCCCGTATACGAGCTATCAAAAGCATTATTCAAGGTAGCTGCACCCTTCACCTGTTTGGTGTTGGCCATGCTACGCGCCAAAGCTTTCGTATAACGGGATGCTAATCGGTCATAGAGATTATCCTCGATTGCTTCTTCCGTAATGGAGAAAGCAAGCGCGATAGTCTCATGCGTATACCTCGCAGTATACGCTTCTTGCGCATCATCAAATGAAATCGCCGATCCTTCCGATTTGACGGGTGCTGACCCGAAACCGGAAAGCATGACCTCCTCCTCAAATGCGCGTTCTGAGGATTCAGTATCATAAATCTCGGCAGATTCGTTGTCATACCTGGCGTACTCAAGTCCAAACAAGGCATTGAGGCCAGGCTCTAGCTCTTTAGCTAATTGAGCTCTACTAATAGCCATCTCTCAAACCCTCCTATACGCCAGTGGTTGAAGGCGTACCAGCCGCAATAGCACCGTTATTGCTATTGAAGTGGTTATTCAACCTAACAATTGCCCCGATACCAGCCGCTGTGAAATCAGCATTCTCTGGATCATCAAGCCAACCCACAATCCGCATTTGCAGAGCGGCTGTGGTGTTAATCGTGCTGATTGCCAAGCGACCAAGGGACACACCAGTAGCGTCTGTCCCTGTGATAGCCGTTGAGAAGTTTGCATTAGCAAAAACTGCGGCGCGAGCCGTAGCCTTGCTCGTCCAAGTCGCATCCGTTGCAATAACATAAAGCTGCATTGGATCGTCATTGACGTATGCTTTAACAGGATGATTGGAATCTGCCCCAGAACCAGGCCAGTAATTACTCCAAACAGGTTTTCCAGTGGTACTAGACACATACTCACAACCCTGAAACACTCCCAGCATACCAACTGATCCACCAGCCGCAGCGCCTGGAGCGCCTATATAGCCAGTGGAAAGAGGAATCACAGGTTCGCCGTGATACAGCTTATCTGTGTTGCCGTTCGCAATTTCATACGCGGAGTATTGGGTCATACCAGTGGAATTAGACGCCGCGCCCTGTTTGCTCAAAGGGCGAAGGCCAAAGCTTCCATTGCTATTTGCCATCTACATTGCTCCTAGTCCTCTTCTTTTTGAGGACCACCAAAAGTTACACGAGAGTGCCGATCAGGTTTACTGATAGGCATCGCCGGATGTTGTTCACGCGCTAAGTCGTTATCAACAGCCGTCATTTGATTGCGAGTCATGCTCTGAAAATATTCTTTGCGTTCCTCGACAACCTCAACGGGGATCTTGGCAAGCAATAATCCTCCTACCCCAATAACGCCGGCATGTTTGCCGTCTTCGATGGTCGGTATCTCAAAGTCTGGGTATTCTTCACCGCGTACCAACTCCCAGCCTTCACGGCTGCGAGCCGCTACATTCTTGCGGTCATCAAAACCCATAACTTCTGCCCGAATCCACCTATGGCGAAAACCTTCCGGTGCAGGCGGTGCGTCCAACATGGACGGGGGCTTCCAAGGTTCCCTGCGCGCTTGATTTGCGCGTGTGCTGTTACTCCGAGGCGTTCTCGTAGACTTTTGGAGAGCTGTGTTCTCTGTTGTCATGATCAATCCCTCACATATTTTGCGTATTCTTCAAGCGGCACATTGAGCCTTTTTGCAATCGCAACTTGAGAGGGCGTTAATCGCACAGTTTTTCGTCCACTTCTGTTGCGGGATGCGGAAGCTTCGGCTGACGCAACCTTCTTGCTTCCCCCGTTTGACGAAGATTTCTTACCAAGTTTATGAGGAAACTCGGCAACCATTCTTTTGTCAAGTTCAGCATAATACTCATCGGATTGAGGATCAAACCCCTCATCCTCTATTAACCGCCTATGAACTCCAAAAGCGGCATATGTCATAACTTCATCCTGCCCAAACCAGTCATGCGTTGCTGCCCAAGCTTCTGCTTTAGGATCAGCTTTAGCCGGTGGTTGTGGAGGAGGTACTGGAGTTGTTTGTTGAGGAGCCTGCGTTCGCACTGCTTTTTGCTGCGCAGCCGCCAATCTTCCCTTCTCAGCGGATAATGCTGCCAACGCTTCTTGCGCTTCGACAATCTTATCTACATCACCATTTTCATGGGCTTCTTTGAGAAGACGTTTAGCCGAATCAAGCTGGGAGGTTACTCGACCACCAAATTGCTCTTGATATCCTTTATCGAGGGATTCAAGTCTACCCTTTAGCGAATCGTTTTCCTGTTTGACATTCTGGGCATACTCAACCGCCGTCTGTTTTTGACGTTCTTCTTCCCTAAATCTCTTTGTCAGCTTGTCAATACGGGATTTAACACCGGCGCTGTATTCTTCGAGTTCCTCTTCATTTTCTTCTTGAGGAACTTGCTCTGTCTCTTGAGATGTCTCTTTAGAAGCATCTTCTTGTGGAATATCTACATCAACGGGCGATTCGTCTGAATCACCTACTTCAATGGGTTTTTCCTCTGGCATGTCATCATTCCTAATTCCTCCTTCTCCTTTCTAGACATGTTTAATATCGTCAGGTTCCTTAATAGTCGAAATAACCTCGTCATCGTTGATTATACGGACTTCTCCTCCGTCAATCTTGAAACGAGCGCCCGCGTATCTGCCAATGCAGATCCACTGGCCTTCCTTGCACCATGGAGAACAGTCTGGTCCAAACTTACCTTCATCCTGATACGCCAATGGTCCAACTTTAAGAACATAGGCAACAACAGTTGCCAATGCCTCACGATCTCTTGTTTGATCTGGGATATGAATGCCGCCGTCAGTCGTGGCTTTGCCAGCATAAGGCATTACAAGAATACGCCAGCCGGTTGGCTGCGGAAGACGCTCACTTAGGGATAAATCAAGTAAGGAAGGATCTAAGACCTTATCTTCCTGGTTTACATACGCAGAGGCCACAGCTTCTTTTTTCTGTTTTTCTTTCTTAGCTATGTGATCAGGAACATATAAAGTCTTGCTCATTCGTCCTCCGTTTTCTGCAACTGATCTTTTATCTCACGCTCAGAGAACTCAAGTCCCTGAAGTTCTCCGACCAGTTGTTTGTATGTTTCCATGCTCTTTGGGCTACCTTGGAGAATAGCTTCCTGCGTGAGAGATATTCTCTCCTGAATAGCTTTCAGTAAGGAATACGCGAAAGTTGTCGGATCCGCCATACTTTAATAAGAACCGCTGAATCTTTTGCCACGAACCGCGCCGCCCTTGGCGTATTTAACAGGGCCGCGATTGGTGAAGTTCATGCCGCCCTGCATGTAACCAAGTTCGTCTACGACAACACCGCCCATATTCATACCTTCTGGTATGTCCAAATCTTTACGAGCCTGCGCTTTCTGTTCAGGGGTCGCATTTTTCAATACCTGTTCTGAATGCGCTTTATCATAAAGATCCGGATCTTCAGAATTCAAAATCCCCATAGATTCCACTACGTCTGCACCCGTAGGATTTTTCGGCGCGGAAGCTTTAGCCGCAGCCTTTATACCCGGCTCATCGTAAGAAAACTTTGTCACTTCACCAGTCTCTTCGTCAGTAACTTCAGGCATCAGCAGGTTCTCCTTATTTACGGAAACGTATTTTGACGGCAGGACCACCATCATTATCCTTTAAATATTCAATAAGACTATAACCTCTAAGGCCAGGGCCGGGTGCCGCTCTTTTGATTTCGACTCCTACCCCTTTGGCTTTTCGGGCCACGTGCCGCTTCATCTGGGCTATGCGGACAGCCTTTCTCGCTTCTCGAGCCTTTTTCTCTGATCTTTCACGCTGTTCACGAGCCGCTTTTAACGCCGCAGTTTCAGTCATTTTACTTTGACCCATTAAAACGGTCACGCAAACTGTTTGTGAATTGCCACAGTGCGCTTACATTCTTTTCAGCTTGTTCCATCTTCGCTTCCAGCTTAACCACGCTCACATAGGTTTGCTTTTTTTCCAACTCTCGAAGGTCGCGTTGTAGCGCCTGAACTTGGGATTGTAAGCGCACGGCTACGACCAACGCGCCAACCACAAAGACTACCAGCGGAAGTAAGGTTTTGAGAAGATCCAATCCCACTCATTCGTCCCTCTTTGCTTAGCGTGTTGGCGTGTTCCCGGCTTTACCACCATCGTTTTCTCGTAGATAGGCATCCAGTTCTCGGCCACTTACATTCTTACGAGCCTCTCCCGTTTTTTTAGCTACGGCTCCTGATGCTCTAGCTTTCGCTCTTTCTTCTGTAACCATGCCCTTTTTGGGATTTAAGGTTATACGTCTAAGTCCTATTCCCATCAGAAAGTTCCTTTTCCATCGTTGTTGTTGAAGTAACGGCCACGGACCTGGGACTCGCTACCTTGGATTAACTGCTCCGTGTCACTTTCGAGTTCCTTACGGCCCCATTCAACGGGAACATCTTCACTACCAAAGGTGACAACATAGACGTGACCGCCTTCCATGTACCCAGCCGCGTCATTCTTCTTTTTCGCCTTAGTCATAAGACCCCTCACTTCCTGCTTTGGAATGTCCATTTGATCTGCCATTTGCGTAATCTTCCCTAAATTCGATCTGTTCATGCCCTTTTCCTTAATTTGTTTCACGTGAAACATTACGCCTTTCTTTTTCGTTTAGCCCCATGCTTCTTGGCCAAATAGGCTTTATACGCTCTTTTAGCCGCCTTTAAGGTCTTATATACAGCACCGCCAAATGTCCACCCGCCTTTCACCTTACGGATAGGCATTAATTGCCGCGCCCCGCCGCTCCTTGTTGAATGCGCTCTCTATTCACTTCAGCGCGCAACAACGCAATATCTTCTTGAGAATCTATCTTTTCACGTGTCAAATCCTGTCTTTCATCTTCTTTTTCGACCTCAAACGCAAGTTTCTCGGAAAACTCACTAGCCTTACGCTGTACATCTGCCGCCTTGATATCCAATTCCTTGGAACGTAGCTGAACCAAGGGATCGGTTTGCCCTTCTGGCGGTGGCATCAGTGCGGCCATTACTTCATCCGTATACTGAGCAATGTATTGAGCAACCTTGGCCTCAACATCCATCGGCGGCGGCTGCTGTCCCATTTGCGCTGCCTGTTGCGATGCAACTTGCATCTCAGCCATGGCGACACCTCTCGCCTTGTAGGCAATATGCTCACAAAGATGAGCCTGAAGAAGGGCAAAAATAGGCGGCGTCGAGGCTGGAATAGGCGTTTTCATAAACAAAATATGCGCCGTCATATGGGCATCATGATCCTGGGTCGGGAAAGCCTGTAAAGTCTCCTGAATAATGGAACGGGCGTTCTCGATTGCCGGATCTATGGGTTGCGGCGGTTTAGGCGTGGGCAAAAGAGCCTCTATGTTTTGGACCCCTATTGCCTCGTAAATTCTCCGATATGCTTCATAAAGATTGTGCATTTCCGGATTTGATTGCGCTAATTGTAACTGTGTCTGTGCCAAAGCCAGCCGCTGCGACATCGAAAAGATGTTGGGATCGGATACAGGAATGACATCAATGCGCTCATCAAAATCGGCCTGCTTGATCATGGCCTCTGCACCCCAGACATTATAGGGATACATCGGCGGCAGAGACTCGGCAAAAACCTTGCTTAACATACGGAATTCTTGTTTTTGCGCGTAATACAAACGCTTGTGAATTGCGGACATGACCTTTGAGCCACGCTCGAGAAGCGCTACCGTTGTTCCTACAGCGGCTTGCTGATTCCCATCTCCAACCTGTAAATCAGCAATTGCCGCAAAACGGCGCCCAGCATCAACAACAAACCCAAGAAGAGCCATTAATGTCTGGCTTGGCTCTTTGTACGGCAGCGGCAGAATACTCTCTCGAAGAGCTCCACCGGGAACATCAATATCGCGAAACTCACCGGGAGACAAAGGCTCGTCAGCATCACGGATGCGAATACCGCGAGCTTTAAAGCCAGCGGGAAGATTAGCAAGTGTTCCAGCATCGATTAGCTGCCTTAGAATAGAGGTTGCAGAACGACCTAAACCCCCAATCATGTGCAACAGGCCGAAGCCGTAGAACCCAAGCCCAGGAAGAAATTTGTAATGGGAGAAATACTGAAGCTTTCTGTAAAGCTCGTCTCCCTCACGCCAGTTGCGGCGAATAGATAAGATCTTAGAGCTACCCTCATCTATCGTCACAATATATGGAAGCTTGATCCCCGTCTGTTCGCCGTCCAACGGACTTACATGCTCAAATCCGGGAAGATCCAACTCGGTATGGATTTCCAAAAGCGTACAGTCTTGATCGTCTATGGTCTTATGTATTCCTGAGAGTTCCCGTTCCTTGTCGCGAACCTCATCTTCCTGTTCGTAAGGAACAAGATCTATTTCGCGATAAAACCCTCCAGCTTGAAACTTGCGGATATCGTTATCGCTCATACGTATGACATGAACTACACGGGATGCCGATGCCAGGTCGGTGGCGTTATAAGGAACAATTAAATCATCCGCAGGAACAAACCGCGCAACGGCTCTATCCAGAATATCGTCGTAATAAACCTTCTTGAACGCGCTACCAGCCAGAGGAAGATAAAACAGCAGACGATCCATCTCAGGGTCGTATTCCTCCATGACATGGATAATCTGATAATTCATAAACTCTTGAATACGTTGGGACTGTGCTTCCACCTCTGGGGTTGCCGCACCGATGACTTGTGTTCTCACCGGCCCTGAACTGGGCAGAAGTTCCTTATAGGCTTGCGCCTGAAATTGCGTAACGGCTTCGGCAATAAGAGGATGTGTTACACCACTCGATCCACGGAAAGGCTCTTCACGCTGCTCGTATTTTATTCCTAGTAAATCCAAACCATCCTTGTAGGAGTCTTCCCAATCCTGCCGGCCACTCCTGTCTTCCTTATAAAGCCCAACGAGATCGCTGGAAATATCCATGAGAACCCTCTCATCGAGAATTTCCGCCAAATTCGCATCAGGCTCCGCTTGAAGCTGTTCCTGAATAGCGTCCTCAAAGTTAAGAACAACGGAACCATCTTCCTCTTCCAGCATCTCTGTCGGCTCTTGGATTTCCTCGACCTCAATCTCCTCGTCGGTCAATCCGCCCAGAGGCATTCCCTGTGAAGGGATTGCGTTGTCCAGTAAAGATGTTTGTCCTCTCGGCATTATCTAGCTACCTTTTTATATTTTTCCCAGCTACGCAAGCCGCCCAAACCCAACATGCCTAATAAAACGGGCATCATCGTGCTTAAATCAAGCGTGGGAAGATGAACCAAGTTCCCTGTCTGTCCCATAATAAAAACGGCCATGGGTTGAATCAGGTACGTATAGAACAAAGCAAGCCCGCATGTCCAGCCAACGAAGGGGCGCCAGCCGGCAATAAACATGGATTTATGGCTCGCTTCCGCCTTATTTACCTCTAATTGAGCCAGGTCTATAGAGGCAAGATGCTCGGTAAGCTTCGCCTCGATCTCTCTGGTTGCTTTTTCCTTCTCTTCCTTGTTCGGGAAGAACCTATCCAGAACATCCCCAACAACGGGAAGTAATGCCGGAAGAAGGCTAGCGAACATCTTCTGTTTCCTCTTCGGTCTCCGGCTCCGGCTCATCCCCTAGAATTTTTACGCCATACCCAGCATCTCTAAGGAAAACACGGATCTCAGAGACCGGTCTACTCCACGCCATATGCGATACGACATTTCCCCACCCGTATGCCGATACCATACTCGGCACACCAATCAACTCATAGTGGTTGCGCGGGGAGTATACATACAAGGATCCGCCGGAATTACCGTAGATTATCGGGCTGGTTGAGAGGTATAGGGCATTACCGTCCTGATCCCTACCATACCCTGCCAGCAAACCCATCGTCGGAAACGGAGGCTTTCCCAACCCTGCACCTACAGCATAAACCGTCTGGAAAATCCAGGGGCCATCATCGACATCTTCAGGGTAAATGGCAGCGACATGAGGCATAGGACGCTCCTCATCCTCCACCTTCAGAAGTGCCAGGTCGCGGCTCTTGTCGTAAGCCACGATGCTTGCCAAGCGCCCTATGGTCCCTACAGCAGTGGAGTAGTTATTATACTCCCAAAGATCTATGTTAACCGGTCTCCTGGTCTCGGTCTCTAGATGTTCCTTCTTCTCGGAATTCCAGACCTTTGAGACCTTTACATAACCTTGGATGACGTGCCAATTGGTCAGAACGAAACTTTCGTATTCTCGATCTTCGTTCTGTTTGGAATAAATAACTGTCCCAGATCCTGAACCACTGCCCAATCTCACTAAAACTGTCGGATAAAGCATCTCCAAATGCTCTTGCTCCGGCACCACTCCACTTTTCTTGGGATTAGCGAAAACGGGTGCGGAAAAAGTTAGAGCTACAACAATAAGAGATGCAGTTGCAATCTTACGGAAAGTACTCATTCCTTAAACCCCAGATTTACATCAAAAATTAGTATACGCCCTTTTCCTTCAAAACAAAGGCAAGAACACCTACCGCAATACCAGACATGATTAAATACGGCTGATCTATTAAAATTCCGACACCCATAACTGCAACACCTACCGCAGCATAGGTGGAGGGTTCGCGCACACGTCCCATAGCCCATTTAAGCATTAAAGCCTCCTAATAAAATTGACGGGATTGGGTCTTATATACAGGTTCCTCGTCTTTTTCATCACTGTCAAGACGAAGAAACCCCCCCTTACGATATCTTATTAGAGCCATGCTCATACTGTCGCAGTAATCGTCATAATCGCCATTGGGAAATGCCGCGCATTCCTCAATAACCTCCTCCGAAAACTTCTTCTCCGGCGCCCAAACCTTCCCTGACTCGAAAATCGGCGCCACCATATGCATCCTGGTGTGCTTATCCTTGCCCTTGGACGGCGTATAATTCACCACAGGTATGCCCATCGTCCTCAATTCGTCCGTGAGCGGTGTTCCAGTGGCCTTCGCCTCGATCAAAACCATATCCGGCTCCCAGTACTCGTACTCCTGCATGGCCTGAGACTTGAGTTCAGGGAAATCCCACCGCCCCCGCTTCGCATCCATAAGGATCAAATGATCGGCACCGCCCTCATCAGGCTGAAATACCCCCCATGTGGTGATCGCCGAGTAATCCGCCGTCTCCTTCTTGCTAAACGCCGTATCATAACTCTGCATGATGTAACTAACAGGAGGTATGTCGTCCTTCTCCCACTTGTTCCACCACTCCTTCTTTATTATCGCACCTTCTTCCGCCGTGGGATTCTGCTGCCACTGCGCATTCCACTTGCCCAAGGACAGCGAAGCCTTGACCCTGAGTAACTCGTCCTTGTTCCAAAACTCCGGCCACAGTACGTTGCCGGACGGCAATATGGCCGGAAACTCCACAACCTCCCATTGATCCGCCATGACATCCGAAGCCTGGGACTTGATGAGTTTCCCCGTCAAATCCTTCAAGGACCACCGCGTCATTACTATAACAATGGATCCACCCGGCTGAAGCCTTTGCCTCGGTCCTGACGTGTACCACTCATACGCATGTTCCATCGCACTCTCGGAAAGTGCATCCTGCTCCGAATGCGGGTCATCGATAATAAGCAAATCCGCACCGCGACCCGTAATCGCACCTCCCACACCAGCCGCGTAATACTCGCCGCCCTGCCCCGTGTCCCAACGGCCAGCAGCCTTGGAATCAGCGCGTAAATCCACATCAGGAAATACCTCCCTGTACCGATCCGTCTCCATTAAATTACGAACCTTACGGCCAAAACGTACCGCCAACTCAGCCGTGTGCGTCGTCTGAATGATCTTTAATTGCGGATTCTTGCCAATCAACCATGCCGGCAGCAAATATGACGCAAACTCCGACTTGGTATGACGAGGCGGCAAATTGATGATGATCCGTGAACCACGGTTCTTGGACAATCCCTCGAACTGTTCCGCTACCTGTTTGTGATGGGATCCCTCGATAAACCCGTCATATACATGCTTTACAAACAGCATGAACGAATCCTGCGCCTTGCCGCGAAGCGAAAGCGTCTTGCGCGCTTCCTCCAGCGCTAATATCTCGCGAAGTACCTCGTCAGGCGCGTTTAGCACGCTTCCACTCCAAATATTCCGCGCCCTGCTCCAAATCCACAAAAGAATGTATGCGGGACGCCGGGTTCGTGTCCTGAGGATCTATTACAAATAGTACAGTAGCCCCATACTTGTCATTATGATACCCGTGCCGAACAGCATAACGATCCAAAAATTTATACCCCCTGGCGCGACCAAAGAAAACCACCCGGCCATCGTCCAACTCCTCCGTGGATAAACCCCACGTGTGCCGATGTCCGGCCACATATATGTCCGCATCCTCGTCCCATAACGCCGCACGCTTCTGGCCATGCATTACATTGTATATAGAACTGCCCTTGTGATCGTGCGCAGCGTCAACCCGTACCTCCAAAGAAGGAAATACCAACTTAAACCGAGCTCGCCACTCGATCATGGGTATCTGCTCCACGTTTATCGTCTTGAGATACGTCGAAAACTCCGAATGCATCATCTCATGATTACCGTGTAACCATAAAACCCACGGTATCTTCGCATCCCGCAAAAACCACCGCGATAAACGCTGCTCCGTGGGCCGCGAAATGTCCTCCTCCGAATAAAGCTGAAGTAACCTCCCGTAACTCCAGTTGTCCGCCGTATCACCAATGTTAATCGCCATCACACCTTCCGTCTCCGACATGATCCGTACATCACGCTTCAATAAAGGAATGTTGCAACTCGGACCTAAATGAGGATCCCCAACTACAGCCAACCCTATCGGCTCGTCAGACCGTACCTTTATCGGAAACCACCGCTGAGACTTCTCATACGCCAGCTTCTTCTCAAACCGACGCTCCATGTGATCCAAAATCTCAGGCGCACTAATGTCGTCGTCGTCAAAAACAGGAAGATCAAAATCAGACTCAGAAGAAATTCGACGCGGAACAAAATCCCGCTCCCGTGCGCGCTTCACCCTATGACGCACAGTCCCAACAGGGATATCTAAAAGACGTGCCCCCGCGCTGATGCTACCCTCTTGATCTACCGCATCAAGCGCTTCCTGGCACAAAGCTAGGAAATCTTTATCCATGTAACCTACCAATAATCAGTTCTCGTAATAATATCAAGGGTATATGTCATACGTGCGAAGGAGGATGGGACAATGACAGATATCCATAATTATATGTTCAAAACTCTTCTTTCACCTCGCTCTGAAAGAAGGGCGGCGGCGCCCGACCCAACCGGGGGTTGGCCTCGGCCCGAGATATAGTTGGCAATGGTTGTAAGTACCTAACCCCGACTAGGCAAAGAAAAAGGCGGCCCGAAGGCCGCCCGAGTTGAGTTGATTATTGGATGCTAGCTAGCGCGCTTGATTTTCCAACAACGCCAACGCTTAGTATGCGCAGGACGTATAGGGGTTCCCACCGATTTAGACTCGGCGCGTGTTTTTCCGATAACCCTAGTGGCGATGTTCGCGTCCTTACTCCGATACCCAACCATGGCGAGTAGTAATTTGTCCTCTTCATTGAGGACAACACTATCGCCAATTTGCATTCGGCTATACAAGCGTTTGATTTCCGAATAACGAGACGGCGGGTTTGAGGCGCGGCGCGCGGGCAATGGCACATTTCGCTCAATCGTGAACTCGGGTATCGGAAGTATTTCACTCAACTGGAAAGTCATGACTTGAACCCTTTCATTTGGAAGGTTTGGGCGGCGCGTTATGCGCCGCCCATCGTTGGCTACAGTGAGATAATCTTATCGACGCCATACTTGCGCCATTTTGGCATTTCATGACCGCCGCCTTTGCGGTTAACGAAAGTGACGGCATGTTCGCCATTGGCGAGGTTGCCCTTATTTTCTTTTGCGAGAGCCTCTAGTTCAGACACTAACGCTTCGCACTCTTTCTTCAGCTTGGCCACTCGACTAGCAAACTTGCGCGCCTCTGCGGTTTTGACTGCTAATTCGCTAAGGGCGTCGGATTGTGCGTTTGTCAATTTGGTCATTGGCTTTCTCTCTTTCTATTTGTTTGTTGATAACGTGAACACGTTACCATGAATTCCCATGGCATGTCTACTCTTTTCTCGCCTCGCCGCGAAGATAATTTTGGACTCCAGCGCGGCGCATCGGCTGACCTGGCGCGGCCTAGCGCGCGGCCTGGCGCCGGCGCCAGAGGCCGGTAGATTATTGTTTACTATCCGTTACCACGTATAGCGCACCGCGCGGCGGTACGCCGCAGCGCGGTGCATTAAGACCCGACCCCGACCCGACCCG
>Ga0209756_1003420_pt1 | contig 12900 bp, 11 predicted proteins | sample ETNvirenome_6_85_FD_184071 | JGI IMG/M metagenome (GOLD analysis project Ga0209756, IMG submission 184071) | Marine viral communities from the Pacific Ocean - ETNP_6_85 (SPAdes) (version 3) | ecosystem: Environmental > Aquatic > Marine > Oceanic | place: Pacific Ocean | collected 2013-06-19
ATTACTATCGGTAGCAGTAATACTTGTTGGTATAACTATTTGATCATTTCCATCATATACATCTACATTTACATATTGATAATCAAAATTATGAGAAATAGTCCAAGTTGTAGCTGCACTACTTTGTGCATGTAAATATTTTTGACCTACTGTTAATCCACTAAAAGAACCTGATATATTACCTAATACATTTAGTGATCCTGTAACTCGTAATTCACTAACAGCATTATAAAATGAGCTTGTTGATTCCCAAGGTACTGCAACTATATTACTAAGAGCACTACCATCTCCACTAATAGTAATAGCCTCTACTCTACCAAAACTACCAGTTGAGGTTGAGGAGCCACTTATATTACCTGATATTTCTAAATTACCACTACCTGTAATATTTCCTGAAGCAACTATTGAAGATAAACTGGCATCAGAGCCAGATACAATGACTTTTTTCCAATTTGGCATCTATTTCTTCTCCCTACGGTTGGTTACTCTTTCGAGCCCACTTCCTAATGTCGCCAAACATCAGGCCAATAAAGTTATTAATCATCTTCTATCCAAAGTTCATTATCTTCACGCTTAATCTTCTTAATCGTTTCTCTCTGAACCTTTTCAACTTCCAATTTAAGTGCTTTTTCTGCACTCATTTCTTTTTTAATGATAAAATCTTTTTTATCTGCCAATTTATACTGGTTTTTCAATTTTTGTACCGTTGCCATCGCAATCGGTAAATATTTACCAGGTATCATCGCCTCTTTTATCATCTCAAACAAGAACTCAATCTCGCCTTTATCAAATTTAGCCATTTCATCAACGACTATCTTCTTCTTCCCAGCTTTTACAGCCATAACTTGTAACCTCTTATTAAATTATTTATGAGAATATAAAAATATCTCCAGTTGCAGTATTAACGTGCATCATACCAATTCTTGTAGCGGCACTTGCACCAAAATCCGATGGATTACTTCCAACTGGACTAACTGCAGATCCAGATACGGATACTGCATATTGTCTTGGTGTTGCTGATATTTGACTATCTCCAGTTTCACCATCTCCAGTCAATCCCCATCTAAGAGCTGAATCATCCCAGAACATTGCTGAACCACTTCCATTAGCTGCAGTAGTTACTATAATTCCACCATCTCCAGTTGTTGAACCACTTGCAACTTGAATAAATCTATCGGCTACTCGTAAATTGGTAGTATCAATTGTAGTTAATGTTCCATTAACATCTAAACTTCCAGGGATAGAAACAGTAGTATCACTCTTACCTATTGTTACTCCTGTTGCATTTGATCCACCAATTGTAATAGTAGATGTTGCATCTATATCAATGATTCCACCATCTGCATCAATATCCATCTCAGATGCACCCATTGTAAGGGTTGAAGTTCCATCAATACCTACGGTTGAACCATTAAGTGTAAATGCCCCTGAATTAATATCAACGGCTCCACTTGTAGTAACATCAACTTCTGCTGCATTTCCTGCAATATTAACTCCACCTGCACCATCTAATGTTAATGCTCCAGCTGAAGTTGTAAGATTAGATGCTGCTCCAGCATCAATAGAAACCCCCGAAGTAGAATCAATTGTAGTTGTTGTATTATCAATATCAACATTACCATCAATATCTGCTGTACCTGTTAAATATAAATTACCACTTGCGCTAATATGAGTTGAAGCTGTTACTGCTCCTGTCAATTGTATACCTGCAGCTCCATTTAATGTTAATGCTCCTGCACTCGTTGTAAAATCAGATGCCGCTCCTGCTTGTAATGATAAAGCGGCTGCCGAATCAATATCAACAGTTGCTCCATCTAAATCTAAATTGGCTGCGGCATTTATATCAATATCACCTGCACTCGTTGTAAAATCAGATGTCGCCCCTGCTTGTAACGATAACGCAGCTGCTGAATCAATATCAACAGTTGCTCCATCTAAATCTAAATTGGCTGCGGCATTTATATCAATATCACCCGCCGATGTTGTAAGATTAGAAGTTGCTCCAGCATCTATTGTAACTCCACCCGAACCTGCATTTACATCTACTAAAATTGCATTTAATTCAACTTCAGTTCTTGTACTAGTATCTCCACCAATTGAAATCTTTTGAGCTACTGAATCACCACCAACACTAATTGCTGCTGCTGAAGAATCTATTGTAACTGCACCACCAGCATCTACATCTACTGTACTTGATGGTGTTATAGAAACAGTTGTCATTCCTGTTTCAGATAATGCTCCCAATCCATCAAAATTTAATGTTGCTACATCATCACCAACATTTAATCCAGTAGAACCAGAAACTTTCATTGTTGTAGCAGCATATACAGCAGCAGATGTAGCACCATCTATAGTTATTGCTCCACTTGCATCTATATCTAATGTAGAAGAATCAATATCTACTGCAACATCCGAATCTCCACCGATTGTAATTGAACCACCATCAATAGTAAGAGCACCATCAGCATCTATATCAATAGCTCCCCCCTCACCAACTTCCGTAGTTAAACTATGTGGTCCACCATTTGCAGTAAGAGAACCACTTACCCAAACATCATTCCATCTTTGTCCTGTGCTACCTAAATCATAAGAATCACTTGCATCTGGTATGATATCTGACGTTATATCAGCAGAAAACGATACGAAATCCGTATCTGAATCTCCAAAAGTTAAATTTCCCCCAATAGTAGTATCACCCGATACAGCTAAGTATCCAAATGAGCCTGTACTAGTTGAGGATCCTGTTATATTCCCAGTTAAATCAATATCACCCGACATTGATAAGTGGGATAGTTCAGCATTACTGCCTGATACTATAATTTTACGCCATTGAGCCATTGTATTCTCCTATACTACTTATAAATATTATTATATTAAATTTTATGGTAAACCCGCCCCATCAAATCCCAAAAACCAATGATCTGATCCTGAGTAAAAGAACCCGCCAGCAACCGCTGTAGGTGTTATTGTTCTAGCACCCAATACTATTACTTTATCATCAGCCTGAAATACTATTTCATCACTATTATTATAAAGTGTAAATAAATTATCTGATCCTGTTGCTTTTAGTTGGAAATTTGATCCAGTTATACTTAAACCGTCGTTTAAACTACCACTTGTGTTAAAAGTTACTCCATTATATGTAAATGCATCTGTTAAAGATAAAGTATCTATGTTTGCTGTTCCATCTACAAATAAATCTTTCCATTCAAAAGTTGAACTTCCTAAATCCATTATATCATCTTTTGTTGGTATGAATGAACCACTAATACTAACACTACCAGTAAATTGATGTGTATCATCAAGAGTATCACCAAACATTGTACTTCCACTCATATAAGATGATGTCATATAAGTTATTGATGAACTTACAATAAATTGATTTGCTGTTATATCACCATCTATATTCAATCCTGTTTCAAGAGTCGTACCAACATATTGATAAGCGCTCATATAAACTATTTGATTTGAACTTAAAGCACTTTCAAATTGTAATACTCCAGTTTTATAATCAAACTGATAATCATTAACTGATACGGCAGCAGCACCACCTAAAGAACCACTATCAGTTGAAGTGGATTTATAAACTCTTACTCCATATCCAGTTGTTTCATCTTCAGTATGTGCGTTTGCAAGAGAAACTTCAGAATATTTTGGTGATATAAAATTAGATTGTTGTCCATCTTGAATCAACTGTGGTGTTACTCCATTTGCACTTCCTGTAGGATTCATGAAGAACCATACATCTTCATCAACATTAGATTTAGTTAATCTATGTCTATACCAATATTTCATTATATTACTACTTTGTGCAGTATAAATGTTTCCGCTTTGAGTACTTCCACTATACGGTAACCCTGTGGATGGTATCAAATTACCTTGTGTATAAATTTCAGATGCTTGTAGATCTAATACTTCGGTAAATGCTTCTTGAGCAGTATTTAAATCAGCACTTGTAAATCGTCTACTACTGAGTAATCTGTTTGATTTTTTTTCTTGATTAATTGCCATAATTTATTTCTAACTAAACGTTAATGTTATTCCTGTTACTGGTGTTGGATCACCTTTATATCTAACCACTACATAAAGTTCATTATCACTTGCATCTAAATACATTCCATCAACATTTCTTATTGGAACTGTGTATGTACTTGAATTTACACTACCACCAGTATTTCCATATAAATCTATATCAGAACTAAATGGATTTTTAAAATTATCTGCGGATAATCCACTTTCAATTAAATTACTAACTGTAGCACTTGGGTCGTAAATTCTACAATTCGTAATACTTGTATTGCTACCTGCACTTGTACCACTCTTAAATATTAATCCAACTGCTACTCCATCTGAAGTTGAATCCCAACCCACTAAAGTCTTACCAGCATCAATAGTCATACTTGTTCTTGCACTACCATCTTGAAATCTTCGTATATAATATTTGTATGTTCCACTACCATGTCCACTTACATACCAATATCTATAAGTTCCGCCTGAATCTACCAAATACCCTGGTTTAACTTGTAAATCATAATCACCTAAATGAGTTAAATCATATGTTGAAGTCCAAGCAGTTCCATTAAATGCCGTAACATTATTTAATAATTTTATTCTAAAATCTTCTCCAGTAAATGCTTCGCTTGTTCCAGTCAAACTGCCACCATCATATCCTTGAGCTCTCTGATAAACTGCCATTGAGCCACTTGTAGCTGGTTGGTCAAAAGTACTTCCACTATGATAGAAAAATGTTATTGTTTGTAATGTAGAACGACTTGATGATCTATTTTTTCCTCTCACACCAACTGTATAAGTAGAATCACTTACACTGGTTTGTGAAGTATTATTTCCTGTAGTTCCGCTTAAAGTATATGTTGCATTATATTTTACAACATCCGTTCTTGTTGGAACTACACCTGTTGCTCTAACCGAACCACTATCTGAAGCGAATACTGCGTTTGCTGTTTGTATTGTTCCACCATTTGTACTTACACCATCTACTCCAGAACCTGCTACGGCTTCATTTCCTGACATTCCAAGTGAACCTATACTATCATCTACTATTGTGCTTGATGCCTCATACATTGGATCAAATAATCCACGAATAGAAGCACTTATATGATATGTAGCTCCAATCAAATAAGGTACACCACTTAAACTTCTACTTGTTGCTGATTGATAACTTTGTGTTACTTGTGCTATAGATAAACTATTAGTTCCAATATCTGAACTTATTTGGTCAATTGGTGCCCAAAAATGTGATTTTGTCGTTCCATTAGTAAATGTAAAGGCTCCTGACCCAGTTGCTATACCAACTTTTAAATCGTGAAATCTATAATATCCACTTGCTGATACGCTTGAAAAATCTGTTGCTGATGCTCCATATTTTCTTGATAATGAACCTGACATAGCAGTACCACCTACATTAATAAACCTACCATCTTGATATGCCGCAGGTATAACTGCAGGTTGTGTTGTATTAATTTTTGCCAACTCTACTCCATTAGTTGTTCCAAACTCTGTTAAAGTAACATCATGAAATGATTGGGTTGTAAAAGTATTTGATGATTCATCTGGTGCTGATATACTTCCTGTATCACTAAATGATTGTGTTGCTAATGTTCTAACTTTAAATTCTGTTGCAGCTCCACTTGTTAATCCACCTAAACCAAATAATTCTGTATCTACAGAAGAACTAATAATCGTAGATGCTCCGGAGTTTGAATCAAAATCTATATAATATGTTGAGCCATTATCGTGATATGAAGTAATACCACTAAAAATTGTTCCACCATCATTTACCCAATCTTTAGTATAAAGATATTTCATAGTAGCATTTGAATCATTATAACTTTGTGGTAAATATCCATCTACTGTATCTGTACCGCCTAAACTAGTTTCATTTGTATCTACACTTGCATATGTTTTTGTATTTGGTGCTGCATCTGCTACATCTAAAGAATGACTTAATACTCCTGACATAAACCTTAGAACTTCAGATACGTGGGTGGTATTATCAAAATTATTAAAATAACTTCCATCAAGACTTACTTGCCAAGGATTAGATGTTGGATACCCATTAGTTATATTATTAGTATAAATTGCAGTCGAGCCAGAAGAGGCCTGTTCTACTTTTAGAAATGTAGATGAGTCTGAACCACTAATTGTAAGTGGTCTTCTCTGAATTTGTTTTCCTATATATTTTATACTAGACATTTATTAAGTTATCTCTAATATACTTGCAAATACATCAATATCACCATCTGCAGACGCTTGAGTTTCTAATTTATCCCCCGCTCCCAAATTGATTGGTTTTTCAATTATTACAGTAGAGTCTGCGGGAACTTCTATAGTTTTTAAAATATACCGTCTTGTATCAAAATTAGCACTTCCACTGATCGATATACTAATATTCGCATCATTCGTACCATCTACATTACTTGCATATATCGCATGAACAACTCCCGTTGTACTTACTGGACAAGTATATAATGTTGTTAAATTTGTTGTTGAGCCTGTTGCTGCACTTTTAAATGATTGTGCCATTATTATCCTCCAAATACTATTGCTAAAGCAGTCGCAGTATCCACTACACTTGTACCTTCTTCATACACACGACCACCCATTGCATTTACACTACCACTTGTACTTAATGTATAAGTACCAGCAGAAGGATTTTCACTACCACTCACAAAAAATGATCCAGTAGCTACTGCAAATGATCCTGAAAAATTAGGATTTAATTGTTTGCTGTCTATTAACGCCATAGTCTATTTCTTCTTGTTTTCTTATTTCCCACCAATTTGATATTGATTTTGAAATTCTTTTTTTATGTTCAATTGTTTTAGGTTGCTTCATTTTTTCAATTGTTTCTAAAGCAACTTTTCTATCCATCTGAGCGCAAGATTTACATACAGTATTATTATCTACCGCCCTATCAAAAGCATCTTTTCTTGTATAGGTAATCATCTTACTACAATCAGGACACTTTCTATTTTTTCTATCTGACCAGAATCGCTTCCTCATAATAATAAATATAAATTAATGGTAAAAGAAAAGTGGAATCTACGAATTAAATTTCCCCCAAGCAACTATTTCATCACTACTTTGTAAATTATATCCTAAAGCACTTATATCTATTTTACTTAAAAAAGAACTTCCACTTTGTTGTACAGTTAACGCATCTTGTTCCATTATCATTCCATTAAGAAAAAATATAAAATCATCTTCATTTGTAGCTGTAAATCCATCTGGAGCTGATGCAGTAGTTGCTGTAAAACTGGCTGTAGTAGTATTTAAAAGACTTCCTGTATGAGCAAAACTTTTTCTTAAATAAGTTGAATTAACAAGAAATGGTGCAAAAAATTGTTTAGTTGCATACTCTGTAATCACAGCACTTGCATTACTATCACCCAATGTTGTATCATTTGATACTTCTGATATACTATACCCAGCCACAGCTAAAGATCCAGTAATGCCTGTACTCCCTGTAATATTTTGCATATCATCTAAAGAATTTCCAAACTGAGTAGATCCACTATCTTCAATTGCAAAAGATTGTGTTAACTCACTTAAAATATTCTCTGCAGTTATGCTTCCACCGACCGTAAAATCTCCTGAAGTTGATACATTATACTCTACATCTAAACTACCAGTTAAAGATGTACCTTGAGTAAACAAAGTTCCTGAAGAATGGCTTGCATTAAGACTCTCAACTCCTAAATCTAATTGAACGCTTGAAGTTAATTGAGAAAATACTACATTTGAACTACTTTCTACTGCTTGTGGGATTGATACTGTAACATCCTTTGCATCTCTAAGAAATATAAGTTCATTACTCGGAGAAATAGTAACGCCTGTTCCCTCTACAAATTTTAGTGGAGATTTAACAATTAATTTAGCCATTGTATTTCCTATGAATTAAATTTACCGTAAGCAAATATTTCATCATCTGATTCTAATACATATCCTATAGATCCTGTATCCACATGTAGCTGAAATGTAGAACCTGCTTGTCTAATTGTTAGGGCATCATGTTCCATATATTGACCATTTATAAAAAATATAAAATCATCTTCAGTTGTACCTGTCATTGTAACTGGTGCTGAAGCAGTTACAGCAGTAAAACTAGCAGTTGTTGCAGATATAGAAGTAGATGTTTTAACATAAGACTTTCTTAAATACGTTTGTTCTGTATTAATTACAGTTGAAGTATAATTTGAAACTGCATTTTCTGTAACTAACGCTGTTGCAGAATTATCTGCTAATGTTGCATCATTTGATATTTCAGTAACACTATATCCATTTAACACAAGTGACCCTGTTAAAGCAACACTTCCAGTAAATGTATGAGTATCATCAAGAGTATCTCCAAATTTAGTTGAACCACTTGAAAATATAACCGATGCACTTACAAACTCTGTATGTATTTCTTGTGCAGTTAATGTTCCACTAACTATTAAATCTCCAGCTATAGAAGCGTTTCCAGTTGTTGTAAGAGAGCCACTAACTTTTAAATTACCATGTATTCCACTATCTGCATAAGTAATTCCATCTATATGCGCTGAACTTGCCGATACGGAAGCGAATGTTACATTAGATGAAGTTGCAACTGCTTGTCCTATTGAAATTAATTGTTCTAAATTATTAGCGCCATCCCACCCTACTCCAGTATTACTTATAGTAACTCCAGTTCCAGCCATCAAAGTTAATTGATTACTTGTTGATATTCTTATTTCTGTAGTTCCAGCTTGTAATGCTGATACTACAGAGCCGGTGCCTGGTTGATTAGGATCAAATTGTGAATATGGTCTTTGTACATCAAATCCCCTACCAACTACTATTGGAGATCTTCTACTATGAGTTGTTTTACTTAAATCTAACTCTGAATATCCTGTGGGGGTTGGTAGATCTGCAGTTTCAGTACTAAATACTAATCTTTTAGGAGTCAAATATCTTTTTGTAGTTAATTCATCATTAAATCTTTCAGGTAACAAATATCCTCTAAAATTAAAATTAAAAGTTGTTTTTATTACTCGTTCTTCAGTTCCAACTTCACTTCCATCATCAAAAGAATCAACTACTACTCTAAATTTAAATTTTCCAGGTTCTCCCCAATATGAACCATCTGAATAATTAATTTGTTCTATAAGAGAATTCATTTGTTCTGTATAACTAGTCCATATCTGTGCCTGATAAGTCATTTGTACAAAATCTGGCATAGAAACTCTAAAAATTTCTGCTTGTGGTTGTAATCCCTGCTCTTTAGAAAATTGATCGTAACGATTTACATTACTATATTTTGATTTAAATGTTTGAAATATGGAAGGTTTAGTTGCATCTAATTTATCTACTGTAACCTGATCATCTCTAGTAACAGTTTGTCTTTTAAATAATATAAGTGGAGTTAATATCTGACCAGACTTATCTCGCACAAATCCATCAGCTCTTGCAGCTTTCCATCGTTCAGGATTACCATAAAAAATAGGAACTTTTACCATCTCACCCTGTTCTTGAACTGTTGGTTTAATAACTTCTGAAAAATAATACATAATTGCCGAATCAAAATCTTTGATTGTAGCAGTTATATTTTTTACATCATCTTTATCTCGTCTTAATAATTGACCACGATTAATTTCTTGAGAAATATATCTTAGTGCTCGTGGTAACGGTTTACTTCTTGCCATTAGATACTCCTAACGCGTTCTATTTGTAACTGACTTCTTCTTACCATAAAGGCCATAGTCTGTACAGCAAATTTTTTATTATCTTGCCCCCCTACAAATTGAGATTCATTTATACTCTGTATTTCCCAGTAATTGTCATACCAATCTATAATATCACCAACATCTATTACAAAGTTGATTTCAACTAAAGATGCTCTTAAAAAATTAAAAGCGGCAGTAACCTTTCTATCAGGACCCCACTCATTAGTAGTTACTTCTCCTGGATCTTGCGAAACTAATGCCGCTAACTTTACCCCTGGAGAATATACTTTTCCAGTAGAGCCCGCTGCTTCTCCATACATATTCATCTTCGTTTCTTCTGTAGAAATTTTATAGATATATACAATAGAATTTATAATTCCTGTTGTATTGGAAAACGGATTCCCTATAAGTTCCTTATTAAAATGTTCAAAGTTTGATATGTCTCTTTCACTAAAATATCTACCTGCCATATTATACTCTCAGTCTTTTAAGTTTATACCCATTTTATCTTGTACCCACTTCATAATCAGCCCACGTAAATTGGTAGTGGCACTTTACCTAACTTCTCTTGTAACATCTGAGCACCATCTCTATCTGCTTCTAACAAGTTTCGTTGACTTGTTTTTTCTAGCATCTCTCTTAATTCTGCTTTTAAAGCCTCTTTTTCAGCTACAGCCTCATTTCTTAAAGCATCTCCATCTAAAGTAGTTTCACCATTTGGTATTGGAATGTTTCCATACTTTCCTCTAACACTACCTAAACTTTCTCTAGCTAATGCCAATCCAAATTTTCTAATCCATTGTTTACCAACATCATTAATTTGAGAATATTTCATATTATCATATGGAACATTTGAAAAATCTGATATAGTATTTAAAGAACCTGAATATTGAGTTCTTGTACTACTATTAACATCACTTTTCTTAACATAATCAAACCACAAATTAAAATCTTCAGTAGGATTAGGAAATATTCTAAGTTTACTTCCCATTACTTGAAATGAATATGCTGATTTCCTAATCTCATCATTTAATTCAATAGCCTGTACTCTTAACAAATCTTCAAATATAGGCATTAATGTAAAAGTAACTGCTGGAGAATAACTACCAAAACCAAACCCTTCAACTAAATTTTGAGTACCATATCCTGTAGTTGCATATGGATCAAAAAATCTTCGAATAGCTGGTGTTTGTCCATGATATACTCGTCTTATTTCAATACCATCAGCTCCACTTGCACTAACATTTGTAAATAACTCATCTATATCATAAATCTGACTTCCACTTGTTATATCTATAGATCCAGTATAAAATGGTACAGTTCCACCAACATCAGCGGCAGTTCCATATTCTTCTGCTAATCTAATACTTCTGCCCATAGAAGGAGTAATATTTTGATGAGTTAAACTCGAACCTGTAGATTGTCCTTGTAAATGTAACAAATTATCGGTTATATTAAACTGATTAACTTGAGCAGAATACTCTGTAACTGCTTCTTCAAAACATGCGTAAAATGATCCAGAAGCTAATTCTACCGAAACAATTGGAAATCCCAATCGTTTTGCTGCCCAATTCGAAAAATTATCTATTGAACTAACAAATTCACTATCTGTATCATAAAATCCAAAAGGTGTTTGTCCACTTGCAAATGAACTACTACCTGCCCATATAGGTTCTGCCATTGTAAATCTCCATTTTAACTACAATTATTCAATAATAAATATCAAAGGTATAAAAAAAGGGCGGGAAAAATAAATTTCACCCGCCCAATTTTAAATAAGAGGTTTAACACCTCTCTATGACATTAAATTACTTACACGTAATTTACATCTGCCACAATGACTTTCCCGTAAAACTCCGATCTTACCATTTTCTTTGCGTATCTGGTCATTACACCCTTTCTTGGGGTGAAATTTTTAGGATCGTAAACAAGAGGTGTCATTATTAACGGAACGTATGGTGCGTAAACAGCGCCTGTTTCCAAGAAATTAGATCCACGGAAACCTACCAATATGGTATTTTCCTTCATATATGGATTCTTATATACTTGGTAGCGGTTGTTTAACATACCAACCTTCTGTACACCCATTGCATAGGATTTGGCATTACCATCTCCATCTGCACCAGTTGCCCAACCCGGCATTGATTCTAAAACTGTTGCTGTTTCAGGAGAAACTACAACAAAGTTAGCGCCACCACGGAGGGTTTTCTGATGAATAGCATTGGATACGGATTGTATCTTATTGCCAAGAGTCTGGAACCAAGTTCCTTTTGTATAAGCACTTGCGTTTGCGCTTGATTCTGCGAACAATGAAGTTGCGGAATCATACTCATACCCAGGTCTTGCACTCCAACGTTCAGTTTTAGCAGAAGCATTTGCCATCAACATATCAAGAATTTCAAGATCGATTTCCATCGAAATGTATTCACTCAACATTGAGGTAAGTTCAGCTTCAGCATCAACTGAATGATAAGCATTCAAGTCCTGTGCCAATTCAGGCGTCCATACAGCTTTTAACTTACGAGTTTTCGCAACTATAGGAATACTCTTCAAGCTAATGTCCACTTCAGGGATATCAATATCCGCTTCAGGGTTTGCATCAATAGATGCTGTATCAGCTTCAAAGTCTGTACGGTTATAATTAGTGCTTGAGATTTTGTGATATTTAACCACAGCGTTTACAATAGGTACTGCAGATCTTTTAACTACAAAAGAAATTGTAGTTTTTGCTGCATTTAATGCTGTATACGCTGGATAAAAATCATCGAAACCAGAACCACTAATAGAGAATGCACGAACACCATCACCATCATATCCTGAGATAGATCCGACTAGTGTCGTGACTTTTACCAATCCATTGTCTGCTGCGTGGCCTATAGCCTGTGAAGCAGAAAGATCGGGTTCGAAGTCTACATCGCCCCAAGCAACAGAACCAGTAGTGATTTTGCCACTAGCGGCTGCTGTTTGCCAAGCCATTTCTGAGGACGAGACATCATTGATGGAATATCCAAAACGACCTGCACCATAAAGACCACCAGAAGCATCACCAGAACCTGATGTGTTACCGTATATATCAGCATCTGCTGAATGTAGACCTGTTTGTGCAGAACCATATTTGAAATCTAGATAGAAAATAAGACCTGAAGGTAAGTTCATTGGCTGAACAGAAACGAATTCCTGAGCTGCTAATTCACCA
>Ga0209756_1003421_pt1 | contig 12894 bp, 31 predicted proteins | sample ETNvirenome_6_85_FD_184071 | JGI IMG/M metagenome (GOLD analysis project Ga0209756, IMG submission 184071) | Marine viral communities from the Pacific Ocean - ETNP_6_85 (SPAdes) (version 3) | ecosystem: Environmental > Aquatic > Marine > Oceanic | place: Pacific Ocean | collected 2013-06-19
TGAGCCATATCTCTTAAAAAATCGCCCAGAAGTTCGTCAGCAATCCGGTCACCTTGCTCATTCAAAAGCGTGGCTTTCTCTTCCTTGATAATCTTTCTAAGTTGTCGCTTTGTGATTTTCATGTAATACATTTTCCTATAAGCACGCCACATAAAAAGGCGCCGAGTTTTGCCGCTACAAGAACAACATACACTTCTCGAGAAGCCTGGCCTGAGGCAAGCAGTTTGGCAAAAATCCAACCATCCTTGAGAAGCTTCACCTTAATATTCTCCTCCAGCGGCAGCTCGATCGGCTTCTACTTCTTCGTCACCGTGCCTAAATATCATTTGGGCTTCTTCAATTGCATCGAGCATATCTGCGGCTTCTTCAATCCCATCCCGTCCCAAAATGTTTAGAACGTTTCCAAGCTTTTGCTGGGCCACTTCAAGCGCTTGAGGGTTCATGCCACCATATACTACATCCTGAATACGTCCCTCGCCATATGCATTGAAAAGATCAATCATTTGTTCCTGTACAGCACCGCCCATGCTAGACCAAGCTTGGCCAAACCGGGCTAGCTGGTTTTGCGACTCCTGGCTTCCCCACTGCTCTTTAAGCAGCTTCCGCTTCTCTTCTTTGATGATTCTTTTGAGTTGTCTTTTAGAGATTTTCATCTATCCCACCGTGTGCTGTCGGCAGCACCCTTAAGAATTGTTTTAGCATGGAGATGACCCATCGTTTGAAGAACACCATTAACTATATGTAACAATCCTTCAGCAGCCATATCTTCAGCTTCTCCGATTTCCATGCCGTCTTCCTGCATCTCACCAATCATCTGATCGTACAAGTCGCTAAGAAGGGCAGTGGCTTGTCTGGCCAGCGCGTCGTCCGCGTACATCCCTCGAGCACGTTCACCAGAAGAGTTCTGCTCTCGTAGCTTCTGCTTCTCTTCCTTGATGATTCTTTTTAATTGTCTTTTTGATACTTTCATTTTGTAATTTTCCTATTAATGCTGCTGCAAGAGCCATTCTTCAGCTACCTGCTTATATAACACTTCAGCCATATCATAATATGCTTCATCCCAGATCCCAGGAAGCGCACCTTCGAGCCGCGGCCAAATAATGTCAGCCTTAATCGCCTCGCTACCAACCTCTATTGCTTTTTGTTTGTTCATGTCTGGATCGCCGCTCGAGAATCGCGCTTCTTCCAGATATACGGATAGTTCTTGAAATATTTCTTCAACGATATTATCGTAGCCACCGAAATCTGCTTCGTTTAATTTAACCTTTTCTTCTTTGATAATCCTTCTTAGATGGTTTTTAGTGATTATCATTTTATCTTCCCACAAAGTCTCGACGGAGCATTTCGATAGCTTCTAAAACCGATGCCTCAAATTTCGCAAAGCTTTCTTCACTCACCCAAGCGTCCCCAGGCTCAATCTCTGCAAAGTCATCAAAGAGAAGATCCTTAACATGCCTGGGATTGAATAGCGGGTTTTGATCACGCTGCATTTGTATCGCCTGCTCGCCTGAGATGGGTTGTTCTGCCAACCGCCTTCCTCTTTCAGCATTTGAGCCGAACCCAACCGAGCCAACAAGTCGGTTCTCCGTCAGTCGAGCTTTCTCTTCTCGAATAATCTTTCTTAATTGTCTTTTGGATACTTTCATTTTATTATTTTCCTTGATAAGGAGTTTCGTCCCAGTCATCTACAATGCCAATTAATTCACGAAGAGTCTCCTCGGGCCCTATAGCTTGAATAAGTTTGTCAATTCCATCATAAATGTCCGATAGCGCGTCGTCGACAGTCGGAAGCGCTTCTCTTGGATAAGGAGGTCGGGCTTCTTTGATAATTCTTCTTAGTTGATTCTTAGATACTTTCATCCTATATCCTTACTCCGGTATAAATTAGACCATCATCTTCCATAATGCCGTCCGGCCAGACAGCTTGCCACTGACCATAGAATCTTTCTACAGCGGTGTCATCACCTACATCAACAATGACCTCCCCGCCTCGCTCATCTATATAAACATTGTCACCGAATATTGCGATGGCCTGACTTAACACTTCGTCTTCGACGTCTTTCTCCATCGGCGCTAGGGGGTCATGCTGCCATTGCTCAAGAAGTTTCTGCTTTTCTTCTCGAATAATTCTTCTTAGCTGTCGTTTGGTGGGCTTCATTTCTTAAAATCCTCCAGCTCTAATTGTATCAGCAATATCAGCCTCTGGTATGCCTAATGCTCGGCACTGTTCTAAAACTGCAGTAAGATTATCTAACGCGTCGAGTTGATCATTGTCTAAATTAACATATAGATCTCCGATGGGCGCCTGATAACCAGGCAAGTTCGATGATTCAGAAAGCTTACGCTTCTCTTCTTTGATGATTCTTTTTAGCTGTCTTTTGGATACTTTCATAATGCTAAACATGCTCCTCGCAAAAATACGCTTAAGACTATGACCAGAAAACCAAGAGCACACCCGGCCATGACTAAATCCTTAAGGGATATCCCCCTCCATTCCATCCAGTCTTTTACACGTGTAATTAAATTAGGCATAACTATTCATTTCCATACCGGTTTCTATCACATAATCAATAATTTCTTGTACCGGCTGCTCTAGAGTCTCAGGCTGCGGCGGAATATAAAGAGGAAGTTGTAAGATATTTTCCTCTCGATTATACGCTGGACCTTTGTCTTGTCTACGAATAGAATCAATCATCCAAGGTGGAAAATTTATCTCTCCGATACTATGACTTTGCTTCTTAAAGGTGTGCACGTTAATCAAGTCTCCGCAGGCTAACAATAAGTATGCTTTCTAAAGCAATCAGACTACTTGCTTTGCAAAGAGAGACATGAGCTCTTTAACTTTTGCACAATACTCGCTCAAGTTAGCCCATCCCTCTTCGGGGAATAGCACAGGCCTTTCTATTAATGGATGTAATGGAACATAAAAGCCTGTGTGTTCATGTAGCATCACTTTCTGTTGGGCCAGAGTGCCATCTAAGATTCCATCAATGATTAACCTGGTGGTTTTTATAGGCATTCTCGTCCCCTTACCGTAGGGCCCTCCAGTCCACCCTGTGTTAACAAGCCAGCACTGCACGTCATGTTGCAGGATCTTCTCCTTTAATAAATTTGCGTACATGCGCGTAGGGAGTGGCATAAACGGCCCACCAAAGCATGGAGAAAATGTAGCGACCGGTTCGGTTATACCCGACTCTGTACCGGCAACCTTCGCCGTATATCCAAGAGCAAACTGCTTTACCGCTTCTTCTGGTTGTAGCTTAGCAACTGGAGGTAAAACCCCAAATGCGTCGCACGTCAGCATAATGATATTTTTCGGATGACAGTTTACATAACCGTCCTCGTCCGCATTAGCAATAGATGTAGTCGGATATGACGCTCTGCAATTTTCGGTAAATACATCAATATCGAATGCCGGTCCACCATTCAAAATTGCAACGTTCTCTAAAATAGTTCCTCGTGCATGACATGCTTCCCAAATCTCCGGTTCATCTTCTTGTGATAGTCTGATTGTCTTTGCATAACATCCCCCCTCAAAATTTGTTAAACCATCGTTAGTCCACCCATGTTCATCATCGCCAATCAATATTCTCTTCGGGTCTGAACTAAGTGTGGTTTTTCCAGTTCCAGATAATCCGAAGAAAATCGCTGGATTTTCTCTATTTTTATCTACATTAACAGAGCAATGCATCGGAAGGTAATTCAAGTCATGGGGGAAGTGGTAGTTCAATGCAGTAAAAATGCTTTTCTTAATCTCCCCCGAATAGAGTGTGCCAGCGATGAGGACTACACGTTCCGTAAATGATATTAAGACTGTTGGTTCTTCAAGCAGCGACGGGAAATGATAGACTGTATAGCTTGAGAATTCCACTTCCTCATCCAGCGGTATGAACATATTTCTAGCAAACAGCGCGTGAGAAGCACGCTCGGTATACACACGAACGTGAAAACCCTCGTCTGGATTTCTTACAACTGCTGTGTCTTGTTGGTAGATATTGGCCTTGTTATTCTCAAGATGAGTTTTAAATAGTTCCAAATAACGTGACCATTCATGAGGATGTAGCGGTTGATTATTATCCCAATCCACAGTATGAGATGTCTCTGCATCGATCACAATACGTTTTGCGTTTGGGCTTCTTCCTGTATGTTGGCCAGTGTACGTGTACAGGACACCCTTTAAAAGGACGCCGCCTTCCCCGACAGCTGCATGGAGAAGCGCGTCTCTGTCTAAATTTTTTTTCATATTATTTTTCTGCGATCTTTAATTGAAACCGGTCGATTGCTCGTTTTGCTCGTAACCTCATCAGCTTCAATTGCTTGAGTCTATTATATTCCTCAGGTAAAAGATAGCTCCTCGCGGACAGCTCATCTGCTTCGATATCAAGGGTACGATGCCGATCAACCATTATTTGAAGACGTCGGTCACGCTCAGTGTTATATTCCATAAAACCTCCTGTATTATTCATTATAACTTAACTTCTCTGAATGTTACTTGAACGAAAAAATAGACGCAAAAAATAGCTCTAGTGATAGATGACCTGGAGTATCCACTACTCTCTAGCGATTGCGCATGGTGGAAATAACGAGAGGAGTAGTATAGTTATAGAGGCTCAAACATAGCAAAACATAAGGAGGAAACAATATTATGGAACTGCTAACAAAAGCAACACAATGGATCAAGGCCATCACAGAGGTGGGACTCTCTCTTCTCTGCTTAGGTGTTGTTCTACAGGTGCTATTCGGTGCAACGGTGCCGTTCTTATCAGTCGATGTAATCGGCTCGGTGGTAGACGTCACCAAACAACTTGGCAGTGAAGGCCTCGTCGGCCTTGTGGCTGTCTGGGTGCTCGCTTCTCTTTACGGTCGCGGTGCTAGTTAGAATTAACAATTTAAAAAATTATTAATCGAATGAAACGGCCACGAAAGTGGCCGTTTCTATTTTATCTCACAGCTTCAATAGATGTGTGAAACCCCTCGATTTCACATACCAAATCTGCTGCTTCGAGCGCTTCATCCATAGTGTTGTATATCAACGCTTCTGGATGTTCCCAGCCCTCCACAGTTTCAATGCTTCCGTTTGGCCAAGACCGCGGGTCTTCAGGGTCAATGTTTGATACGAATTCGTTTGTTCCACCAATACGAATTGTGAATTGACCTGCGCCTCGATCCTCCTCATAAAAGGTAACGCCTGGGTGTAGACTACTCATTTTTCTCTCCTTCTAAACTCTGCTAAGCATAATTGCTTGTTTAACGTTGCGGGAATATGAGCTGCTAAACTCATCAAATTGTGGACGGTCAGGAGTCCGGCCATGGATTTTAAGCGCTCCATTGACCAGCTTCCCATCATGACTATAGCTAATGGGTGTGCCATTTCCTATGACATCAATCCATTCGTCATAACCGAGACCTGCCTTAGACTGGCAGAACCCATTCTTGAGTAGCTTGTTTCTGGTTCTGGTCAAGTTCATTAGTGAATTCCTTCAGGGGTAAAAATAAAATCTGAGGCTGGATCTAGAGTGTCGGGATGGACTTCTACAATTTCACCAGTGAGAAGCAGTTTAATCTTCCATCCTGCGTCTGTCGGCCATGCGGCCGGATCAGCAATAAAATCTCCCAAATCTTCTTCCGTACAAGGACGTGGAATCTGACATTCTTCAAGCAGAATTGCAGGACCTTGGTCCAGCCACTCTTTGATATCACCGGACTTCATCTATCACCTCAAAAAAATCCTTATCTCTTCTATCGATGGTCCCATCCGGCCACATGACTTCCATCATATGAGATCCAGCAGTAATTACCGTTGCAGGTTCTTCCGTATAAGAAATGTGTCGATTGCTCTTGAGATACCAGAACATTTGATACTTCATTCGCACCTGGTCACCGACTTGCATTAACTGCCTCCAAGTCTCTACCAATCTGAGTATACACGGACCCGTTCATCATATCGATGATCGCCCATTGCGCCCACTTCGAATAATCAAACTCTCCAGCGGTGGTTCCAGTACGGTATCTTCCCAGTACCAGAAACGTACGACCCCTCTGCTTTTCATAGCGTTCAGTGAACTTTACAATGTCACCGGGCTTCACGAATCACCTCAGCATCTCCGCGAGCTACATCGAATTCATCTAAGCGCCACATTCCTGTATCGAACATGACATGCCATTGATTCCTCGTTGCTGGACCGGTTATGATACCAATCCGATTTGAGTCTGTTACACAGAAGAAGCACCTACACTCGTATTCCAGCGCTTCATATCGAGAATCGTCACCATATTCGGGACAATCCTTTACTTTTACCATGTCGCCAATTTTCATCGTTGCCACTTCCTCTCTTCATCAACTGTCACATACCCCGTTTCGAAGTCTACAAGATATGCGTAATTCGCCCCAAGATGATATGCGTTCCAATTTACTTCATCGACAACGTATGGTTCACCATCCTCCAGAAAATCTCCAAGATTCTCCGGGGGGAAGCTTCTCAAGCCCCCGCACTGTTGCGCTCGTGATAGTAGCATGTAAAGACATGTCGGGGTATTCTCCCTAAGATATTCCAGCATTCTGGGCTCAACTGTCGCACCGTCGAAGTGCACATAACAACCAGTAATCTTTCCATTCGGGTGCTTAACACCAATGACTGCATGGGTACCCATCTTAGTATCCGTCCGACCAGTGCACGTTAATCACTGCAGAGTTGTAAGGCTCGTAATAGACTCGGTGAGGGTATCCCATCAACCCGAGCGTTTGGTTGACGTAGTTATCAACCTTGAACCACTTGTCAGAGTTGAAGCTGACTAGCTCTGAAGGGTCACAACCGGTTTCCGCTGCGTAACAGCTGAAGTCGTTAATATCGGTCGCATTCGGAATTCCACTCTCACAGTAGATTTCGAGGATAGAGCGCGGAGACCATTCACCAGGAGCATCTGGGCCATGGTGGACGTCCCTCTTCAGCGCCTTGATTAGATCGGCATCCAACCCGGTATCGCCACATCCAAAGACCTGTGTGAGGCCCTCTCGGTATAGATTGGCAACAGTGCGCCAACTCGGCCGCTTGGTCTTTGTATAAGTGGTTGAAAGTTCCATTATCGCACCACCACCAAGTCCGTATCGAGGAAGACCATTTCTTCCCCGCCGATGTAAACCATCCAAAACCTTCCGCAACCAGGGAGACCCATCTCCTCGTCTGCGCGTCTGACAATCTCACCGGTTTCACCGGGATACATTTGCCAATTGGGATCAGTTTCAGCTTCTCTAACTTGGGTACCTACTCTAACCATCTGGACTCCTTGAAGTCAGGGTAATTCCTTATCTTCAATTATATTATACCACATACAGTGAAGATTTGCACGAGCTATGGAAGTGTTGGGTTCTTTTTGGGTGCTGTTTTTAGAGGAACAACTTGCCAGCGTTGCTCAAAATTTTCATGTGAATATACCTGACCAGCTTGATAAAGCTTAAGTCCTGTTGAGATAACGGGGAGCTTATCAATTACTTTCTTAATTGAATATATTCTCTCTGCCATCTCGACACCAGAGGTATAGCTCGTGGAAATGCCCGCAATTCTATCGTGGTCATCTCCTTCGAGCCGATACCAAATCAGGTAACCAGTGATCATCGCAATACGTGAACGATCTTCCCACCTTCAAGAGCAGTCCAAAGTCGTCGCATACCGGCGTAATCATTAAAATTTCCTCGCTTGCTTCGAAGAACGTTCTTCTCTTTACCTGCCAGGTAGGTAACACGAAACCACTCGCTGTTCTTTCCAGCTCCAAAACCACTCACCCCGCTGCTTACAGAAACGGTTACGGCTTGACCGGGGCGGACGTTGTAATGATTCGCGATTGCTTCGCCAAGTGTGCGCGCTCGCCGTTCGAGTTCTCGAAAAGTAGAATCATCTACACGGTTTAGAATTTCAGTGCTCATACAAACTTGGACTTCTAGGGTATTGGGTGTCATATAGTCTCCTTTATTTTTATAGACAATATATTTTACCCTTTTAACAGCAGATGTTCAAAAAAAAAGCCGGGGGAAATCCCCCGGCTTTCATGTTTACCAGTCGGGAATTATCCCACGCTAGAATCGGACTCGAGCTCAGCAGCAACACGTGCTGGCATAGAATCATTCAAGAAACTTTGCAGTACTCGGGCTTCCTTCACAGTCATGCTGAGCTGTGTGGTGGGAGTTGAGTAGTATGAGCTATCACTCGCGTTGGTTGCGATAGTAACAACGTTTGCACCCGCCTTATGGCTGGTGTCATTCGTAGTAATTCCAAAACTAAAGCGCTTGGTGGACTGGTTCTTTGTATACGGCATTTATTTTTTCCATCCTTCTTGGTTGTAACAGTTGGGATTGCCATCCTCAACATGAACTAATAGTAATAAAACTAACCAAGGTGTACAGATTATTCTTATTCTTTTGTGATTAAAATTGCAGCGTCTGTAACGTAATCGTTATGATGGACCCCCACGGTCCGGTGACCGGTTTTCATATAAGTGGGATGCATAATGTGGTAGCTACTTGAAAAATGTAGCCACCCAAGGGCATGCCCAAGTTCATGCTCAATAATACGCTCTAAAGTATAGTCGGCTTCGTTCTGAACATAAATTGATGCTGCCACAATCTCAAAGGTTTCTGTCACACGATATGTACGTGTGATAGCCAGAAAGTGTGTACCATCATCTTCTACAAAACTAAGATCCTGTGGGGGGATTACAAATGCAATTTCCCCTGGAGCAGCAAGACAACCAAGTGAGCTGTATCTCCATTCATCACTAATCGTGATCGTACCTATTTCATACCCTAGTCTTGTCCAAAACCTAACGGCGCCTTCTATCCTACTTTTCTTAACATGTACGTTTGAACAAATCTTGATGTTCGGAGGCTCAGACCAAAAGCCAGATAACTCAGGCCCAGAATTATTTGAGACATTTTGAAATGCTGATGTATCAACAGTGTACGTATCAGCTGGCGGACTTAAGGGATGATCGACAAAGCAAAGCCCAGCCCACAAAAATGCAGCGCTTAATACACATAGCGCCCCAATACTCTTAGATGACCGGTTATTTCGGCGTCTCATAACCCTAATACGTCATCAACCGCGCTTATTATGCTATCTTCACTCCATCCAAGCTGGCCAAACGTGATTCTCATTTCTTCATCAATGACGATGAAGGTCGGCCATGCAGACGCCGGTATGCCCTCTTCGGCAGTTAGATCAATAACACTACGATCTCCAGCAAGCACGGGTGCAGTCGTTATTCCGTAGGTATCCGCCCACTCTTGTGCTTCTTCCAGCTCCACAGTACCGTTACTTTGGTCTGCAACAAGAACCGTTACCCACAATAGATCATACCCTAAATCGGTATATGCATCTTGATGAGCCTGAGTGTCTGGCGCGATGTTCTTACATACTGAACACCAGATGGTAGAAAAATCAACAACCAACACAGTACCCGTGTGGTTCCATAAGTTCCACTCTTCACCATTCTGATCAAGAAATTCGAAGTTGCAAGGATGATCGCCAACAAACCCGCTGCACTCTTCATATTCAATGTCAACCTCTTCTTCCACCACCACTTCAGGTTCTGGAAGCTCAACTTCCACATCGGCTGGCTGGCTACAGCCCCCGCATCCCACGATCACCATCGATGCCGCGATAAAAACTGCCAACAAATTTTTGCAAAGATTCATTTACTTTTGCCCCCTTTATAAATTTAACTATAAGGGGGAAAAGATTATTCCTCTAACACTCCCAGAGCGTTAATGGGATCAACACAAACCATACGCACATAATCAGGTGCAGGGGCCATTGTCGGAAGTATTACAAACATAGACCGAGACCATTGGTCTGTCGCTCCAGTCGAGCCATTAGCACATTGAAAATACGTCAACTCATCATCACCCTGAAATGCCTGAAATTCAGAGCATCCAACATAGGCCAAGTTTATTTGCAGCGCGTCTAGACAAGGAGAACCGGTAGGTTCGAATCGAAGCATAAAGTCTTCGCGGCTCTCTGCGAGATAAGATAGCGCTTCTATATCTTTATTGCTTTTATGCGCGCAACCAACCAGTAGCAACACAGCGAACAAAGTTATTCTTTTAATCATTTTTCCCCCTAACAATAGGTAGGAGAATTTGAAATAAAATAACCTAGCTAATTTTTAAGGCTGTCCACGCATGTATCGTATGCTTCATACGACCGATCACCATCCATACATACCATCACGTCAGTAAGTATCGCGTCACGTGGGGCTACATAAAAATGATACCACCCAACAACAGCCGCAATTCCGATGCAGCAAAAAATTACAGATTCACGTATTCCGTTAGTCATCAACTTCTATCCTCCCAAACTGTCCACCCTTCAAAGGAAAGGCCGGTACGTTGGTCCTTTTGTTTCTTATGGGCAGCAAAAATCTGTCTGCCGGTTTTGAGTTCTATCAGATATTGTGAGCCCCTGATGTGCTCAATAACCATCGCTCCCTCAAACTCTCCCACTTGGGTAATGAGAGAACCCTCGAGCGCTTTTCGCTCGCGAGCCCATTGCAGTCGTTGTTGGGGCGAAATAGATTGGCGCTTCTGGCCTTTTCTGCGGTGCGGCATATAGCTCTCCTTGCGGTGGAATTCTTACTTTCAATTCTATTATATCACAATTTAATAAGATTTGCACGAAAAGAAAGGGGAGGCAAAACCTCCCCTTTCAAGACTAACAGTAACCTAAAGCTACTTCTTCTGAACGAACGCGTAAAGCTTCTCAGCTTCAGTGATGATCTCTTCAGTGGTGTAAGGATTAATTCCTTGTCTCTGACCCTCAGGTTTGAAGTGTTCATTTTCAACCCTGCGGCCGACTCGATCAGCTACAATGCCAATCGCCATTCCTAGTAGATCAGTGCGGAGTTCATACCCGCTCTTATTCTTATCACTCATTTTTAACTCCTTTGTGTGTGTGTTATGAGTTTAAGGCATCTATTCAACCCATGCCTTCCTGTGGTTTGTCAGGTAATACTGACGATTTCTACGTCAAAGGTGAGAGTCTTTCCAGCTAGTGGATGATTCATGTCTAGTTTTACAACATTTTCTCCTACCTCGACAATCTTTGCTAAGACAGGATGTCCATTCGGAGCTTGCCCTTGAATCATTTCGCCGGGAATAAGTTTCAGCCCAGGCGCGAATGCAGCCCGCGGCACATCCTGTAGAGCTTCAGGAACTGTTGGTCCATACGCTTCCTCAGGAGAAAGTGTGAAAGTCTTTTTTTCACCTTCATTCATTCCCGCCACGGCGTTATCAAACCCAGCGATCATTTGACCAGCTCCGGATTGAAATGTGATTGGTTCACCACGATCATAAGAGCTATCGAATTGCTCACCGCTTTCTAGGGTTCCTCGATAATGAACCGCGACGGTATTTCCATTTTGTACTGACATATAAATTTGTTTCCCAACATTAAAAAAAAAGAAAAGCAGCAGCATGTCTCGCTTTTCATCTCGTGACCTCCAACTTCGATTGATTCGAAGATGTCCCCATCTGGGTTAGGAGTACACACACCGACCTGTAAAGCCGTTCACGAGCTTTCTCCCTGTTCTTGGATTGTAAGATCCACGGAACAGCACGCCCTACTATCGCCATGACATTCTGTGTTCCCTTGAGTGAGCTGTACACTTCACCTCGCAGTCGCACGCCCTGCTTCCAAACCTTGGGAGCATATCCACAGGACCCCTTTCGGGACGGTGGTCTTGTTGCCAATTCCACCAGAGAGTCTTCTGTCACCGACAGTTAGATTCTGGTCAGGTTTCCCCTTCCTTCCCAAGACATTAATCTGCTGTCGCAGTGTCGTTGGTTGCCCTTGTCCCGTTTCCACGATGAACCTACAAGTCCATGGATATCTTTAGTAGCACTTCCCTAGCGGAATAGGGACTCATACCTTAGATCACTGAACGACTTCAAAGGTTCCACCCTTCTTAACTCGTTCCCTCTCTTAGTCAGGCGGCATGTTGCAAGAACAACACCTTCCTGATCGAGGTTTTCTCTACTCTCTTACCCGAAGGTTTGAGACCCAGGAACCAGTAACTTTACCTGAGTTTTATGACCCGAGAACCTGGGTCGTGTTAAGTTGTTAAAGAACGATTATGTACCAATAATACGTGATATTTGGAGGGTGTACACAAAAAGTTTAGCTTTCTTTATTCCCTAATTCCAGTTCGTATTTGCCGTTATATTGCTCATAAAACCCGTGTATCATTTTAAGTGCTTCTGATGAAGACACAGTCAGCAGTTCGCCGTACCCTTCCTTCACGTTCCACCCAAAATGTTTTTCCCAACCTGCATTTTTGTAAAACGTTTCATGCGCTTCCATGGCGGTGAACGTTCTTAGACCAGGGTTCTTATCTCTTCGCACCGCGTATGCGTTGTTGAAAGTCAGGTTAATTAAATCATACTCGTGTTTGTCTAGCAGCTCACACAGCTTAGATAAACTCATACCAAAAAAATGACCCCCACCCCAAGAATAGCTAGGGTCGTACTTCACGGTAAACTTTATTGGAGGTGGAATCTTTTCGTTAATTTCAGCCATGATTATTATTGGTGACCTTTTTTCCAGCAAGGCTTCCAATACAAAGAAGTCATATCCATCGATATCTAAATCTACTAATTTCGGTTCATGATCTATGCTAGAGCATAAAGCATCAAGTAATTCGTTCACATTTTCGGGGGTAACTTTTTCTCTGCTTAGTACCACGTTAGGTAGATGATCGGTTTCTGAGTAAGATCTCCCCGGGTGGCGCGACTTATTATACTCAAAAAAAACAGTTAACTCGGAATTCTTAAGGGTCGAGAACGTTAGGTTAGGACCTAACCGAGCACAGTCCTTAGCTGTAGTACGTCCACCTGCACCGATGTCA
>Ga0209756_1003424_pt1 | contig 12892 bp, 1 predicted proteins | sample ETNvirenome_6_85_FD_184071 | JGI IMG/M metagenome (GOLD analysis project Ga0209756, IMG submission 184071) | Marine viral communities from the Pacific Ocean - ETNP_6_85 (SPAdes) (version 3) | ecosystem: Environmental > Aquatic > Marine > Oceanic | place: Pacific Ocean | collected 2013-06-19
AACACCAAAATATTCAGGAGAATTCATAATATCTTGACCTGTTTCTTCTTTGTGTAACATCCAATTTTTATTTGTTCTTGGATCCTTGCTCAAATATAACGATTTTATTTGATTAGGTAATTCTTTCAACTTTTTTTGAAGAATACCCGGCAGTGCCATTGGTGCATTTCCCTCATCATTTCTAATATTTGCTATTTTCTTAAAAATATTCATTTGAAATGCTGGCGTATTTTCTGATGTGAAAAAATCAATATCAAACAATATTTCTTTCTTATTTGTTAAATAAGAAGGTTTTTTAGTTGTTGCTAGTCCACCACAGCGTTCGCCGTCACCATACACAAAACTAAGAAAAGTAGATACTTCTGCGCCGCCTTTATAGGATATGCTCAAGGGGTCGTCTTTTACCTCTGTCAATGTTACAATATTATTTATTAATGCATCTGTAATATCTACCTCGTTTCCTAAATACTCTGACATAAAGAGTCCTGTAAAATCTGACGGTGCGCTGGAGCGTCCCTGCAAAACATTGTCCATAACTGCTACACAATTTCTGTTAGTTAGGATCTGCTGTGTATGGTACTTTATTTTGTCAGCGCCTTGTGACAAAAGAGTGTTTGTGTTTTGATTTATAGTAGTATCATAAGGTGGTAAGTTGCTAGTATAATTGTAACTCATTATTTTTGTCGCAATATAGCTATATCCAATTCTATCATAAAATGGCTCTGAAGTTGGTACACTAGTAGATGCGACGTTGCCTTGAAAAGGTGTAGAACCATTCAATAGCGAGTAGTAGGGTGGAGTTCTTCCAGTATTATCTTCTGTATCTCCGCCGGAAGAGACACCAAGGTTCACCGCTGCTGGGGACAGATATGAAAATAAAGTGCTATAGATTGTATCATTAGTAGTTAGTTCTTGACCAGTTGGACCAATAGCGTCAAATGAAGAAGGGTTTGCAACATTGAAGTATTTTAGCATTTCCTGTTTAAGTCTTCCATTGAAAACAGCGCCGGGGATTTTAGTGAGCCCTCTGGAGTCGGACACAGATGAATTGCCAGTTGGCGTTAGAAAATCGTATCCAAACCTTCTTGGCACTTCGGTGTCAAAAACATCATCAACCCAATGCGTAACTTTTATAATCCTTTTATCCGGTGTACTAGAAAGAATTGTATCCGCTGATATTGCTATTTTGTTAGAGCCTGCTGCAATTTGACTAATTGTGGATGCGCTCAAAGTACCGCCCACCACCTGTGTTAGTTTTGATGCTGCGTTTAGAATTAAATTCAGGAGCGTTTCAACACCTCGTGGAGAACCACTAGTTGGATTTGATATTAGTATGAGTTGGTCTTTTGTGGATTCCATATCAAATGTTGCACTTTCCAATTTGTATTTATTTATTATGTCTACAAGTATGTTTGCTGCTGCCATCCATGGTTTTATCACAGGTTGGTTTGCAGCTTTGGCAGCAGCCTCTCTATGTGCATACAAGTTGGCTAACGCTTTTTTGAACCTACCAGTGCGAACATCATAGTAGACGCTTGGCGTTGAAGACTCTGTATAATAAATTGATAATGCTTTGTAAACCTTGATTAAACTTACAACGCTATTCATTATATAAAGATGTGAGCGATCTAATATCTCCATTTCTATTCCATATTGATACTTTCCATCAGTAAAGCTCTTTACTTCAAAATCGTCTCCCGAGAAATATCTAAATCCTAATATTCCTGTCTCCAAATTCAAGTCTGGTGCTCTAATTGATATTTCTTTTAAGCTATTTATATTTGTGCTAGGATTAGAGCTAAAAGTTCCGACACCATTCGGACCAATTTGTTCTGAACCTGCACTGATTACTGATATTGCTTCTTCGGCATCGATTCGTGGCTCGCCTAAGTAACCAGTCTTGAATGGTATTTCTTTGGCGTTATATGTGCCAAGCCTGTTTGATCGAGGAACAAGTTCAACTCGCTTTCTTTTTACAGACATGTTTAGAATTTTTGCATATTGCCTGTGGGCAAGGAGTGCGTACACGTTTGCTGGAGTTTTAGGCAACGATGATCCAAACATAGTCAAATCTCTGACCAAAGAATAATAATCGATACCAAACATAAATCTTGCATTTCCGTCGAAATCTCTAGAAATATAATTTTTTGAAAAATGTGGTGGTGACTTGTAAGTATCTGTTTTGTCTCTTGTTACTTTGTTAGCTTCCGCCAGAGAAAATTCGTTGTTTTGTAAATTAGAAAGATCAAATTTTAGTCTTTGTAATTCTTCTGTAATCCTAAAATCCTGCACTTTGCTACTCTTTACTGCTTTTTTTACTAATTCCTGACCGCTAGCAGGATTTGAAGTAGTATAGAAAGATCCATTTATTTTATAAACTTGTCCTGTCCAAATTTGAGAATTTGATTTTAGCATATACACGTAGTTTGTGCTTACAATCTTTCCTTTACGGAATATATTTTGCACCACTCTTTTTCCCACAGTGGTAGATGCAGTCTTAAGAAACGAAAGATCTAGCCCAAAAGTTTCTTCCAAGTTTTGCAAATCCATTGAGCAGGCAGCAACGATTGATAGATTTTTAGGGGAGTCGGTTGCATCATAATTGTAGACTCTTCTAAAACGATAATTTTTTATCTTTTTTCCGTCGTCATCTATCTCTATATCAGAAGATAAAGACGACTGTATGAGAATGTCTTTTAGTGACGCTTTTTCAACTGCTACAGTGCTTTTTTCGACAAAAGATAACATTTGACTAGAGACAGTTTCAAGATTTGCACCCGTACTAAACGCAAGACCTGTATATGGCATTTCAAAGGTGCTTGATGCCAAACCCATTGAAATCAATTTTTGCTTTTCATTCTCTTCTAAAAGATTTTGTTCTGCTAGTGGAATAACTGCAAATAATAGATTACTTTTCAAAATGCTTTTATTATTTTGCATGTCAATGTTTGATCCGACTGACAAAATCTTGGAGGCTAACGGACTATCTACTAAAACAAAATATACATTTGTGTATTTCTGTAAATCACCATCATTGGACCAAGTTGATAAAAGCTCTCCTATGGAGCCATTGATTGCATCTTTTACTGCATAATCAACTGTGATTTTTAAATTCTTGTCTGACGGGATAGGGTAGTTATATTCTTCATAATATTCTTCCATCTTGTTTTGAATTGCTTCAACAATATGTGTTGGCGCTTTTCTATCTGTATGTGCAAGAACGCGGTCGTATTTATCCGGACGGAAGACTTGTCCACCGTTTTCTAAAGTTATTCTATTGATGTATATTGATGGTACAATATCACCAAAAACACTCTTATCGTCACTTAACACTACCAATTTATTAGCACTCCTCTATTTCTTCTTCTCCGCTCTCAACCCTGTCTGAGATGCCACTATCGTATACATCCTCAAGGTTACTCTCTACAGTTCTTCTAATAACATCTAGATCTGGACAATCATACATGTCATCATAAATATTACCTAGTTTTCTTTCGTCTTCAATAACTGGGCAAATATCTTGTTCTGATATTTCAAAGTCTATATTCAAGTCAAAGAAATATTTTATAAAAGAAGTATCGCCTGTTGTGTTGGGTATTCTAAAAGATTGTTTACCATCTATAGATCTCGTATTTATTTTTTTAGGGAAATACATTGGTATTAGAACTTCTTTTTTTCTCTTATCAATATCTAAAGAGCTAGTCATTTCAAATACTTCAATTTCAAAATTTTCTTTTTTGAAATCCACATTTTGCTCTTCTAGTTTTATTAAAAGTTGTTTCTGTGCGACTTTTATACTGGTCCCATCTGGAAAGTCTAAGATGTCGATCACATAATCTTCTTGTATGTTGCTAAGTCTTTGGGCTCGCGATTCAGCTTCTCGTTTTTTTGATTTAGCTAGCCTAGAGGCTTTTGTCTCCTCCTTTGACTGTATTGATATAAGGTATTCCAAGTTCACATCGATTTGTGGTATTTTTTGCGGTACTGCGTCAGATGAGCTAGTCAAATAAGGGATTGATCCAGATATTTCACCTTTATACATCATTAAGTTCCAAGATGGAATGTAGTCGCTACTCAAAGATGAGTTGCCTAAAGAATTATAAGAGGAGAAATTTCTGTCGTTTTTTATTTCAAATTGTTTAATATTAGGATCTTTTTTACCAACAAAGATTGCTCTACCTTCTTTCATGATCTCGCCTGTTCTTATAAGCATGTTGTTTTTTTGTATCTCTGTTTCTATTCCTGTGTACGCATACTGTGTCCTTGTTCTTATTGAATCTTTTATTCTGTTCTCGATGTCCTTTTGGTTACTACCTGTTTCATTGATCATCCCAGCAAATTGGTTGTCGTAGATGATATCATCATCATAAAAAGCATAGTAAGAGGGTTCAAACTCTCCCTTGGAGAGTAACTGTTTTCCAAATTGAGTCAGTTCAATTTCCAGCACATCTTCTTTTTTATTAAAAAAGGTCATTATTTATTCTCCCTAAACTAATGGTATTTTACTAATATCATACATTTTTGCTTCTATTTCTTCTTGTGTTGCGCTTTCATTCTCACCTTGGGGAATGTTCGCTCTTTTATTGTCAGCCGGTGTAAGCCCAGCGATCTGGGAAAGGTCCGGGTTCTTTTTCTTTGGCGGATCATTGATCGGCGGTGCAGGCTCAGTATCAATAGACGGTGGTGTGATTGGTACTTCACCGCCCAATTGAATGCCTGTAGTTATCTTTGCCAATTCAACTAGGCTAAAAAAGTCATACGGCCAATTATAACTATACAAAGGTTCTTCTATCTCATCACTAATGAATTGATCACCTCCCACGGACTTAAGTTTCAATTTGTCATAGCTGTACTCTGCTCTTTGCTTTACTTTAAACACCATCCATCTTATTTCGTCTGTTATTGGTTTTCCCAATAGCAATTCATTGTTTGTCAAAAAGTGACTTATCTTTGAAGTTTGTTGTTCGGCTTTTACAGATATTTTGGGCATCACTCCTTGCCATATATCAGACAAGTCTTGCTTATCTAAAGTGTGGTTAAACTCAAATATATACATTTGGAATGGTGCCATATTTTCGCTCCTTATGAAATCTAAAGATGGTGGAATAACATATTTTTGCATTCTTTCTATCTGATCAACTATTGATTGACCGGGTTTATAGACATTGGGATCCATTGGCTCCCTGTTGCCCAATATTCCATCAACGACATGGCGTCCTTTTATCTTTTCAACAATTTTATCCTCCGATGGTATCAGTGGGTAAAATACTTTTTTGTTTCCTAGAACTGAGAATGGAATAGCCACAATAGCCTCAAAAATTTCTTTTTCATCAGCTAAGTCTCCAATTCTTTTAGGGTTGGTACCTTGTGGAAACAGCTTTTCTTTTAGTGACCCAAAGTTTTGCATTTCTGGTGCTGGGCTTGTTGCGCCGAGCAATGGGTCACCCATTCCTTGTGGTGCCTTTAATGCGGGTTGTGATTCTCTAATATTATAGAATACGCCTTGACCTGAATTTGGGATTTCTCCATACCCCCTCCACATTCCGCGAGTGTTTAGGTTGTTGGCGGCAAAAACTGTTCCGACATTCCCACTAAAGTCCAATACGGGACACTCAAATTTTGGAGATATTACCCAATGCTTTGAGGTTCCAGATGTAGATGTTTTTTCTCCTGTAAATGGATTAAAGGTAAACTTTGGTCTTTCAACAATATTGAATAAATTCATTGATGAATACATTTGCATTTGATATTTTGTTGACAAAGCGCCGGCGGCAGTATTACCTTTTGGGCTCGCTGTGGTCACAGAATTGAGTCCTGCTTGCAGATAACCACTTTGATCTAAAGAATAGTCATTGTAAAATGTTGTTCCGCTTGTCGCAATAAACGATACGACTTCTGACAGTGAGAAAGCATTCTCACCTTCACCTACTTCAATAGGTGGATCATTGGCTGCCATGGTTGTGAACTCATGCGGTCTAAATACAAATCTAACTGTTGACTTTCCATAGAAATATGGAGGCGTCCATGCGGCAGGAGCCGGGTCCATACGGAAACTGTTTGCTTGCATGTATGCACTATTTCCTGTTCGACCTGAAGCTTTGCTAGAGTGCAATGGTCCATAATGTATTCCCCTAGCTTGCCCAACGCCACCGTTTATCGCACCTGTGGTTGGCATTGAAAATGGACCTTCATACATAACTAACTCATTAGTTTTATACAAATCTAGATCCATAGTATAAGTTGTGCCAGAATGGAAGCTTGCAACCGGTAATGATGAGATATTACTAAACTTTCCGTTTTTCAAAAAGAAGTTTGGCACTTCAGCTAAAAAGTTATTCATAGCCATGGAATAATTTGATTTACTTTCGCCCGTCCAGTTAGCGTAGGCTCCACTCACTCTGTGGTTGCTATAATGGAGTCTTGTGTCTAGATAATACATAGCGGATTGTTCAGGGAGGGAACCTGTGTACATTTCAAGCGATGGTACATAATTTTGAGGCTCAACAATCGACTCAAATGGGAGTCTAAATGATCCGGTCTCACCATCAAGAAATTGTCCACTGTAGCCGTCGCGAGTCTGAGGTATCTGTGATCCAGTATACGTCATCCAGTCTACAGCTAGACCTGACTTTATTGTGTTATATAAAATGCCGGGACTGAAAAACGGCTGCATAAAAGAAGACACTCTCTCTGCATTCGGATCGGCAGAATATATATTACTTCCGCTAAGATAGGGGGCAAACGACTGGGACATCAAATGACCTAATTGCACCGTTCTATTCATTGGGTAAAAGCCATTATATGGCAGTAATTTTTTTATTGCCTTGCATGAAATTGTTATCTTTGTTTGCTGCAAGCCGGATTGGTCGTGCTGTTCTCGAATTACATCAAAATGCTTCAAGAAATCACTGTGGGTGTAAATATCAAAGAAGTTTTCATCAAAATTAGAAGTCTCAGTAGTTGCGGATTGTGATAAATAGCCGCCCTCCAATGTGAGATATCTATTGTTTTTAGCATTGAAGCCAAAGAATCCTTTATCTAAATAATGGTCCATGTGTTGAGAAATCCTAAACTCAGGCAGAACTGTGTAATCTTGACCCATCAATCTGATATCGCTAGCATATTCCTCATAAGAATCAAACCATGGTTTTTTCCCAGACAATCGTGATGTGTCCCAATTGGGTAGAAATTCAGTCTTTAAGCCGCCTCCGGAACCTTCAGCCGCAGAAGATGTGATGAAGTTGTGATACTCATAGTTGAATGAAGCTGTTGGAGTTAAATTAGCCGATGAACGATTAGATTTTAAGTATTGCGACATCGAGGTTTGGAAAGCATCAATAGAGAGTTGCCCATGGTTTGATCCGGTAAGCTGCCCATAATTGATATTTGCGGCTGTCACTCTATCGCCAACATCAAGCGCATAAACACTCAAGTCAACTGGTAGTTGAAGTTGCTGCCCGCCGTCAATAATTGTAGCAAATTCACCATCATTTACAATGTATCCTAAAGCATTTCGGGCGGCACCTTCTGTTCTCAGCCTGTCTGCTAAACTATCTTTCCAGAATGTTCTTTGCTGTCCAAGGCTAGCAGTGTACCGAGCGCTAGTTATATCTTCGGTATATGATGTTCTTCCTCTAGTCTTTGCCAGATAAGTGTGCTGTTCTTTTGGATATATCACTTCTTTATAAACAAGATTTCTTATTCCTTTTATCGGGTTTGATTTTGGAGGAATTGTTCCTTTGACAGTGTATTCGAGCAAGTTATCGTAAATTTGCAGACCCGGCTCTTCAATTCTTCCAGCTTCATTCATCCTATTCATTAGGCTTGGATTTGCAAAGAAGTCATAGTTGTTGGCATAAGTGTGATCAATGGACATTGGAGCTATTTCATTTTTTTCAGTAATAACGTTTATATTATGTCTCATTGGCTTGAACTTTGAAGATAGTGGTGGTTCAATGTGGTTTTCTATTATAAGCTCTGCACCAAGAAGAGAATGTTGGTTTCCCAACAAATCATTATAGCTGGAACCCTGCTTAGAACCTTGTGTCTTATAATTTAATTTTGGGAACACGGTTTGAGTATAAATGTTTGACCCTTCTGATTCTCGTGGTGTTAATATAGAAAGAGAATACGTGTTTGTGTCCTTCAAGTGCCTTGCAATTGGGTGATACATGTTTCTGGTTTGCTTAAAGGTTGAATACCCGGCAATTCCCCCCCCATTTAAAAGCCCACTATTCAATATGCAAGGATGAGGACTTGCCGCTCCATAAAAACCCCAAGTATAATTTAGATCATTAGAAATAGTATTTCCGGTCATTTGTGAAGAATCTGCAACAATAATGTTGTTCATTCCGGCAAAATCGATTGGCATCCATTGTGAAGCGTTGGAGGTACCAAGCGCGTCTTTGCTCATAGGGTATACATTGTTGTTTAGTATACCAACAACTTTACAAGCTACACCAACATCGCTTCCACTAGTAAAGTTTATAGCTGATACAAACCCGTTGTTGATTTTAGAGACAACCTTCCCACTATATGGTGCGTATCCAAAGTACAAAGGTATGTCTTCGCCGGAACTAGGGAACCCACCCTCTGAGAGGGGACGTCTGACCGTATACTGGCTAGGACTATCGTGACGATAAGCTAACCTAGCATCTCTAATCCAAGAATATTGGAAATCAGTTCTTGGAATCATGTGAGTGATATTTGCGTTATCATATCTGAAAACAGCATTCCAAGAAGTGTTTGTAAAATCACTCAGGCGATACTTTCTATTTCTATATGTTTTGTGAAACGCTCCATCGTTGCTTGCTTCATAGTCTACACCACCAAAAGCTGTGTGTCTTGAGAGGAGTGAATTTAGTCCTAGAGATGATGTATGCCAAATACTAGCACTTATTTCAACACCAAGAGTTTGCACTTGTTTTTTGTGTGCTCCAAATCCTCTTACAGACAAGTTTCTAAATGGCATTGCATTATAGACGGACATTTCTTCTGCAAATGGATCTAAATATCCACGAGACATTGCTTCATAACTTCCCGGTGCAGAGAATCTTTCGACAATCACTGTATCTGTTGTCTTATTGTCCCTCAGTTGAAAATCAAAAAATGTATTTCTTACAAAAGAAATCTCTGGTGTTGCTAGTAGACCGGGGAGAAGTGAGCTTGTGAACCCAAATCCAACTCCCTCTTGTTCAACAAAGTATTTGTTATTTATCTTTCTACCAGACGTTTGCACAACATCGTATTGATGGGAATAGTTTCCAATTGGTCCATGAAAAAGAGTGCCTCCCAAACGAGTGTCTACAGATGCTGTTGTTTGCAAAATATTCTTGATTACAACGGGTCTTTTTGCTATAAAATCTCTATAGTAAGGGGCATCTATACCGCCATTGCCAATAAGGGTTTCAGAGTGTTTTATTATAGCAATTTGTAAACGGCCGGGGCTGTGGATATAATTCCAAGCTTCTGGTCTGTGGTGGAGTGAATTTGTAGTTATATCTCTACCATCGTTCACCCTAACGTGGCGGTGTTGATTGCCACCTTCATATTTTTCAGAGAATGGTCCTTGCATCGGGATTTCTGCAAGTGTGCCATAGGAGTCGTGATGTAAATTTACAAAAGTGACTTTTTGCTCGCTTGTTACAGTGTTTGTAAATGTTGTCAGCGGACCTGCTTCTGAAGTTGATCCCGTGGTGTATATGTTGAATGGTAGTGCTGTGTTGCCTTTTCTGACACTGGATATCGCGTCAATATTCATGTCCCCATCGCTATCAATGTCTACATAAGTCTTGACTTTGTTTTTATTTCTAAGATCATCAGTGTCAATGCAGTGCCTGTCTTCTACACCTCGATCATCTACAAACAACTCAGCCCCCATAACTGATATTGAGTCTCGCGTTCCCTTTTTGAGCGACCCTTTCCAATAATCGACTTTCTTGTTGTGGTCAAAGTTTACGCCACCCTTAATTTGCCTAGTAAACGAAATACCTTCTTTATATGGTTTTGATAATTTACGAAGAACGTAAGTTGACCCTTCATACCTTTTGATATAAGACCCTGTGTTGTCAGTTGTCGAAACATCTAAAATTGTTTGTTTGTCGGTGTTCACGGAAGCAACGCTAGAGCTTAGAGCGGGGATTGTTCTTTCTGCTCTTTGGTTGAACCACAGGCAACTGTTTTGCTGCGCCTTAGCTAAAGATGTGCTTGTTGGTGCGTGACCAAACTTCCAATTGTATGTAAGCTCGTTGATACCAAGTGCTGGTACTTCCGGATCCTCTTGCTTTGTCTCTAGTGTTGGAAACTTGTTTCTATATGCATTTCTTTCCAACACATGACTTTCAACAACTGTCCTAAGTTCATCTGCATAGTTTGCTGATGCTGGGAATAATTGTTCCAAAAATTTTGTTATTGATGCATCAAGCCATTTATAAAAGTCAACATACTTGTCCAAGTCTGGACTGTTGCCAATGCTTTCAAAGAATAGACTTTTTAGTTTATCCATATCTTTGTATTGCCCACGATACCGATTTACAGGTTCTCCAATAAGATTGTTGAAATCAGAAATTGTAGCAAACACTCTTAGCATTTCATCAGATATTGTCTGATACATGCTTTTTTCTACGGCATAAAAATAATCAATTGGTCTGCTTTCTCTAGTAAATTCAAGGTCATCTTGATTGAGAATATCGATCATATCAGAGCTATTGATTACTTCCGGAGCATCTTGTTTTGCTGAGTGTGCGTATATGTAATCAACAACCTTTGTATTGTTTGGTTCAAAGAAATCTCCACGACCGGTAAATTGATTTCTAACTGTATTTCTTAAGCCGCCATATCGATCATCAGCAATTCCTTCAGCAAAATTACTTGTGGTCGATCCAGATGAAATATCTTCAACAACAAAACGAGCGTCATAGGTTGTTGGAACACCGCTAATTCCTGCGTCGGATCCAGTGACATTTGTGAAATCCCATTCAAAAATCAACAAATCTGATCTTGGTATGTCGTAAGGCTTTAATGAATTCTGAAATACAAAAGCATTTTTATAAGGATGGAGAACGCCTTTGCTATCTGCGTCTCTTGCATGCGCTCTCATTTCTTCATCTGTTAAGTAATCTGCCCACGCTCTTGTTGTAGAGATCTTGACATCCGACTCTTGAAGAAGTCCGCCTGTAAAGTTTGTTCTATGTGCTCCAATGTATAAGCGCTTGGAGCCAGACATGAAATTGTCACCAATGTTTGCATTGACTGTAGTTGAAAGACTAAACTCGTCTACGATAATGTCCAAATTAGAGTGTGCGCCATAAAATGATACTTCATAAGTTAAATCAGTATTTGCTGTTACTGACGCTGCTAAAGATGCGGCATTTGTTCCAGTTAGGGCATTTGCCCATGGATACTTTGTTGGCTTCACTCTAACGGCAAGATTCCACTTTTCATTATCATAAACAAAATCAAATGTACTACTTGTTAGGTTTATACCCATAGCAGAACTTGTTAGTTGAAAATAAACGTGTTGTGAATTTTCTTCTGGTCTAACAGCGTAGACTTTGAATTCAGATACATCCGGGCTATTCCATGTGGTGTTTGCTTGTCCGGAGGTTCCGGCTGTAGCTTCTACAGCCGTGTGCATACCAAATAAAGAAGATGATATTTGTGTGAATGGTTGATAATAAGCATCCCCTTTGTTGCCCTTGTACGGGAAATTTATCTCAGTTTCAAAAGTCATGCCCAAGCCGCCTGAAACAAAAGTCGAGGTGCTCGGGATGTACGAAAATGCATTTGTATTATTATTGACACTAGATGTCATCATGTAGACGGTCGCAGCCTGCCTATCAACATCCATAAAATCAATGTAGCTTTTCTTCACGGCGGTAGATCTAAAATTATTTTTTATTTCAAAATCTACATTATTACCATATAGATTTAATCTAACAAGCTCGTCATCAATACCAAAACAGCGCACCAAGTTTCTAAATGATTTTTCTGTCCCTTTAGATTTGAGAATAAAATTCATATTATTGTAAATGTTTTGATATATTTGATTTTTTACATTATAAAGCTTCTCTTTGTATTCTCTATCTTCATCTCGCGACCTAAACTCTTCTAAAGCATCGGCGCTCGTAAAAATTTCTGGGATGTCTAAGCCAAAAGATTCAAGTGCGTTTTTGATAAAAGGTGCTGGTGTCCCATCGTAGCTGGAAGAATAGGAAGGGTAATAATCTGATCCGGTCGTAAGAATGCTGCCTTCATCAGAATAGTTCATCGCCTTCAGATGACTGTATTTTGTATACTCTGCATCTTTCATTCTAGGTAAAGAATCTAGTTGTAGTTGTACTGTATCAAAATAGCTAGCCATTATTTGAACAATCTTTACTAGATTAGAAGCACCAACCTCTTTGTCGTCTTCAGACATCCAAGTTGGCAGTGTAGTGTGAATGGCAGATGAATTTCGTGCATCATAGACGCCCCCTTCTTCTTTCTTGTCAGTTAGTAATGCGCTAACTTTTGGATGAAATGAGTAAATAATTGGGTCTTTAAATTCAGTCAGAGATGCTGATGACTCTACCATAGCTGAACCAGTAAATCGTGGACCGGATGCTATATTCGTTGCATCGTAGTTTACAATTGTACCGTTTGAGATTCTACCAGAATAATCCAAAACAACAGAATCATACGCTGATTTGTTAGTTATTCCTTCGTTGAATTTGAAGTAGACTCCTAAATCCGTGTTTGCGTTGTCAACATTAGAGCCACCATATACTTGCGTAAACCAATTCCTGCCAACTTCTTTTGAACTTCTAGCTGTTTTCCAGAATCTAAATTCGTCCATTGCTCCTTCATATACATTTCGTCCACTAAAATTAGTCCTGCCAGCGGCAATGGCAGC
>Ga0209756_1003432_pt1 | contig 12876 bp, 16 predicted proteins | sample ETNvirenome_6_85_FD_184071 | JGI IMG/M metagenome (GOLD analysis project Ga0209756, IMG submission 184071) | Marine viral communities from the Pacific Ocean - ETNP_6_85 (SPAdes) (version 3) | ecosystem: Environmental > Aquatic > Marine > Oceanic | place: Pacific Ocean | collected 2013-06-19
TCTCCTAGGATATCCGGATCAAAACGAAGGGCTTTCTTCTGTGCTGCGGTCAAAGCAGCGATTGTTACACCCGCACTCGAAAATGGAGTGGAGGTTGTAGCAGCCGGAAAGTTGAACTCGCCGGCGGAACTGGAGTCTGGATTGGCATCAGCCGCTGCAACCAGTGCTCCGATGGAGCCAGTCGGTGAAGCATAGTGGTTGGAAAGGTTGTAGAAACCACCACCCTCTTCAGTGACATCAGAAACACCACCTGTGATCTGTGAAGCAATTGCTCCACCACCATAGAGAGAGTCGCCAGCATCGAGACCAGAGATAGAAGTCGTGTAGGTGAAATCCAAGAAGAAGATCAGCCCAGACGGCAAACTCATTGGTTGAACGCTGACGATATCGTTAGCGAGAAGCCCACCGAATACTCGACGGACGAGTGGGAATGCGACAGACGCGAAGCCTTCCACATCACCAGCAGCCATCGAAGAAGCTTCTTTCAGAAGCTGTGAGGCTTGGTTTTCGAGGAGTCGTGCCATGCCGTTACGGCTGGGGTCTCCCTCAAGACCTTCCAGAAGACCAGTCTTTTCCCACTTGGAGAGAAGAGCATCGCCCTCTTTTTGGAGGTCACGAGACCGAATTCCTTCGGTCAGTTTGTTTAAAATAGACATTGTTAATTGTCCTCCTTTTTATTTGTTTTTGATTCCTGCCAATTTTTGGAAACGATTCTTCACAACACTTTCGTGCTTTGAATTCTCCCTTCTTCGTCTTGGCACATTTAGCGATGGTCGACTGATTGCTTCGTTCAGCGATTTTGGAGCCTTCCTTATGGATGGTCCCGCTGCACTCTGAAGGGTCTCAAATATAACCTTCGCTTCTTCTACAGAATCTGCATTTTGGATGGACTCGACAATTCTATTTTTTTGCCGCTCATTCAAGGAGGCACTCGTCAATGTCTGATTCGTGTAAAGTTGTTTTGCATTTGAAAGGATTGACTCATCGAGCTTGCCCTTTAATGCATAAATTAATTCTTTTAGTTTTCTGTTCTCGTCTTCCAATTTCTTGGATTCGTTAACTGAAAGTCTTTCGCCGGCGTCTTGAAGAGCTTCGATCTCTTCCTTGGCTTCTGTGCCAGAACGACGAGCAAGCTCTTGCTCTTCCGCATGAGCCATAGCTGATGCAGGTGTTCCTGCCCAGCCGCTCTTCTGTGGGCTGATGTCGACAACAAGCTCTTCGACGATTTCTCTAACCATATCTTCATCGAGTTCGATGTCTTCGTCAATGCTCTCGGCAGTAACACCAGCCATTCCAACCTGACCCATTCGCGGGGTCTCAGATCGACCGCGGAGCGGCCCTTCTGCTGGTGGCATACTCGCCAGATAAGCTTCAACCTTTGCCTTGAGGGCCACAAGCTCCTCTGCCTCTAATTCAGCAATTGCAGCATCCATTCCTGCCGCTGCGGTGCCCGGAAAGCTTTCCTTAAGTTTGCCCTCGGCAGTGACGCCGGCCATTCTAACTCCACCCATTCGTGGGGTTTCGATGCGGCTGGTTGAGGGCCCTCTTGCTGGTGGCCGTTCCATTATATAAGCTTCGATTTTAGCTTTAAGTGCCTCAAGCTCCTCTGCTTCCATTTCAGCAATAGCAGCATCCATTCCTGCTGCCGCAGAACCTGGTAAATTTATCTCATCGAGTTCGTCTTCAAAAACGAGTTCAATTTCTTCTTCAAGCATAAGATCTTCCTCCTCGGGTTCGGCGCCAAACTCTCCAGCCAAAGCACCCTGCTCCATTGGCTCGCCTTCAGGCATAGCATCGCTCATTGCTTTAAGATCGTCAAGTGAAAGTTCCCACTCAACTTCTTCTTCTGCATCGGGGCAGCCACAAAGTTCTTCTCCTTCGGCGGCAGCAAGAACAGGCTCTGAGGCCTCCTCTTCTGGGGTGACAATTTCCTCTTCGGGAAATCCTATCTCTGCTTCGAGCATGACATCGATTGCGCCCTTAACTTCGTCCGAATACCTTTCAAGGACGGCGGTTTCAGCATTTTTGAGTGCAGCCTCTCTAAGGGCTTTGGCATCAATAATGGCTTGTTCCAAAATGTTATACATAGTTTTTGTTCCTTAAGTACATAACTTCACAAATAAATAGTAACAGCGTTCGTAAAACACCCCTTATTGGCCAAATTGCTTTTCTTGCTCTCTATGAATCTTCTGAATTGTTCTTTTTTTATTCTTTTCTTCTAATCTTCGCTTTTTGGAGGGCTTCACAAAATATTGTCTTTCTCTTACTTGCTCAACTATTCTTTCCTTTTTGCACTTCTTAAGGAACCTTTTTATAGTTCGCATTGGATCCTCGTTGGGACGAGGGGTAACTGTGACATGAGAGGGGCGTCTGCTTTTTGGCACATGTGCTTTTACAACTTTTTTATTTCCATCTCGTTTTTCATAATTTCGATAACTATTCTTACCGTGCTTGGTGTTCCTTTTATAGGCCATTATTTCCTCTTGGTTGTGCTATGGTGTTGTGTGTCCGGAACCAGTTAAGACAAACATGCTTCCAGTTGGGATCTGAGTCAGTTCTGCAAATACTTCATATCCGCTGGCACCTTGCGGTGCTGATATCCACATTTCTTTGCACTTCACATTGAAAGTGATAGAATCATTATCATTGTTTGTGGAGATATAATGATGTCCGTCGACGACATCACCAGAGGCTGTCGCTGCAAAGTGTACTCTAATGGGAAGTGAGCCCGATTGTATCACGGTGATGCTCTTCGTTACCCTAGGGAAAGAAATCTTCTTCTCTGGTTCACCGTCTGGACCCGGCAGAGCAGATCCAGTAATCCAAGGCCAGCCGGATGACTGGTATGATCCGACATTGTTAAGGCCGACACTGTATCTTCCAAGTATTGGCTGTCCAGTTTTTGCATCAGTTGCCATTTTTTATTTCCTTATTATAGCTCAAACTTATAAATTCTTAAAATGTGCTGCACGCGGCATAGCAATCGGTGTTAGCATTGCTGCCAACGAAGGCAACACGATCAATTCCGAGTATCTCATACGTTCGATATTCTCTTTCGTCCGGAGTTAGCAGCGCTGCATCTGAATGGCCAGAGTCTGCCGGAGCGGGTATAGTAACTGGGTCGGGCGCGGTGTTGGCACCAACCGGTACATGCGATTGTGGGAGTTCAAACCATCTCTGAAAAGCGTGGCAATATCCATACACTTTTATGGTTCCGGGTGGGTCGCCGGCATCATTGTCTTCTGTTAGTACATGCAAGTATCTTTGATTTTCAGTGGAATAGCCTGTGGTTGTTGCTGTGATGCCAAGCAAATCCCCAGCACTACTTAATGTGACCGCACCGCCCTGTACACCCGTTAAGTTTTTTGGTCCGCGGGTGCGACCCCAACTATTGTGGCCGCCAAAAATTGGTTGTCCGGTTTTTGCATCAGTTGCCATTATTTAATTCCCTTCTTTCATTAAATAGTATCAGCTATATTAAAGCTTTCCATTTGTGTCCGCCAATTCCAAGAATTCCTGAAATGTCCACTCCCGGATCACCGGATGCAACGCCGCCCAATGGACTAGCGGCCTGCGATTCGGGAGATTGCTGAGTTGGCGCCGGCGATGTTCCTTCGAACAAATCGACTCCGCCATAAGAATCTTTCCCAATTGCATCGAGAAGTTTCTTTCTATTTTCTTTTGCTTGTGCAGTTCTTTCCCGTCTCGCTTCTTGTATCACGGGGGTTCGCTCTGGTGCGGGGGCTGCCTCGGTTATAACTGGAGACATTCCCTTCATCACTTCAGAAATCACATTTGACAGAAGACCCTCTTCGATAAGGGCTTCTGTGATGCACTCTTTAACGAGTGGCTTGATTATGTTTTTTAATTCTGATCTTTTCACTCTGCTGCCTTTCTTAGTGGTTTCGAAACATTGATTTTTCCTATGGCTAGTGGCTCTAGGGCTGCCGGAAGTTCTCCGCCGGTAGCGATGGGCCCAGCTTTGTCAGCCTGTGGCATCATTTCTCGCTCTGTTGCGCCGGAAATCGGTTTACTTTCTGATTGAAGTACTTCTATGTTTGGCCAAATAATTCTTTCCGTTAAGGGCTTATGCACTAATGCCTGTCCCATTTGCTTGAATTCTTGTAGGCCTACAAGGTATGCTCGGAGCTTTTCTGCTGATGCTGGATCTTTCGAAAGAACTGACTGAACATAATTTAAAATAGTGGACTTGTCGGCAGCGAACAAGTTAATTCCGCCGCCTTCCGCGGATGGTACCTTCTTCAACTTTGAAAAAATAGCAGCCTGCACTGCCTTCAAGACATCTGTCGGATCCAAGCCTTCCTTTGAGATGTTCCAAGTATGAATTCCTGCATTAGGGTTGCAGCAGTATAAAGATGACCATCGATGGTGACCATCGATGACAAATTTGCCGCCAAAAGTAATAATTGCATCGTTGCCCGGTGGGCCCACATTAAATGGGCCATTGCTGGAGTTATATTTTATAAAAGTTTCTGGATTCTGTAAGGAAAATTTTAAAGATTTAGATACAACTACTTCATTTTGTGTAGGGCGGAGATCTCTGCATATTGATGTTGATTGCTTCACTATAAACTTATCATCCTCAGAATCTCCATCAAATTCTTCAAGTCCTCCTAAAATAATGGCTTGGTATGGCTTAAGTTGCATCTTGTTAATAAAAGATGGAAGATCGAGTTCCATCGGATTCGAAAATGATGAGGGGTCTCCCTCCTCATTCACGAACTTCCGCCAGTTCTCGAAGATTAGTTTGCTGTCTTTAAAACTTGAATAACTCATTTTTTTAGTCCCTTAAGATGTCATTAAGCAAACGATTGATCTTGTCTGCCTTTGTAAAAATGTTTGGCTCTTTATTCTCTTTTACCATAAAGGCACCAGTAGTTGATGGCTCTGAAACAAAATCAAAACAAATTAGTTGGAAGTCGTCTTCCACAATAGTGTTGCCCATCTCTTCTTTCACAGAGCCAAGTCCACGAGAAGAGATGCCGAGGGAGACACCTGCTTTGGCAAGTGATTTAAGAACTTGGCCAGATGGAGTATCGAGAACCTGAACCTTGCCCATTACATCGTCACCATTCCACCAGATATCGGTGACGAGATGAGATGCGTTTTTTAAGTTGATAACTGAATCGTCTGGGTGGTCTAGTTCTCCAAGTGCTCGTCTTTCTTTGACGAGCTTATGGTAGTTCTCGATCTCTCTTTGAAGAACCTTTTTGCCATAAATGCGACCATTGCCGTTACGAGCATCTGCTCTCTGCATAACACCAGTCATATAGAAAGCCTTGCCGTCAGCCATATCACGCTTCTCTTCTTCGGTCAAGAGATCTTGACAGACTCCTCCATCGCAGAGAGCATAGTATTCGGTTAGGACCATTTTGTTAGACATTATCGGTTGTATCCTCTTGTGATTTTCATTTTATTTCTCCTATAAAATCTCTCAATCAACTTGTTCCCCGCGAGGCAAATCAACCGACCCACCTTCTGCCCCTCTAAACGCGGCTAGCTGGCCTTCCAAAGTTGAGATGTTCCATTCCAGTTGCTCTTGATACTTTCCCCGGGCTTGGATATCCTCATCATCCATGTACCGATCCCATCGCGGAGCATTGGCATCAAGCCAATAGAGTGTTTTTGGGCCATCTGGCTTGCCATCCTTGGTTTCCGCCCAGTTCCGACGGGTGCCGGGTGTGCCATCGGGATGCATCCCGTATAGCTTCTTTTTGATGCCATCAATGTGCAGATCTCTGCCTGTTTTGGGCTCTTCCCAATATCGAATAGGAGCATCGGCAACCTTGGCTCTAAACTCAGGATTGGGTACATTTTCACCCAGAACCCTCGAAAGCTCCTCTTTGATAATCTGTTTAAGTTTAGATTTTGTAATCTTCATCTATTTGATTTCCTTAAAAAATAAAAAGCGGGCGCAACCCGCACGAGCTAAGAGCCTTTACAACAGCGGCGAACTGGTGGAATGTTCATTCTTCGCATTTTCTTCTCCTGAAAGTTGAATGTTGAGCCCACAATCTCCAAAAATCATGTTGAAAACATAAGATGTTCCCGAACTTACACAGCCCAAAACAAAATAGTTAGCGACAGTATGCTCGAAAGTAAATAGTTCTGTCCAACCGTTTATTCCGCACAAAAAAACACCCACCCAAAAACCTATACACATCGGACAATGGAAGAAGTGATGTTTGGGACGAATCTTGTTGAAGATGAAGCCGTAACACAATAGTTGCGTCATCCCATAGGCGGCGAGCACAAAATATAAAAGTTCCAATTTGGCCTCTATTCCTGATAAGTGTAAGACATCCAGTGGTGAGCATTGCCAGGCATCGGGTTCAAGGATCCTTTCTTGTCGTCGTGTGGGATTTCACCAAGCTCTGTGGATTCTTCGTCATTTGGATCGACGAATCGATCAGAAACCATATCTTCAAATTTTTCTACGAACTCAAAGTAAGGTCGCTCTTCGTCCATCCACTTCTGGAGATTTAGGATCGTCATCTTGACTGTATCGAAATTATCGCTCTTAAGAAGGCGGGCTTCGAGTGAGCCATAAATAGAGCCGGCTTGTACAGAACCAATCTCAATAAGGCCTTTGGTGGCTAGGAACTTAAACAACCGGTTTTCAGTTCCATAAATCATATCGGACATCAAATCCTTCGGGAAAGCAACGACCTTCATTTTCTTGGGCATAACAATGATGTCCACCTCTGTGTGGTCCATTATCATGTAATCGCCATCCATAGTGCGACGAATGACAAGTTCGATCTTTGCAGCAACGGGGGAAGGCTTTTCTTCTTTAGCTTGGTCTCCTATAATAACTCTTACTGTCATTAAAGTACGATCTCCCTAGTTAATGCCTGAATCTTAAGAACCTGATGAATCATTTTGTCGTCGACCGGTTGATCCCTGAAAGACTCCATTCTTTCAGAAACGGATGCAACCTTTCGTTGCATTTCTTTGTCATCCTTGATGTCCTTTGCTTCAGTCATTTTTTTGACTTCTTCCTTTAATCTGTGAAGCTCCTCGTTTAAATAGGCTTTAAACTCCAAACTATTGTCACCAAATAAAGTAATATACTTTCCAATTAAGGCTTTCTGGTTTTCGTCAAGCTCTTCTCCGTACTTGGTGTTAAAGTTCTCAACAACCTTCTTATAAACCAAGTCGTCAATATGTGGCATGCTCTTGCTATCAACAACTTCATCTGGCTTTGAAACTATGCCTTTAATGATTGTCCTCTCCAATAGAACCTTGTGCTTTACTCCTATCTCTGTGCCGAAAATCTGAGAGATTGTTGCTAGGTTGCGGTAGTTGGGAACGAAATTGGAGTAAATGTCTTTACCAAACTTTTTGTTGATCAAGTCAATGAGTCGAGTTTGTGACTCAAAGATTTTCTCTTTGTCGAGAGAATCGTATTCTTTCTTTGTCTCCTGAATAAGGCGTTCTGCAAAATAAAGATCAGCACCGTGGGATTCGCCAAGCAATTTGTAGAGTTCAAGCTCTTGTCGAAGAACCTTTCCCTTGCTAAAGAATTCTTTCATTAGCACAAGAATTGAATTTTTCTTCTCAAGATCTTTTTCGACAATCGATTTTGCGACCTCTTTAGTTAGAACCTCGTAAAGAAAGGCAGTGTTACGCTTTTTATTGTGCTTTAGTCTCATTCTTTTTTTAACTCCGATCTTTCCAGTTCTTTAATAAGCCTCTTGGCCTCTCTGCTTGTTTTAAGAAGTTTTAATTCTTCTTTAGAAAATGTCTCTCCATAAATAGTTTGTTGCTCTTCGAACAACCCTTTGGCGAGTGGCTTTAGGCCAGTTGCACCTTCATAGCCAGGATAAATAGAGCGAGCAGTTCCTATTTCTGGGCCGGCGGCGGCCCCATAGTTCTTCTTGCGCGGGCCTCTTGACAGCCGGCCGTCTGCTGGAACATGTTTGTATGCAGCCTTCTTTCGAATACGATCTTTGCGTCGAATGTCTGCGGGGGAATCTTCTCGTCGACCAGGAGCAGCCAATAGGACATCTTCTTCTCCGCCGGCTTCTTCGCCTCCGCCAAGGTCTTCGCCACCGAGATCCTCTCCTCCGAGTTCGTCTCCGCCGAGATCTTCGCCTCCTAGTTCTTCGCCCCCTAGTTCTTCGCCGCCTAGGCCCTCTTCTCCTCCAAGGCCGCCGGTCATTGCTCCTGCTGCCATCTCTTGCTCGGCTTCTGCGGTTGCTGCGAGGTTTGCATCAAACTTCTTGTCGTAGAAGAGTTCGCGTTGGTTACGTAGGAATTCTTCGTGAGACATGCCGAACAGATGCTCTGCAACCCAACGACGAGAGAAGAAGCCTTCGTTTGCAGCACCTGCCACACTAAACTTCTTATCCCATCGTTCAAGTTCTTGCAGTTCTGCGATAATGGATGGGTTGTTTAGATGTAGTTTAAATCCAAGCAAGTCTTCGCCGTTATAACCAATGGTGTAAAGATGAATAATGCCGATCTTTTCGAGTTCGGAAACAACTGCTCGCTGTAGTCTTTGAATGGTTCGAGCGAAACGAATGTCTTTTTGGGCGAGAGTTGTCTTGTCTTCCTCTGCGCCGGCTTCGTTTGTAAGATAGGATGCAGGAATTTTCAATGCCGAAAATAGTTTATCTCTTAAGTATTTTACATCATCAATGTCGCCAGTTCTGGATCCGCCGGCCAGGGCAGAGATCTCTGTTGCAGAGCCGCCTCGAACTGGAATGAAATAGTCTTCCTCTATAGAAAGAGGATTATAGCGAAGATCGACTCGGCCGTTAGAGGGGTCGACAATAGAATTTCTCTTCATCGACGAAATGACTTTTTGCATATATTGTTCTACTTCGTTTGGCGGGATCTGTCCAACATCAATTTTGAACACTCTTCTTTCTGGCGCCCTGACGATTCGATAAGCCATCATAGCATCTTCAAGAAGAACCAACTGGCGCCAGATACGGCGAGCGGCTTCAAGCACTGATGTTCCGTAAGGAGAGAATTTGTCGTTGCCGAGGATGCGGAAGTGGCCAACCTGCCAGTTCTCGAAAGTCATGCCGGCTGTGTTCCATTGATACTGGATGTAGTTTGGGTTCGACTTATCTTCTCCCTCTAGCCTCTCAACTTCGTTAGATGGCATGCCTATCGTGCTGGTAATGCCTTCCTTTTCGTCCAAATCGAGATAAAGAAAGAAGTCGCCGTACTTGCACATCGAGCGACACCAACCAAAGAGGTTGTGCTCGACATTCATAATATCGTGATAAAGGGATTGAAGGACTGCTTTGATTTCTTCGTTCGGGCAAGCAACATTTAACATTGGCGACAGAGAGGAGTGTGTGGTCATCTCATCTGCATAAATGTCGAGAGCAGAAGCTATCTCTGGTGTGTATTCCATTTGATCAAAATCAACATACCGTTCGGCCCTGTTGTGTTGAGCCATAATGGTCAACTGAGTAGTATTTATTTCACTGTAACGAGTTCTCTTAAACTCCTGACCGCTTGCCGACTTAAAACGAGAAGAGTACTTGTCCATCTGTGAGCGTCGAAGCTTCCTTCCAGCTTGTGTTCTCCGAGAAACAATCGGCCCAGAAAAGATCTTTGTTAAGGTCCTAAATAATTCTGATGATGGGTTTCTTGGGTTTTTTGTATTCTTAGCCATTTATTTATCCTTTAATCAGCCATATGAAATCTTGGTATTGTTGTTGCTGTTCTTCCAGTTTTGCAGCATTGTCTATTTTGTGACCCCTCATGCCAGGAATGGTCGTGCTTAAGGTGTTGCTATAAGATGTTATTGAATTAACCATTGCCTTCTTATATTCCAAATCTCGCTGATTAACTGTTAATGCTGTATCTCTCACCCAGCACGCAATTGCAAGTGCCATCACCAGGTCATCATTATATGACCTCATAGCCTGTGCTTTGTTGTTGTTCCAGATGAAAGTTTTGAATTCGCCGATTATTCGTGAAGAATATATTGTAATTAGTTGGTTGCGAATGAATTCTTCCATCTTGGCGATTATTAGAGGGCGAGTTTTCGAAGAGGTGGTAAAACCAGGAACAGAGTTGTTTATCCCCTGTGCCTGTGTCTCTGTTATGTATTCGTGAGTTCCCTTAATAGAGAAATAAAGATTTGGATATTCTCTTTCTTGTAGCTTCTCTAAGATGGAAATTCCCAAACTATTGTTTTCTACGACGAGCATACAGTCGCCGTACTCTCTGCCTGTGCTGTCAAGAATTGAAGCGAACTGTTCTAGGTTTGGTTTGCCCTGATATTCTCCGATAACTTCCATTGTCTCCAGTTTGATAATGTGAAACACAGAATAGTCAGCAGCATCACCTCTGGCGACATCTGCTACGAGAAGATAAGCACAGGAAGCATCATATTGCTCCCAAAGCCAAAGGTTTCGGTCAAAGCCGACTCGGTACTTGGGCTCCGTTATTCCGTCGTAAAGCCGGTTAATGTCGGCGGCCGAGATGACTGTTTCGCCTGATGCATTAAAGTTACACTCAAGCTCTTGTGCTATCTGGCGAGCAGACATGTTGCGAGTTTCTTTTGCGAACCACTCTTCGTCTCGCTCTGGGTGAACATCCCATGGGAGGACGACTGGGTGGAAGTCATTAATGCCAGCATCTGCCTCGACATAGACTTTATGGAACCAGTTACCAACACCGTTGGGTGTGGAGAGTGCTATGCATCGCCCACCAGTTGACAGAGTAGGGTATAAGCCAGTCCATAAATCTTCAAGCCCCTCAACATGGGCGGCCTCATCTATGACGAGGAGAGACAGGGCTTCAGAACGACCAGCATCGCCTGATGTGGATGATGCCTTGACTTCTGAGCCGTTAGTAAGAACAAAGGATGTCCTGTTGTCTATCTTGATGCTGGCTATTCGTAGCCAAGGCGGGAGGTACAGCATCATGCTCTTCACTTTCTTGACTAGGTTCGCTGCTGTCTGGAACTTGGTTGCGATGACGAGAACATTCTTGTCTCGATAGAACAGAAGCATCCAGCAGATGTAAGCTGCGGTAATGGTTGAGATGCCAAGCTGACGGCCTTTTAGGATGACATTGAAACGGTAATCGTCATAGTCTCCGAGCAAGTCGTCTTGGAATGGGTAAGTTTTGAACGGGATTAGCCCGTGCATTGGATGAGCTATCTTAGCGTAGTTGTTAATAAAGTATTGCGAATCTTTGCCGCACTTTATTATCTCTTTAACAATTTCTTTCCTAGAAAGCCCAGAGGACATTACTCCGCCTTATATGGGCTATGTATGTCCTTTCTAGATTTTACCTTTCCATCTTTTCGCGCAGGCTGTCCTTGGGTCGGGGCCTTTCGTTTGTCACCCTTCTCTTTCTTGCCCCATCCGCCCTGATCAATAAAAGACTTAAAGTCGGCTTCCATATCATCTTCGCTTGGGCTTTTGATGCCTTCGGCATCCACTCCGCCAATATCAAAATATTGTTTGGCTTGCACCCAAGTTCTCACACGAGATGTCTGCTGAACGATTGCATCAACATCTCCAGTCGACTTGAGGGTCAAAGCATTGCCAGTTATCTTCTTGTACTCTTTCTTAATAAATTTTGCGATATCGGCGATCATTTGCTCCAAGTCGCTCTCGAAGCCCTTCGCATAAACATCCTTGAGCTTCAACTCTGAATGATAATGAATGCACAACTGGTTTCCATAGAAGGACACCTTGAAGCCGTCCATAACGCGGGAATCTAAAATAGGATGCCCTTCTTCTCTTTTGAGGCCGACCTTGATGGGTTCACCTTTGTCGTCAAGTGCTCCATCGTGGCTATTCGCCATAACTTGCGAGATACCTCTAACAATTTCCATAGTGGTTGCCATCTATTTTTTCTCCTCGTTAAGTTTTCTTAACTCTTCAATTACAAGTGTTTTAATCTTGTCTTTAAGTGTTTTGTTGCTTTCAGTCATATATGCCTGAGCCATGGCCTTCTCAACACTGGGGTCAAACCCGCGAGAGGGAAGCTGATGATAAGCCATAGAGGCCAAGTGAGAATCTATACTATTAAGGACTCGCAAAATCGAATGAGCATGATCATCCATCTGTTTGTTCGTGCCTGTATGCTTTTTCTCTTTTGCCATTTATTCTGGTCTCCAACCTGTTTTCCAGCGATCTTCTCGCCCGTCTACCCACTGAATGTAGCACTTATAACAACAATCAAATTTGTTCATGAAAACATCATCGCGAATTTTGAAAGAATAAGCTCCGCAAACAGGACAAGATCTTTTTGTAGTTTCTCTATTAAGTAGTTTTCTCGACATTAAAATGCCATCTACTTCTATTTTCTCGTCTCGGTCTTCTGTATCTCTTTCTTTCTCGGCGAGTTTCTTCAATTGCTCTTCGTATTCTTTCTCTTTTTCTTCGTCCCAGTTTCCTCTAGGGTTCTGGACGGTCTCTTCGCCATACTTCTTGGCGATAGCCTGTTCCACCTTCACAACATAATTTGGATCTTTCTTCTTCATTTCGCCACATGAACGACAAATGCTGTTGTCGCGATGCCCACGGCTGCTCCGCCTACTGCCCACCATAGCTTATTAGATGGCGAGTGGCCCTTTACGAGTTCGTGAAGAGCATCGATCTCTTTATCTTTGGCTTCGACTGTAACCTTATACTCTTCTTCTAGCGATGAGATGCGAAGGTTGAGTGTGTCGATTTCCAAAGTAAACTTCAGTTCTTGCTTCTCTAGCTCGTATCCAAGCTGAAGTTCGTATTCTTCTTTCACCAACTGGCTCTTCGCCAATATCTCTGCTGTTGCCTCTGGGTTGAACAAGGCTCCTTCAAATGGAGCAGGCTGGTTCTTCCCAAGGAAAGTGAACTGAGGGGCTGCTTGTGCGAGAGAGGGGAGGCA
>Ga0209756_1003433_pt1 | contig 12876 bp, 24 predicted proteins | sample ETNvirenome_6_85_FD_184071 | JGI IMG/M metagenome (GOLD analysis project Ga0209756, IMG submission 184071) | Marine viral communities from the Pacific Ocean - ETNP_6_85 (SPAdes) (version 3) | ecosystem: Environmental > Aquatic > Marine > Oceanic | place: Pacific Ocean | collected 2013-06-19
CTATGATACCAATCACACCTGTTACAGCCATTTGTAAAAGATTGATCACACTTTCATCTACCGGACGGTTCTCTTGTAAGGCTACATAAAAATCACCAACCACTATTACCATTAGTAATGACATAAGACCGCCAGTTAATATTAAACAAGTCCAATCTTTTATTGTTCTCATTTTCTATCTCTATTTTTTTTATCATAACACTCTTTACAATTCCATAAAGCGCGTTTGTTAAAAGCATTATAATGTGCAAGTAGCACCACCCTCTGTAATGTTTCAACCCTTTTTTTACATGTATCGCATTCCAGCTTCGCTGGATTGGATATTGTTGCCTCCATTACTTGACTTTTTTATCCAGTTTTTTGGCGAATTCGGAATCATATTTCGTGATGGCATTCTGGTTATGGCTTCGTAAACTAACCTTTGCTTTCTTTTCTTTACTGTCAAGAACTAGTTGGGGGTGATGGTTTTCTTTTACTATCAAATCAGTAATAGCTTTCATAAACTTAGTGATCTTCTTCCAGTCCTCAAACTGATATCGTTTTACAATATATCCACCATCCTCTTCCCAACCATCTAGATTACTCAACTCCACATGGAGTTCATCTTCACTCAACCAAAAGTTTTTGCCTACGGCTTCTTGTAGTTTCATTAGACTTATCTCTTATTTTGTTGCTGTTTAATCCACATTTTAGCTATACCACTCTTTATAGGAGATTGTAAGAAGCGCCTTATGGCACTATTAATCTCTTTAGCAAAAACTGGTTTACCGGCTTTAGGAATAACAGCATCAGAATTATCAATGATAATAAAGTTTTGCTTAAACAACCCTTGGAATCTACCCAGATTCTTTTGCACGTCTTTCCAAATCTTTTCTACCATTTTCTCTGGAAGCTGGCGAGACCTTCTCAAGTTCCTTTCTTGAGCCACTTCCAAAGTAGTGTTAACAAAAATCATATAACAATCATAGCCTATTTTTTTAAGATCTCTGACCTTAGTACTAATCTTACCATAGTCATCACCGGTGCCATCAATAAGCAAACCCAACTTACCTTGAACATAAAGCTTTTCCTTAGCTTTCTTTATGGCCTTTGCTTTTTCTCTAGGTGAATTAGTTCCAACAGTTACTTTCTTAAATTCGGCATCACTCATTTTGGCTAAGGACGAAGGATCAACGCCTTGTTTCTTCAGAAAGTATTCAAACTCAGGGTCTGAATTAACGAGCTTGAGTCCCGAAGGGGCAAACGACATATCCATACCCGTAAAACCACCTTTGGGAATTCCCACTACTTCGCTACCCACAAAAGACTTACCACTACCTGGACCACCTGATAAAAAGATAGCTTTGAAGATACCAGGGTCATTTACACCCTCATCAATTATTTTCAGTGCTTCCTTCAGTTTCATTTTTTTCCCTCTTCTTAAGGTAGCCAACGTACCATCCGCCACCCCACCCATTATCGGATCCTATAGGATCAGTTTTATCACGCCAACCCTTAGTCTCTGTTTGCCATACTACATCATAGTCTATGACATCTAATCCCTTAAAGGTACCATCGGGTACTTCCCAACTACTCCAATCATCTACTAAATAAATAAACTCATCAGCAAAACAAGGTTCAAAATCAACTAATGCTTTTTTCTGATCCTCAACCTCATGTGCGCCATCATAAAAATAAATGTCTACCTTCTCGTTACCCCATTGATCTAAAATAGGTTGGCGACCCCAAGTAAATGTATCGCCCTCAACAATCCGCAAATCAAACTTATTACTTAACGTATGAATATTTGTATGTAATCCTACCGTACCTGCAAAATCAAAATCTTCTGCCTCATAAAACTTATTCAAACAATTAGTAAAACTAAACATAAACCTTGACTTGCTTGCATCCCCCCATGTCCATGCGTCATTACAAATTACTTTGTTAAGATGCTCCTCATTATTTGTAACAGCTCCTGCCAATGATCTTCCATCATAAAGACCTATTTCCATATAATTAATATTATCAAAAGCCGCTAACAACCTATTCAGAAAACAAACATGAACCTTTGTACTCATCCCTCCGATGCCATGAAATGCATAATTCAAAGCCGGATCATTTTCAATCAATTCATCTATAGGCTCTGCCGGATCCGGTCTAAAATACTCACTATACAACACTTCCTTCAAAACCTCAAGATTAATCTTTGCCATAACTGTTTGTTGTCTCCTTATTTTAGTATTACGAATCTCTATGGCTTGCCTTATAAAACCAGCCCAAAGTACAGGTGGATATCCAAACCATCACACCATAAATAGCTTCATGTTCCCACCACCCCATCCATTCACGACCACCAGGAAACCCTACTACTTTCCAAGTTTCATACAAAATGGTAATGGATATAGTTGCTGCGCCACTCCAATAACCTGCCTTCTTTGCTTCTTCTGTAGCCTTTTGTTTCTTACTCAGTCTGACTACTTGACCCTTAGCTGTTTTCGCTTCTTTCTTATACTTCTCCCTATCTTTTGCTATTAGTTTCGTGCCTTGATTAGCCAGCTGAGCTGATTTCTTATAATTTATTATTTCATTTCTAGCTGACTCATAATGTTTTCTTAAATCAGTGGGTGATGCTATTCTTTCCCACGGTGGATATTTCTCCACAACAGTTCTCCTATAAAAATAATGCGAGAAGAACCTTTTTGTGTATCACTTATTTAAAGGTACCCCCACTATCTCTATAGTGTTTTTGAATATATCTTTTCTTGGCTTCGCTAGATGCTTCGCCAAATTTTCTCTTAGCTGCCCGTGTGGAAATCTTCCATTTATTCTTATCGGTAGGGGCAGCGTCATCAGCAAACAGAGATACGTCAAGCATATCTTGTCGAGAAATCTTAGACTCTCCTAGTTTTACCAGTTTCTTCGCTGCTTCCTTAGGCTTCTTACCCGTATTCATTAGATACTGTGCAGTATCCCAATCTATCCTACCAGCCATTTTAGGATTAAGCTTTTCAATCTCATCACTCACATCTGCCATCCACCTTTTCGCCCACGACTTCATACGAGCATCAGCTTGGCGCGCTCGTCCTCTGGATCTACGGCCAGGACTGGCTTCTGTAATGTCTTTTAGTTTCATCGTATGTATCTCTCTATGTCTCTAATCTTTGTGTCTGAGTTATTTATTCTATCAACCTCTTCGGGATCTTTCAAGACCTGTTGAATCTGCTTCTTCATTTTACTAGTAAGTTTTATTTTCTTATACCCCTTGAAGGCTTGTTCATCGCCAGCAGTAGTAACGTCTGCTGAAGCCATGTAAGAGTACTTACCATCCAAAACAAATTCTATACCTGTCCATTTCTTAACACCTTGTGCTGCATGGTATGGATACAGAATGATAAACACCCTACCCTTTTCTCTTGGAGATGTAAAGGCATCACCAGCTTCATACTCTCTATGTATGTCGAGATCTTTCTTGGCCTCAGTCAATAATGTCTTCAACTTCATCATCGCTCTCACTATTATCGTTATCAAGTAAATTCATCATTCTTATCACTACTGTCCAAATAATTACCATACACAACATACATATACCAATAATGTTTTGGGCCACTGGTTTCAACGTCTTCCAGTACTCTATAAATTCCCCCATCGAAACATCTCATCAACATAAATATAAAAAAAAGAGGGAAAAATACCCTCAAATTATTTGATTCATTCAGGCTCCATCTTTTTATTGAATTCATAACCGCTTAAGTGATCTACATGAAAAAAGAAAAAATCTTTACTTTTTATACAAACACTATCTTCCATTCTAAATAAGTCGTGTCCACCAGTTTGTTCAGTTGGCTGAAAATCAAGTGCTGTAAATTGAGTCTTTGAAAACAATTCTTTACTTGTAAAATAAGCAGCTCCATAAGCCCCTCCGTAGGAGCTATCATCTAAAGCATTTACATTACCTTTTTCATTAACATAAAAATTATCATCATAAGAAGTTATATTCCAAGGTTCATTTGCCACTACATAAGGATTATTATCAGCAAATACTCCCTTAAACTCTACAAACCTCTCACTGGGTACATTAAATCTTTTTTTTCTCATTTCTACTTTATGTCGAGGAATTTGTTCAAACCTTTGAGGAACTATGTATACATTTTTGTCTTTGGCTAAAATGTCTCTCAATACTTCAAAATGTTGTGTATAAAAAACTTGATCCATCTCAGTATAATAGACATACGGCATTGTAGAAATTGGTGCTGCGTCAGGGCGTTTCATCATCTTTTGAACTTCAAAAGCCAAGTGAGCTGGTAGATGCTCAGCTCTATCTAGCTCAAACTTGATTACGCTTATGTTGCCAGACATTCTATAAGGCTGTAATAATTTATAATCCTTATCGTTACAACAACCTATAAAAAAAGTATGAGTAAAGTCTTTCAACGATTGTAAACAATAGTCAAACCACTTATGTCTTAAATCTAATGCTTGCTGCGTATGGTCAGGACTAAACCTACTCATTCCCCCAAAATACGGGATAATACTTATAACCTCTTTTTTCATTGTGCCTCATTAGGCTGCCTGTTCAGCATCACCTTGATAATTCAACGTAACTGTCACTTGTTGTCCATCACCAGGGCCCGAAAGAACTCTATTGGTTACTGTAATGCTATCACCGTTAGCCTCAATAAATTGATCAGCCCTCAAATTAGCATCACTCTCAAAACCAGCAGTAAAAGTTGCAATCTTATCTGGTTTTGGTGTTACGGGTGCTTTCTTCTTGGGTGCCGCGGGTGTTGCGGGTGTTGCGGGTGTTGCTTTTGCTTTTGCCATCTTTATTTTCCTTTCATAAAAAAAGTCGTATATAGAGAAAAAATGGGGTTGCCGGAAAAATGGGTACTCCACTTTTTGACTATTTACCTCAATTTGGTGGAGGTGCGCGGGATCTGCCCCCGCGGTCCTGTCTATGTAAGCGAGTTAAGGATATACAAGTTTAACTTAAACTAATACTACGGACAATGCTTCTTTTCTAAATGGCTATTGGATAGTTATGAAAAGAATAAAGTTGTCACTATACAATAGGATGGCGGCCTAAGCCGCCATCTTATAATCAATCGTAGTGTCGATTAATAGTTTACATACATTTTTTAGAGAGCCAGTATGTTTTCTCTCACTTGCCTTAGTCTAGCTTTCATACCAGTCGATCCTAAGTCACCCCCAATATTTTACCAAGGTGGTTTTTCTTCTGCTGTACTAACTCTTCGTTGTTTCTGTATTTCTTTTGTCAACCAACCTTCTACATTAGGTTGATAGGCTGTCAACAATGGAATAGCCCATGATGATGTCAAGTCATCAAACGCCACTACTTGTGCTTTTGTTTTAGTAGAAGGATCATCCGTGTCAAAGGATACAGGGCGGGCTTCTGCACGCATAAAATCCCCTGCCGCATTCTTTTCTTTAGTAGTGACTCCTACGTAGCTCGCAACCACTGTCTTTACATAACCAGACATCTTGGTGCCATCCTTCAATTGTACATCATCCGCATAAACAATCAAATCTATTACACTACTAGTAAAATTTATATCCATCTTTTATCCCTTGAGTATTACTCGTTTCTTTTTACTTCCCTGCTCTTTTAAGTCTTTACTGTCCGGAAGATATCCACTGCCCAGACACTTGGGACACAAGTGGGTCTTGCCCGTAGATGATTCTCTTAATACTTTGTCGCCGCGGCAAACACCACAAATAAGACCATCTATAGTAATAGACATTATTTGCGTGACCCTTTATACAGATTCATTTTTCTACCCTTAGCGGTAGTTTTCATAGCTTTTTTCGTAATGCGCTTCTGCTTACCCTTACGTTTGATAGCCGATTTTCGTGCAATGCGTTTAGCCTGCGAAGGCTTAACAGATCTTAAGTGAAGAGGTAACTTTTTCTTTCTCTTCTTAATGACTTTCATCTGTCCGCCCACCCGACGCAACACCTTCTTCTTAGGCCCCATCGGTAGAGATTCCGTAGTCGCGTTTTCTTTTATCAACTTAGCCAGCTCTTCTTTTACAACTTCTTCTACTACTTCTTTTAATAGCTTACTCATAAATTTTCTCCTATAATAAATATGCTATTAAAAATTATACATTAAACTTCTCTAACAGCTCTTGTAGCCCCTCTTCTTCACTCTTTGGCAACATCATTCTAAGACACCAGGCTTGTTGATGCTTACTCTTAAAAATTTCATTGTATTGCCATGATTCATACTTAGATGTAGCAAACACTTCTTCAACATAATCTAATGAAATAACGTCAGAGACAAGTACGAGAAAACCGTTTTCTAGATCGCAAGTGATCCATCTCCCATTTTCACCAGAAATCTCGTACTTATCTCCATACACTTCAACGGATGGTAATTCTTCTGCCATGTTTATTCACCATAATCAATGTTTTGAGCAATGTTATTATTATACCAACTCTCATTAAACTCTTCACTGCGAGTCAAATAAAACTGCAACCTCTCTTCAGCATGAATATTTATGTCATACTTAGTATCACTCCAGGCCTTAAATTCTGCAGCTCTTTTTACACTCTCTTCATAATTATCAAGATGATGAGAAATAGCACTTATCCATGGCCTCGGTGAAGTCATAGAAATACAAAAATCATCAGTAGAAATAGCAGAAGGCACTGACTCGGCCATTGTCTTGTAACCCCCAAAATTAGAGAATACCGGTATACATCCATAACGTAACCCTTCCACTACCTTTATCTCAGACTTACATGAAGCAAAAGCATTGTGCTCAATGTAAGATAGGTTGATATCAAACAGTGAATAAAACTTGCCATAAGTTTCCAAAGGTAGTGCATCAAAAATCTTGATTCTTCCAGGATCTATATCCTTATACATCTCTTCAATCTTACCGCGGTAAGTCTCTGACTCATTTTCTATTTCTTTTTCTTCAAATCGTTTATTGCCATCTTCCTCTTCATGTATTTCTACCGCAGTATCTTTAAGAGCCATCCCTGCTAGAACAAAATAAGTATTAGGATACTTATCGTGAATAGCCTTTATAATAGGTTGCATTCTCTTTACATCTTCAAAGTGAGAAGTTAGTCCGGCCCACCCTATAACAATCTTATCATCTGTAGGACACCACTCTGGCAACATCTCTAGTCTAGACTCTGCCTTATCATAGTTCCATTGAGGTAAGTCCCAATCAAACATATTAGGGAAAATACTTACATCATTATTAAAGGTCTCAAAGGTAGAAGCAAGCTTAGCAGTTGTAGTAGTAACACAATCCGAATGTTTAATAGCCTGCAGAGACATTTTATCCTTACCGCTTTCCAACCACAAGGTTTTCATCGGATGACTGTTGGGTAAATTAAACTCATTATCATCTGCGTCATGGATAACGTAAGGACGCTTTTCTGTCTTGGGCCACATCCTTGCTACCGATAGAAAATGAGAATGAAGATTGCCACAACGATGCATAATAACTACATCAGCAATCTTCACATGATTAGGTTGTAAATTCTCTGTATAAAGATAATTAGCTTCTTCTGGAAATGCCTTAAATAATGCCCTCAAAGGTTCAAATAATCGAAAGAAACTTGTGCCTGTTTCAGATGGGGTAGAGAAGACAATGGTCTTTCTGTTTAGATCCAGGTCTTCTGGTTGAGTAAAATACTCTTTAATTTTCGCTCGCTCTTCTTCGTTGCTATACTGAATGGCACCATCAAGCAGTTCTTGTTTCGTCATCACATCTCCTAGCTAAAAAACAGTTTATAATCACCTTGAATTGTAAAAACAGACTGGCGCATAGATTGTCCTTGACCTGCCGATCTGTACATTCCCGGAGTTACTTGGACTCCAAGATCTTCAAACCTTACCATCAAACCCGCATTCTTAAGAGCCTCTTGAAGAGCCTGAATAAGAGTAGACATTTCCGCAGTATACTGAGCCACTAATATGTCATTATCCTGGAGCATAGCATTCTCACTTGTCTTCAAAGACATGGTAGTGCCGTTCTCACCATCATCAGCATGGGTGCCAAACTTAACCGCCATCTCTGGCACTCTTTCAATAAAGTTCCGAATAACAGACATGGCTGCTAACTTAGGAGTTTGCTGAACTGTCCCTTCAGTATTCTCACCAGGCCAACCTGTCCATCCACGCTCTAAATCTAACCCAGCATCAATCTTTGAAGTCACAACATCATCATCACCAGCATAAGGTTTTGGAGGCGGTGCTCCAAAGTTCCCCTTAATAACATCGGGGTTAACTATCATCATCTTTTGTCTCCATCTCAGGATCGGCATCGGTTATTTTAATACCTTTACCATCATTATATTTTAAATAACATTCTTCACACATTCCATACTGATCATAAAACATAATATCCCAACTTCTCATAAAATTTCCACATTTCTTTTCAGTCTCTGGATCTTTTACAGGGCAAAAATTGGGAGTTAATGGTTTAAAATCTTTTTCTTTCTTTACTGTTTTCTTCCATAACTTTGTCTTACGCATGGGAAGAAAATCATCAGGTACCTGCGTCATCTAGACCCGCTTTCATTACATAGATGTACTAAACTCTCTGCTCCAAACATAAGCACTTAAGGTGGCATTCATTTCTGAGGTTGTTTTTAACCTCATAAATCTATAGCTTCCCGAAGATACATACACATCGCCAGAATCAATTACAGCTCCTCCAGGAACATCAATCCAATTTGTCGCAAAATCAGCTGCCGAAGCAGATGATTCTTTGGTCGGATCGCCAGGATCGAACACCCCGTCCTTGATAAGCTGAGTGGTTGTGCTAACATTTTGTAACTGTTGAAAGGTTACAGCATGATGAGGTTTATTAGGATCTAAGGCATTAGAATTATTTACTTGAACCTTAATATCATTTTGAACACCAGCGCTATCCTTCAAAACAATCGTAAAGACATGCCCACCTACATAAAGGGCAGAGGTGCGTGAGTCATTGTCAGTTGAACCATCGCTACCGCTCTCACCAAATTTTTGCAATAAAGCATTTTCAAAAGGGGCTACAGCCATTTGTTATCTCCATTATTTTTACAGTAATACTTTATAAATATAAGCTAGTTCAAAGGATTGTCATAGTCTATGTAAGTAATAGTCAATTTGTTTCCATCCACTAGCCACTCTGCTAACGATGAATAAATTCTTTTATAAGCATCAACAGACGCTCCAATGAATCCATCCTTCGTAATATTTTGTTGTGAAGTATCCGCAACCAACAAGCAGCCCATCGTGTTTTCGTCCGTATTTCCAGTGTGAATTAAGATGTATTCAAACCCTGGCACATCTTGAACATGTAACATTCCCTTATGAAAATCAGAACCAAACTTAGCCAAGTATCTACTATGAAAACCACCAGTAGTTCTCAGCTTCACATTGTAAGTACCCTCTGGGATACGTGTTTCAGCACTAACTTTCTTTTCTCTAAATTCATCTTCAAGAGTGTATGCTAAAAACTCTCTACCTAGAGGTCCGTTTTCAGATAGTATTCCAAGTGTGCTATCGACACCCGAACTATACCTTAATACTTCTATGTTCCGTTCATCGGAGCCCATAATATCTATGGTTTCACTCTCTCTAAAGAAGTTCAGCATATTGTTTATTTCCTTTATCAATCAAGCCAGCACTTTCTTTTTAGTTTCTTCTTTATACATTTCTGCTAGATAAATTTTTGTTCTTATACCAGATGAACTATAATCGTGAAATCTGCTTATGTAGTGAGTGTCTTTACACAACAACCGGCCGGTTATCTTAGCCTTCATTTCCGGTGTATCATAGTCAGAACCTAAGAAACGTATGTCAGGGCTATAAAACTTTAATAGATTAATAAGTTCGTCTTCATTACTATAAGGCGCAATTTCATCTATGTATCTGATAGACTTTAATAAAAGAAAGCGTTCATGTAAACTCATTATGGGACTATTTTTACCATCTCTTTCCCACGCTGGGTTCTCATGTAATGCCACTACCAAATAGTTACAATTGTCGCGACACTCTTTGAGCATTAACGCATAGCCAGGGTGATAAATATCAAAAGTTGATGCCACGAAACCAGTTTTTGCCTCACTCATTTATTATTTTATTTCCTTTGCTCATATTTTCATTTGCCGTATTTTTATCTTAATAGGAACTGCACAAATAAGTCATCAATATTCTTGTTCTTGCCGGCTGAGCCAGCTCGCTTATCTACACAAACCTTTGGTGCTTCTTTTTGCGATTTAGTTAAAAATAAAATGTCTTGACTCAAACAAATACTCGCCACCCCTATGAATACCAATTGCCCCAAACGCTTCACCTTCTTTTCTCCTTTTTTTAATTTATTTTTCTTTTATGGGATCACTCTTGCCCTTTATCTTTTCGATACTTCTTCCAACAAAATAACTGCTATACACAGCCAACAGCAAGGTTTGAAAGACAGGGATATAGGACTCACCAATAGTGAAGTCTCCAATGTTCCCATCCGTAACCGCAAGCAAACTAAACACTGCTGTAAGAAACACAAGAGTAATTGGTCTGATATTGGCAGCCAACCAATTTCCACTTTTTAGATCGGCTTCCCATCTTGCAGTCACTTCCTTCTGTGCATCTGCTTCCGCAGAAACTAGAAGCTCTTCTAACTTTTGCTTAGCCGCGGCCTTCTCTTCGCCCGAAGTATGTAGCTCATCTATAAGGTTGGTGGCGGCCGGCAATACCTTGTCAACCAAACCACCTAAAATACTCAACCCTACCATTATTCAGCAGCCTCCAGAGCTGCTTTCTCTGCGTATGACTTTTCTAGTCTTTCATCTAAGCCTCCCTGTATAGGAGTAAAAATGAAATACTTAAGAAGAACTGCGTAAAGAACAGTCAATATAGCAATAGCCATACTAGGCCCCACAGCTGCAGGATCTGTCATAGTACCTAACATTAGTACGGCTCCGATCAAGGTTCCTACGAAGCCAGAGCCCATGGCATAGTTGCCCGCATAATGTGCTGTCTCATGTGCATCGTGCAATTGAGATGGTGAAGCGTGTTTATCAAATAACACAGAACAAAATCTGGTGATGTTTCTACCGCCAGCCAACAAGCCGCCGAAGGTCAAACCAAAAACTATTAACACTGATGGTATATTGATAAATATTAGTGGATCTTCCATAGCAAGAGCTATAAGAGTAAAACTCACTATGTATCCAATTATCTTTTTCATAACTTAATCCTTTTCAATTGTCTCTGTTTGAATTTCTTGTTTACTGGCTGCACGCCGCTCTTTTCTTTGCTCACGCTTGGCCTGCCATTCAGCTTTGCGTTCTTGTTTCCATTCGCGCTTAGCATCGTCATCCCAAGTTTTCCATTCTTCGGGCAAGTTGTGTCTTCTGTTACCACGGCGATGACCTCTACCATTCTTACCACGGTCGCCGCGCTCACCTCGCCACTGCTCTGCCTTCAATCGCCACTCTTCTCGCTTATCCTTTAAGGCTTCCTGTTGCTCAGGAGTAAGGATGGCGTTTATGCTATCCCCTAAATCATTACGAGCTATTTTCATTACTCGACCAAACTTAATTCTTTCAGCCTTTATTCTACCCCACTGTTCGGGACTAATGTCCAATCTGCCCAACAATCCACGATGTGGTTGAGGGAAGTTCTGATGTATTAGTCCACGCTTTGCAAGTGCCGCCACTTCAGTGTTATCACAATCAGTTACACGCTGCGGTGGTTCTTGCGCAATTGCGCTAGTCAACGATAATCCTATCGTCAAAACCATTGTTAATAAAGTTTTCATCTGGTTTCTCCTTATTAGGTATACTATAAATATTACATAATCTTAATACTTGAATAACCTTTCTCGCTCTTATTGATATTGATAACATTGTTAGTAATATCCTGCATACTTTCAATGTGCGAAATGATTAATACATTTTCAAACTTACTCTTTAGATATCCAAGAAGCATGTTCATGTGATTAATGTTTTCAGAGTCAAGAGTACCAAACCCCTCATCTATAACAAATAGATTACAGGTAGGTAGCAAACTGATATTGGATAAGGCGGAGCGAATAGTAAGGGCTGTTAATGTCTTCTCCATTCCAGACCCTAACTCTACACGGCGACGAGAAGCACCATCATCAATAAAAATACTTAAGTCATGCGCTTCCGTATCTACCTCAAGAAAAACCTCAAAGTTTGTAATGTTGCTTAGTATCTTTCTTATCTCATTGTTGATAAGAGGGACCGCCTTATTTAGGATCATCAACGGAATACCATCATTTCCAAACGCATCCATCAATAAGGCGTGTGAGTTATACCTTCTCTCTATTTCTTTTAGCACCTCTATGTTGCCCCCTAGATCTGTAATCTTTTGACTGATTTGACCTAGAAAGCTATTGCCCTTCGTCAGCTCATCATTATTGTTTTGAAGTCCATTATCCAAACCTACAATAGTGGTATCTAATTTACTGATCTTTTCTTGTATCTTTACATTATTAGACAATGCCTTTTCGTTTTGACCATAAACTTTTTTCTCTTTATGATACGCTCCAAGCTTATTTCTCTGCAACTCTAATTGCAATTTTATGTTTTCTGAAACCACATCTACGTTTTCGAGCCTCGTATCTATGCCACTCTTTTCCTTAGTATAACTTTCATACATCTTTTCTTCTTGAGGAAAAGTTGAAGCACCTAAAAATTTAGTGTTCTCATTTATACTGATCGTAGCATCATCAAGCCATTTCTGCTCCTCAACAAGTTCTTTCTTTGCAACAAAAGCTCCTGTAAGGAACGAACACTTTTTACAAGTATCATTGATTTCAAACCAATCATGCTTATCCAGAATCTTTATTTGCTTTTCTTTTGTTCCCGCAATCTGGTTCCTTAGTTTCCACTCTGATTGTA
>Ga0209756_1003436_pt1 | contig 12862 bp, 1 predicted proteins | sample ETNvirenome_6_85_FD_184071 | JGI IMG/M metagenome (GOLD analysis project Ga0209756, IMG submission 184071) | Marine viral communities from the Pacific Ocean - ETNP_6_85 (SPAdes) (version 3) | ecosystem: Environmental > Aquatic > Marine > Oceanic | place: Pacific Ocean | collected 2013-06-19
GCTGTGATATCGGCTTGATGGTTGTAGCTGAAGCCAACTCTTGTGTATGGTCCTGACATGGGGAAAGTCTCCTACGGGTAGTCTATCTTAACTTGGGTCGGGGGGTGGTAGTCTTCTCACGGATATCTTCACGCCGCGCAGTTTCCTGCCTTCTTATCTCCACAGTTTGTACTCCCAAGAAGGTTCGTGCCCACCGAAGAAGCTCTCCTTTGGGTAGTGCGCGTTCATACGGAGTTTTCTCGAATGATTTAAATAAGTTGTTGAACTCACCAAGAGGGCTGTTTTCGAAAAAGAATGTCATTGGGCCAGGCTCGGTGTAGTACCGGGTAACTGAGACACCGGCTGTAGCGGCTCCAGGCCCCAACTCACCACCTTCTATCCCTGTTTCTGCTCGTGCCCATATAGGATCATCCGTGCCCTCATATTTTACTACACTGAATCCACCCCAATCTAACAACTCCGCAACAGATTTATGTACTCTGACGGATTTGCGCGAATCGGGATCTTCCAACCAGAGATTCAACGCTTCCGAGATAACAGGATTCCGTTCTGGCTCTGCGATAGTGCGGAGTGATTGTCGAGGATCAGCGGCTGCTTTTAGGTACGGGTCGAATCCATCGCTGTCAATGTCCACAATAGCAGTTCGTAGTACATCTGCCCCCGCAATAAAAAACGCAGCCATACCCGACAAATGGCGCATACCAGCGTGGATCGTAGATTCGGGGAGCATCACCGCAGTCCAGACATAACGATCACCCCCTGTCGCCTCTACATGAGTCAGAAAAGCTTGAACCGTATCCACCATTGCAGGTGTTATCCGAAACATTGGTCGGTCTTGGAAATACCCAGGTAAATCAGATTTATGCATCTCAGGGATGGCAGCGCCTCTAGTTCCCAGGTCACCCTCACGAAGAGTCTTTGCCAAATCTGCTGCTAGCTCTTTATATTCGCCCTTGGTGAAAACCCGGTGGTTTTCTAGAAACATTATCCGCAGAGCGTCTCTTGCTTCTTTTGGTACCTTATGCGGCCCACCATAGCGCCTTTCTACCAAAGTACGCAAAGCCCAGTAGTTATCCTGCGCTACTGGAGGAAGTCCATCTACATCGACACCATAGGGTTCCGCGACGAAATCGTAAAGCATCTGCGTGACTGCCTCGGGTCCATACTCCTCTGCCCTACGCAGCACACCCATCTTGTATGCGGTCGCAGGGGTGAATATGTTGTCGAGAACTTGGCGATTCGCGTTCTTCTGGAATGCCCAGAACGGCATGACGAGACTGACAAACCAAGCACGGTCCATCTTCGACATGCTACCAGCGTAGTCGTAAAGCGCATCAATCGTCATTCTTGCGGCAATACGGGGGTCCACACCCAACTCGGTGAGCGTAACCATTGCGCCCAAGCGTTCGCGCTCTGCCCATGACTCAGCGACATCCTCTACGAGCTTCAGCATCCCCGCACCGCCCTTCACCAAGGTTGATTTATACGCAGCCGGGGTTGCGCTATCAACAGCCGCACGAAGTTGCGATGTGTCAAACGTAGCGAAGATACCTTCTTCAACAGCGATGTCGCGGAGTTGTCGATAGGAGTAGATATTGTCGCCAACAAGGATGTTGCCTTCAACACCCTCCAGAATCGGATTGACGTTGATGTTGTACTTGGCTCCGCTAAGGAACTGACCTACTGTGTCACCTTTGTTCTGAAGGATGCGGCGGAATTGCTCAACTGCGTTCTTGTCAAACGCCCCAACAGTTTCACCCACGCGAATAAATTGCGCAACCCCTGGTATTGCAAGCAGGTTTTGGAGCGCCATCCGAGTGGTTGATGCAAAGGCGGGTCTGAATCCAACACCCGATGTCACCGCCATTTGGTTGAAATGGTCAAAGGTGTTCATCAAGAAGTAGCGGGGTCTCGTGACAAATGCACCCCGTGTCATGCGCTTCTTTACATAGCGAAGCAACGTACCAAAGATAACACCGCGCATCTCCGACTCAGGCGTCATTATAAGTTGTTTAAGAGTCGGGTTGGTGCGTATATCCGATGCCCTCGCAAGTGCATCACCCATCCGCTCTCGGGCTTGCTTCGGTACATAATAAGGTGTATCCAGTATGCCTTCTTCGAGGAACCGTGGGTTGAGACCGTATCGCTTTACGACAGCCTGCACCCTAGACAGCATCTCTGGCGGAACGATTTCTCCATTGACCCAATCAAGAAACGCGTGTTGGGTAGCGGTATCAACCGTAATACCCAACTGAGTCCATTTATTACGAGCACCAACTGCGTGACCGTGCCCCGCGAGAAGCAATGCAACACGATTGGATTTGGTTTCACCCCAAAGATCTTGGATCTCATCGAGAAACAGTTTAGTGCGCTCCGCTGATGTACCTTGAAACAATTCATCACCACGTCGGGTGTACCCCGAAAAGTACGTCAGAATCTCAACTGTTTGAATCGATGTATCGGGTGGAAAAATGTTGGCTAACTCCACATTTGCCGATGGCCGTTGAAGCTCCAGCGCCTCGGAGAATGCCTTCATGAAGCTATCGTCGCCCTGTGCGCCATGCAGTAGTTTACGCGCCACTTCCTCAACTGCTGCTCGTGGATTCTTGATGTCAGCGTAGGGGGGATAAGCAGTTTCCTTTACTGGTATCTCTCCAATCACCCTACCCATGGGGGTACCCTTGCGGCGTACTTCCTCTTCGATGTTCAGAGCAAGCCCCCTCAACACAGCTTTTTCATCTGCATCAAGTAGCTTCTCGAAGCTTCTCGATAACGTACTGGCTACCGCAGATGTCGCATCGAATCCACTTGAATAGGTTTGTCTTCCCTGCGAAAACTCAACCTTTCCACCACTAAGGTAGGTAACCATCTTCTCTCGGTTGAGTTCGCTAAGGACGGTGACGGCATCACCAACGGCTTGTTCAACCTTACGGGTACCTGCTAGAATAGCGTTGCGAACACCAGGAGGTAGCAAGCGTAGTGAATTGGAGGAGTCACCCCCAAGCGTCATAAACTTGACGATACGACCAAGCACCCCTGCGGAGCGTTTTACAGCACCCTTTACCCCCGGCTCTTGGCTGCTCCATCCAGTAACCAAGTTGTCGATACGCTGGGATACGGAAAGCTCTTTGACCGAATCGGCTGCGGAACGCAACGCGATATCGGGTTGTTCCATCCCCGCAGCCGCAATCCTACGGGCAGATATCTCCATACTAAGTCGATTAAGGTCATCACCAGACCACTCTGTTTGACCCCGAACGGCACCGGGCAGCGTTATTTTACCCTTACCCTTACCCAGTCTTGCTTCTGCGTCATTAAACTGTTTTTGTAATGTCTCAACCGTGACGTGGGTATGACCGGCACGACGTGCTTCATTCGCCAACTCGGTAAGTGCGCCTGCGGCTTTGCCCGTCTTGGGTCCAAGGATCTCATCGATGATGAACGAGTTGACCCGCGAAAGCACCTTGGGCTGACCGCTTTCGCTCAGCATATCGTCGAAGAGACTTCGCATCTCGGGAGTGATCTTTGCGTCGATTTCGCTACCCGCGACAGCCTTGTAGATATCAAGCATCAACTCTTTGACCTGTTCGAAGATACGAGCCAACTGCGTTGATGGAGCTTTGCCTTCAGTGATGTACTGTTCGAATGCGCGGGCAAACAGCTCTTCTGCTTTCTCGACTGTAGTTGCGTTACCGGTAAACTTGGCTCCGTCAACACCAACTTCGATGCTGTGCTCTGCCTTCAACCACGACGCAGCCGTTTCCATTTGACCATCGGCGAGTTCGCGACGGAGGTAATGTCCCAACTCGTGGACGACGGAACTAAAATCTGCTTGTTCGAAAGCATGGATGATTGGTTTACTTTCATCCGTAAATTCAATGGCTGCTTTGACGATACCTGCACCAGCCTGTTCCAAGATGCGACCAGTCTCATCGTAGGTGCCACGGTTGAACTTGGACTTGATCTGGGTAGGCTCGAAAGCAATAAAAACTCGGTGGCGCACATCACCCACACGACCGCCACCAAGATGTGTAAGACCATCAAACCCCATTTGCTCCAAGACAGTGCGGATGATGTCAGCACCTTCGGAGGCATAAACTCCAGATGCTTCAAGCGACTCTTCGACAGCCCGCAATGCCTTTTCGTTTGTAGCCAAGGCACCAAGCGTCCGTAGATCGTCGATAGCATCTTCTGCGCCATACAATCCATCAACAGCCTTAATCCAAGGAGACACATCAACTGGGGCATCCATGTCGATGGGGTTCTTTATCGACAAGTACACTGGTGTGACGTTTGGTGCAGGTTCTGCACCATAGCGGCTCGCCTTTTTTACGCCGGTTCTGGCGTACCCAGAAGCCACGGAGGGATCTGCTGTAAAGTAAGCCCCTGTACCCATTAAACCGTAACGTGTACCATAAGTTTCAAACGCTTCTATATCAGGGATAGCACTTCCGTGATACATCACCAATGGCTCACCGGCTTCATCGACTACCTTGGATTCGCCAAACCACTTCTTGAAATTCGGTGACCCGACACCCTTAGAGGGTTCGCCGCGCTGAAACATCAACTGCGTACCGCCGACACGCTTCTTCACGTCGGGTGTCAACTCGACGAGGTGTGCTTTAAGTGGATAGTCTCTGGGCCATCGGTCATCCCCAACCGAAAGCAATACCTCGCGCACTGGAGCTTTTGTGTGCTTCTTGACCACACCAGGTACAATCTCATCGTAATACTTTATAGCACTCTTAAGAGGCATATACACAACGTTATTCGCTGTTTCGCCTTTGGTAAATGCGACAGCATCGTAGCCTTCTTCAGTCGCTGTCTGCATGATGCGTTTAACAGCAAGGCTTGTCCATGCTTTGGTATCCTTGAAGGGTGCATCGGCGATCATGCGCCGTTGTAGAGCCGCTAGTTCATCCCGCGCTGTTCTCGCAGTTTGTTGTGCAAGACTCCAGTTGTAATGTGCGTCTTCGTAAGCGGTTCTCGCAGAAAGATACTCGTCTAATAGGTCATTTTCTATCTTGGAAAGACCTCGCCTCAAGTCACGTGGTGGAGGCGGTTCAGCAAACAGGCGCGATGGTGGGGGTCTCGACAACGCCTCCCCCCACTCTGCAAGGAGCTTTGGTGGCAGCTTGCTATACGATATGTCTCTGGCTGCTTCGGGTTTATGAACTGCCTCCGCTGCCGCAGCTTCGGCATCTGCTAGGTGTTTAATCTTTTGCTCCGCAGCAGCATTGTCTCCTCTATACCCCTGCACACGCCCCTGCTGATGCCAATCCGATTGAATCTCTTCTATATAGAGAACCTTTCGACCCGCACTGTCTGTACGGTCTGTAGCTCGGAAATGGACCAGTACGTTTGGTTCATCCCAATGACCCTCAGTGAACTCCGTGTAGGAGCGGTCAACAATAGGAAAGTCGTCCATCAGATCTTGACGAATCGACTCCGCAGCATCCGCCATCTCATCAGGATCATCTCGAAGACGCTGCATCTCTTCAGGAGTAGCGAACTGATCACCCAATCTTTGATAGTCAGCCTCTACTAACTCTGCATCAGATATCTTCTCCAAAGCAGTAATCTTTTCTCGCCTTACGTCCGCAGCCGTCTGTTTGGTAAGCAGCACTTCGCGATAGTTTTCACCGCCGGGGGATGTCTCTCTTGAGTGCTTCGCTAGTTTAACGCCAGAGGCTTGGGCTGCTTCTTCTGACGCTACCCGAAGCTTCAACCATTCTTGAACCCCAGGTGCTTCAGCTATCTTCTCCGCAGTATCAATTGTTTTCATCGCCGTTGCCAGCGCGTGTTCCTCAACTCTCCGTCCCCCAGGATAAGGGGCATGGCGCAGACTCATTCTGAGGAATGTCTTTATCGCAGGGTTCTTTGTGGTATCGTACAAAGCTTGCATCTGCTGCACTATGTCTTTAACTGCGCGTATATTGAGCGTCAGCATGTCTCCACTTACAGCGCCTTCGAGAGCAGCATCACCAAGTGTTTTTACTGATCCAAATGGACCCGCATAAGTCCCCACCGCGCCGGGAAAATTTAACCGATGCGGAGCATACATAATAGCGGCAAGATCATCCATGAGAGGCGTTAGTTCACCAAAACTTTCTTCTTTGGCGAGAAAGGCGGCTCTCATGCGTTCAGCGGTGTCGGCCTCCCTTGAGTACAACCGTGTCATCACGTCCGCAGCGCCATATTTCAGATGCTGCCAAGTGCGGAGTGCTTCAGCACGGGAATGGGATGATGCACGAGACATGAACCTGTCATCATCAAGACCCAAACTACTACGCCAGCCCTCAAGCCAAGCCCACATCTGATCTTGGATGTCCTTGTACACATAACGCTGCGGGTTTCCCTTAAACATATGTATCTCTTCTTCAAAGAGCACGTCATGAAACCTATTGAAAACCATTCCACTCTCCGAAACAACCGTTCGAGATCGCTGCTCCGACCGCCCCAACTTCTCGGCTATAAATTCTTGAAGCTCTGGAGCTTCGCGCAGCTTACTATCAAACGCTTCTTCCGCAGCTTCTTGCATACGCCGCACTTTTATCGGCATTGCACCACGAAGGCGTTCTTCAACAACAACACGGTTGTTTCGGAGATGCGTCAGCACCTCATCGCGGGTGACTGACTTTTTCCCTTGTGCCGCTGCGTCTTCGAGGAACTCCTCGATGTCTGTCCATTTGATCTCTTCTTCTTTCACCCCCTTGGTGTAAAGAAAGTCTTCGTGAATAAGTTGCTCTCCCGCCTTATCAACGACAGGATCGCCCTTCCTAAACCGAATTCTACCTGTATCCTTGTCTACTACATCTCGCGGATAGATTTTTGGTTGACCCGCTTTCGGGTTGATCTTTCTACCGAGAAAGCCAAGAACACTACCAAGCGGCATCTTCTTCGGCATCGTCCCCGCAACCTGTTCCATCTTGCTATAAAAAGCAGGGTCGCCGCCCACCATTGTGCGCTGGAACATCATCTGCGGTCCACCCACCATACGCTTTACGTCGGGTGTCAGTTCGATAAAGGGCACCGTCAAGGGTGCGCTTGGAAGCCTAACAAGACCTCTGTTTGTTGGCCTCTTGTGGTCTCCTAACTGTATAACGGTCTCCCCTATGGGGGTATTTGCATGTGCGGCTGCAAGTTGGGGTAGCTTTCTGTTATAAAAATCTTCGTTTCCATCAAGGATACGGAGTGTATCCGAAGCTGGGGCCTCGATCTGCGCCTGACGCGTGGCTGCTGTTTGCTCTCCCAAATGCTCTCGCCACTTTTTACCCTGACCCACCCAACGACTCAATTGCCCATCACCCGCGACGATTGGTGTAATTATGTCGCCGCGAGTAAACGCTACACCATCGAAGCCTTCATCAACAGCAATCTGCATTACTCGCTTAATAGCAAGTTTGACCCACGCATCATTTTTGTACGGGGCGTCAGGTACCGGTCCGTTCTTTGCTTGCATAAGCCTCTTATGTAAGTCGGATCTTGCCGCCATCTCCGGTACGGTGTACATGGTGGAGGCATCAAGCTCTGCTAACTGCTTCTCCAGCTTCTTAAGGATGCTTAAATTTTCACTGTGTGAGTAGCCTCGTTTACGTCCATATTGATGCCAATCAGATTGGATCTCTTCTATGAAAAGAACCCTGCGTCCTTCAGCATCGATGCGAGTCTTTGCTCGGATATGAGCCACTACATTATCAGTGTCTACCCAATGGGAACCAAAATGACTATTAAATGGGCCAGGGGTTCTTACACGATCCCTTAGAGGTGCCATCTGTGCGTTAAGAGCATTAACCTCCGCCACACTCTCGCCTAGTTGCTCGTTCAGCTTCAGCAGCTTGGCCAGTACCTCTGGAGAGAAAAGACCTGTCTCCTGATCAGGATAATTTTCTCTGTACAGGACCGTTATTTCCTCTCGGATACGTGTACCATCCTCTACAATTCCAGTCGCTTGAGACTCAAGCGTGTTTAACTGTGCTATCTCCCGAGGGGAAGCATCGCTTCGATTACCTGGACCGCGCGTCCCGAGCCTCGAAAGCGGCTCGCCCGGTATGTCGGTAACAGAGGGTAGTGTAATCTTTATTTCGCGGTAATCTTCTCCACCCGGAGCGGTGTAACGCTTCCATCTTGGGCGGGCGATAGATCCCGCAATCTCAGCGGCTTCGCGTTTAGCCGCTATCCATGCAGTCCACCCACTTGATGATACGACTTCATTGACGAGGCGCAGTTGACCCGCAGAATCGTCGAAGCTGCGTCTTCTTCCTGCGGCTACGCCTATGGAACTCATTAAATGTGCAGCGTGCTGTTCGAAGGAGGTGAACAGGTGAGTCGTACCGGGAGAAGCGCGTTCAGAGGTAGCGCGTCGGAGATCATAAATATGTTCGACGATGTCATCGTCAGACATGTTCATAGCAGCTTTTAGCTCGTCTCTTTGACGGGGAATCTTTTCGAAGAGTCGGGTTAAGTTCTTAGCTATTTCTTGAGCACCATAGTCGTCGCGTGCCCACTCAGTCGCCCAGGAATCAGCACTCTCCACGCTAACTAATAACTCCCTAAAAAGCTGTTCCACCCTTTTCGATGGTTGCTTTATCTTGGTCAGCCGTGGCCGACGAGCCAATGCCGCGCCGGTCCATGCATTACGAGTATCGAAATAATTTAGAAGATCGACGTGATGTTTGGCATGCGCTTCTCTGCTCAATTTTTGATGGGGCCTGAAGTACGCGCTGTTAACGACATCTCGCAGAACTTCTTTGTCGTTGTCACTGACACGATGATACTCAGTACCGTCAAAAAGAATACTGTAATCTTCTGTCATCTTGCGGTAGAAAACTTCTAGCGCGCCTACGATGTCTACGTCGAAGATATCCCCCGCCCGCTTCTCAGCCACACGCGCAGCCTCGGGCACCATCCCTGCGAGACTTTCGCTGATAACAATTCGGTTGGTGGTGAGATGCGATAGGATTTCGTCGCGGGTGATGACCGTTTTACCTTGAGCAACCATGTCATCAAGGAACTCTTCTATATAAGTCCACTTGATCTCTTCCTCTTTTACCCCAGGTACTTTGCGTATCGCGTTGAGAACAACCTCTTTGATCGACTGCGCTGGGTAGGCTTTCACTCCACCCATACGCGCTGGTATTATTTTCTGTTTGCCGGTTGCGGGATCAATAACAGGGTCGCCGACCTTCGCTTTACCTTCTCTGACTAGCCTTGATTTCTTGCTGTGAGTAACAGGTAGGGCTGGTTTGTCTTTTAGCTTTACTTGAGTCGTAGACGTTGCCTCGAACGCCTCATCCAAAGCCCCCACAACCTTCTCCAACTTGCTGTAGAAGATTGGGTTTTCACCTGTGATAGCGTCCTGACGGAACAAGACATCACCAGCAGCCACGCCTTCTTCTTCCCTACGCCGCATAAACTCTGCGAAGTCATTGGCCTTTTTGATCTCTATCTGCCATCCAGGCCAACTGGCGGGGTCCTCTCCATTGACCTTTGCCCATGCTTTGGATCGCGCATCCACGATTCCCGCAATGAGATCAGCTTCCGCCCTCGCCATCTTGGGGATAGCCTTGACAACATCACTAGAGAACTTGGTTGCTTCTGCGGAAAGCTCTGGGATTTCCCACGCTGCTCTAATCTTCTTTGTAATCTTAAGCGGTTTCGCTTTCTTGAAAATCCCCGGAACGGCAGCGTGCAGCTTTTCGCGCAGTAACAACCCAGCCGCTGCCCGCGACTCGTTGTTGTACATGATCGCTTCTTCTGCTCGGTCGAGAAGCGCCAGTGTCTCTTCTCCCTTACCTTGTAGCCCCTTCGCTTTGCCCGCCACATCATCTACATACTTATGAATCTTTGTGGTTACCTCGATAGGCATTGCACCAAGTGCGGCATTCGCGGCAATCTCCGCTTTAATCCCATCCGCCCATGCATCTGTGTTTGATGTCAACGTAGCTACATCATCGATACCTCTTTGGTAGATGTTGCGTAGTGCTGCGGTTGCCGCCTCTGCTTCTGCCCGCGCTAAATCGGTCCCATCTTCGATGGCGTTTCCAACAGCACTAAGAGCGGCATTCCGCGTACTCTTTACCCTTGCTATCGCGGTACCCAGCTTCGGCTTGTCTACAAATGTACCCGCACGCACTTGGGCGCGGAGATCGTCAATACGCCTAAGATGGTCGCTGACATTGTATAGCTCAAGATAGTTACCCATAACAGACCGGGCCACTTTCTCGCCTCTGGGTCGCAAGAAGCCCTTTCGTGCAGACGCATGGAGTGTGTAGCCTAATGTTTCAAGCGTACCTGGCAACGCTTCCGCCAACTTGCGGTTCACCATGTCGGGATTGGTGGAAGATAGGTTTTCTGCGATCAACCGGTCCCACCGGTCCCATTCGTCTGAAACACGACCATCACTTATTTTACGGAGTTGCGCTGTCTTGATCTTGAGTGCTTTCTCGATTTCGGGATCTCGGAGAGCCTTGGCACCAAGCGTCTTCAACTCTACTATTTCCCCCAGCAAATCAGCCGCTTCTCGCGCCCGATGGATTTCTCCTATTTTTGGTACCGCCTTGGCAACCGCACCGACACCCATCAATACATCAGGGAATGCAACCGTAAGAGCGAAACCACCCAACCGACCAGCCCAGCCTGATGCACGAACCCACGGATTCGGATCTTCAACGGCATTCGCTGTTTCTTCCCACGCGGTTGTAAACGCATCTTTCCGCTCTGCGATACCTCTTACTGCCGATTCACTGAAGCTATTAAACTCACCTTTGTAGAGATCTTCTGCGGTACCTACTGCGACGGACATCACAATATCCATCATCTCAAACGTATAGGACAACCCACTTTGCTGACGCAGCACAATCCTACCGCTACCGTTCATACCGATAACTTCGATGGTCGGACTCAACGCCCCTTTGAGATCTAAATCATCACCACCGATCATGTTGTACGGTATAAATGACGATCCAATCCACGCGCCTGCCGTCTTCGCCAGTGCCATCCTGTACACCGCTTGTCGCGTATATTTCTCTCTTAGATTCTGTTTCCCTTGTTCCTCTTCAGGTGTACCCAACGACTTCTGTAGTTTCCTCTCGACATAATTCTCCACAAACTCGGTACCAGAAACCATGTTCTGCCCGTAAAGATCGACCAACGGCATAAAGTCTTCGTCTGTTTCGACGAATTCAAGGAACGTATCAGCGACAGTTTTGCCGCCCCTACCTCGCTCATCACTCTTGAGGATCTCTTGGGCTTCTGCTGCATCCGTTCCAAACCATGCACGCTCATCGGAGAACTCGGTCTCGGGGTTGGGTGCATCTTTGAGCCATGAAGGCGCATCCATTCCACGCTTCTCGTACTGATCCAAGATCTTTTGACGCCCATCTTCGCGTCGTTGGGCGTTTCTTACTGCCCCCGGTCCAGCAAACGCAGTAACTCCGCGTTTTCTCGCGTCTGCTATAACCTCTGTAGGGTTTTTACCTTTGCGCCCAACCTCTTTCGTCACCCAAGCAAGGTCGATACCTCTGGCTTTTGCTGCCATGTCGAACTCGTTGGGCTTCAACCCCAAGCTTTTGCTATGGAGGATTTTAACTTCTGCGATGGATCGGGGTGCCGTAACCCCTGGTTGTGGTGCGCGGTCAGGCTCCTCGATGTTGCGTTTGTACGCAGCCGCCAAATCGTCGAGGTACTTCTCGATTTTGACCTCGGGAGGGTTGGTTAAAAACTTCCGCATCGCCCCACGTTCCTCGGTGAGTCGCTTGGGAGGCTTTACTTCGGGTACAGTAACCTCAACAGGTTTAAACGTAGGTAGAGCCTTTGGTTTCGGGGGAGGTGTAGGCTCAATCGGTTCAGGCTCAACAACCGGTTCAGGCTCAATCGGTTCAGGTACGTCTTCTACTTCATCTGGAAACGCCGTTGCCGCACGCGCTTCAGCGGCAGCAGCATCCATACCGAGATCTCTTACGAGTTCATCAGCAAGTTTGGTTCGCTTTTCCGCCGCTGCGGGATCTATCGCCATGTTACAGACCTCGATTCTTCAAATAGCTTTCAATCTTGGCTATGTCTTTGTCGCTCGGTGCTACTTCACCTATACGCTTGTCAAGCTGTTGATTTTGTTGACGGCGATGCTGCTGCCATGCGGTTTGCATTGCTGCCTTGTCGGCACCAGCGGCACCAGTCACCTTGTAATCGACTTTTGGGTTGGGTATTCCCAAGTAATCCTGCGCATATAAAGTATCCGTCACAATCGTACTCAACCTACCCCTAAGATCCGTTAACGCTTCTTGTTGCCGACTTAGCCTTTGTATCTCCTTTTTCGAAGGCGTTATTGTGGGTCTTGGTCGGTCAGTAATTACCATCCCAGGAACTCTCTCTGTCTCAAGAAGACTTGGATCGATCTTGCGCCACCTCTCCTTCTCTACCCTCGTCTTAGCAATCACTTGGTCTATTGCAGCCAATCGTCCCAGAACACGTTCTACGTCTCGTGACCATAGATCTTGCCCCCCAGGTAACAAACTACGCTCTCCTTCTTCTCCTTCTTCGTATAGACCAATTCTACGCGTCGGTGCCAGGTGCTCCCCGACCCCACTGACCCCTGGTGCAGACGGAGAAGGTAACGCCCCCAAGCCATGGGGGAAATAATCGCTAGTTGTGGCCAATGGACGCTGTTCCTTCCCTTCTCGCCGCCCTGTCCTTAGAGTTGCTATCTCGCCTATTTTATCCAACTGAGTCAATCGTTCCAGTCGTTCAAGTTCGCTTTCATCGGGCAACGGCTGCTCGGGATCTTCCAACTCTTTGATCACCTGCTGAAGCCTTTTTAACTCTTGTTGTTTTCGCAGTTGGGGGAGGGTCATCGACCGCCCGA
>Ga0209756_1003439_pt1 | contig 12857 bp, 21 predicted proteins | sample ETNvirenome_6_85_FD_184071 | JGI IMG/M metagenome (GOLD analysis project Ga0209756, IMG submission 184071) | Marine viral communities from the Pacific Ocean - ETNP_6_85 (SPAdes) (version 3) | ecosystem: Environmental > Aquatic > Marine > Oceanic | place: Pacific Ocean | collected 2013-06-19
GCTCTCTCACCTGGAAGATCTCTATCGGTAATTTCCTCGGCCTGCTCTGCGAGCAGTTCCCCGGCGCCGACGTGGACAAGGTGACCGACGCCATCGGCATGGACAGCCGCATCGGGCCGAAGCTGCTGAAGCCGGGGATGGGCTTTGGGGGGCCGTGCCTACCCCGCGACGTCCGCGCCCTCAAGACTATCGTGCCCGAGGAGTATCACGGCTTCGCGGTGCCGCAGGAGGTCAACAAGTGGATGCGCAACCTCATCGTGGGCACTGTGCGCGACCGCTTGGGTCCAGTGGCCATGGGAGATACTGGACCGAAGGTCGCCATCCTCGGCATGGGCTACAAGCCAGGGACGTGGGTCTATGAGGACTCCGAGAGCTTCCGCGTGGCCGACGAGCTGATGTTGACGCACGGCTATGACATCACCTGGAGCGACCCCCTTGTGCCGCAGGACGCCTACGCCGACGCGCCGAAGCACACCAGCGCAGCGCGTGCCTGTGTGGACGCCGACGCCATCCTGGTGCTGACGCACGATCCATTGTGGGTCAAGCTCCCGTGGGACATCATCGTGGGTCTGGCCAACGAGCCGTGTGTCATCATCGACGTGTGGCGCATCCTGACCGACGTCGAGTGGCCCGAGAAGGTATTGTACTGGGGCCTCGGTAAGAACCTGGATCGATAACTGCCCGTAAGGGCTTCAACAAGGAGAGAGAACATGGCGCTGGCTTTCCGGCCGGGCACCATCGTCGTCGATCTCGAAGGGGAAGCGCACGTAGTCGTGGCACATCCACGCGACGTGTTGCTGTACAATCCCAACGAGCCGGCGGCGATGGTGCCCGAGAAAAGCGTACTCCTCTGCAAGGTTCGCACAGGAGTGCTCCACCACGCCTGTCTTGAGGTGCAGCGCCAGCTGCAAGCCTCCTCTGGTTCGGTGAAGGCGTTGAACAAGGTACGCAAGGGGCGCGGCCACGAGCGGGTACAAGCCTTCTCTCGATACGTCGTGGCACGCGGCTGGTCCCCCGAAGAGGTGGCCAAGGAGATCTTCGACTGTAGCCGCGCACGTCTCCATCAGTGTCTCACCGAACAACGCTTGGCAGCCAACCTGCGCGCCCAGGTAACACGTCTCGCCCCCGAGGTCATCGAGGCCCATCCATGGACATTGTCTCCAGAGGATGACTTTGGCTACGCTGCGGCTTCCGAGCTGCAGATGCCTAAAGACTACGATGGTCCTCTCAAGGAGTGCACCATTTGCGGTGGTGTCTGGCCCGCTACCAAGGCGTTTTATCGTCCACGGGGCGGCAAGGACGCGGCCCCCGGTACGTTGCAAGCGCGCTGCGTTGACTGTGCCCGTGCGTACAACCGGCACTACGTGGGGCGCCAGCGTGCGATTTCTTGACAAGTCGGTAACGGTCCTCTAGTTTAGGAGAAGCATGTCTAACAAAAAGAAACCAGCGCCGGCCAAGAAGGAGACGTTGGGCGTGTACCTACGTCGCCTTCGTAAGGAGCGCGGTTGGAGCCAAGCCGAGGTAGGTGTTCGTCTTGCTACGGTGCTCCACACGGATACGGTGGCAGACGCGACCATCTGTCGTTACGAGGCCGGTAACCGAATGCCGCACTTTCGCACCTTGCGCGGTTTAGAAACGCTCTTCGAGTTGACGGACTTCGAGCTGATCCGGTACTTGGGGTAAAATGCCACCAGATCTATGGACCCTTGCTTTTCTGAAGGACTTCGATCTCCTGGTAGAGCACCTGTGTGAAGATACCGGATTTACACCTACGCAGATCCGCGACCTCTCTGACGCACCTGACCGTTACTGGTATCGTGAAGCGCCCAAGCACTCCGGGGGCAAGCGCAACATCAGTGAACCTAAACCACACCTACGCCGAGTCCAAGACGTACTACGTTTTGATATCCAGCAGCTGGACATTCACGAAGCCGCGCATGGCTACGTTCAAGGGCGAAACCCGCGCACAGCGGTAGAACCCCACGCGGGCGCCGAGGTGCTCGTGACCTGCGATACGAAAAATTTCTACGAGCACATCACAAGAGAGCGCGTGGTGGCGCGCCTACGCGAACAGGGCGCTTGCGCTAGCTCGGCTGTGCTCATTGCAAACCTGTGCACAGATCGTGATCGACTGCCGCAAGGAACACCCACCAGCCCTGCGCTGGCCAACACCGTCAGCTATCATTTTGACGAGGCGGTGGCGAAGAAGGCCGCACAGCACGGCTTCGCCTATACGCGCTACGTCGATGACTTGCTTTTCAGCCGGCAGCAGCCTGGGAGCCGCCGCGTCGTCAAAATACTTTTGGCGCAGGTGCGTAAGTTATTGCATCACTACGCCTCCCTTTGGGGACCACAGCTTTCGAGGGGAGTACGCGTACCTGAGTACGGACAACTGCACAAGGTCAAGATCGCGCGACCGCACCAGCGCCAAGAAGCTCTCAGCCTTGTTCTCAACGCAACGTGGGAAGGACCGTGGGCGCGCGTCCCCCGTGAAGAACGCCGACGGTTACGCGCAGCGCTTCATCAACAGGCGCAAGGGGACTCGCCGCTGTGGAGCGACGCCACAATTGCGGGCAAGAAAGCCTACGTGGCGCAGGTAATGAAGGAAGCCTCACCCGAAGGCGATGGGCCGCGTTGACACGCGCGCACCTTCAGTATTCTCTATAGTCGGCCGCCTACAAAAGCGCAGTGTTTATCCCGCACCTACAAAAAGTTGCCGATTATTCCTTGACACAACGGTAGGACTCCTTTAGGTTGGGCTGTGGAGGGTAACAACATGGGCATGACCGAGTTGGAAAAGGACCACATGGCGCGCAAGATCGCCTTGCAAGTCTCGTGTGAGGAGCATATCGGGTGCGTCAAGATCATTCAGGCGATGGTCGCTCGCATACGCGAGGACTACACCAACGCAAAGGAGCGTGGCGACGCTGACGCCTTTTACGCCTTGGGGCAGCTACTCACCGCGTTCGCTGACGGCGACGACGCCATCTGCAAGCAGGGCGTCACGCTGCCGCCGCTGGAGGCTAATCGGGACGACGTTGAAGGAGATGACGCGCCTGTACAGGAGGACTCCGAGTGACCCTCCAAATCCTCGGCCAGCTCACCGGCCACTGGTCCAACTGCGGCGTCACCCGTGGCCTCGCCCGTGGCCTCGCTGCCAACGGTGCCGACGTGCAGGTCTTCGACGCTGCCCAGGCCGCGCTCCAGGACGACTCCACGCACCGCTTCGACGACGTGGCCGACCTCAAGGTGGGCTACGACCCCGAGGCCAAGGCCGCGCTGTTCATCGGCTACCCAGTCCAGGCCAATGTGCTGCATCAGCACCGGATCAAGATCGGCGCCTTCATCTCCGAGTCAAGCTACCTGCCCCCGGCGTGGGTGACCGCCACCAACGCGGTGGACCTCGTAGTCGTGCCCAGCAGCTGGCTCAAGGGCGTGATGGTGGCGCACGGCATCGACCGAGAGAAGGTCTTGGTGGTGCCCCACGGCTTGGACGCGGCCTTCGCGCCGACGCCGGGCACAGGCACCCACCTTGCGCTGAACCCCCGCAAGATGCGCTTCTATCACATCACCGGTGCGCGAGACTTCCCATGGCGCAAGGGGACACCGCAGCTCATCGCGGCCTTCGCCAAGGTGTTCGGGCCGGGGACGCCCTTCAAGAAGCACTTGGCCAAGCTCGTGATCCGCACACCACCGGGGAGCACACATATTCAACAGGCCATCCACGACACGCAGTGCAACCACCTCTTCGAGATCGAGGAGAGCCGCGACACGCTGACGCCGGGGCAGATGCGCCATGTCTTGCTAGGCAGCGGCTTCTGCGCGGTCATCCAGCCCTCTGCGGCTGAAGCCTACGGCATCGTACCGTGCGAGGCTCGTGCCTGCGGACTGCCCGTCATCATGACGCGCTGCACGGGGCATACACAGCACTGGATGGCGAGCGATGTGATCGTAAAGCACGGGCGCGAAGCGCCCATGCGGCTCAACGGCATCCCCAACGGGCAAGCGCCCGAGGTGGCTGAAGTCGAGATCGTGCGGGCGCTGCTGTCCTTCGTGCGGCACATGCCAGACGTGTTGGCGAGGTCTGCTGCGACGGCAAGGAACTACTACGAGCGCAACAGCTGGGAGGCGGTGACGCCTGTGCTGGCGACGGTGCTCAAGAAGATAGGAGAAACCACATGAGTACTATCGGACACGAAAACGTTCACCCCGACTACCACATCGAGATCGCCTCGCGCTTCGAGGAGGGCGACCACATCAGCATCATGCTGCTCGGCCTGGAGATGGGCCAGAAGCTCACGCAGGTGCCCGGTGGCGTTGCGCCGATGCAGGCCCCGGCGTTCTACCAGGCCATCTTCAAGGCGGCTACGCAGGTTGGCCTCGTCTGCGACCTAGAGCAGAAGGTGCAGGAGGGCACCCAGCTCATCACCGACATCGTCATCCAGTGGCAGTACATCCGGCTGCTCGGCAAGACCGGCGAGGTGAGCACCATCGCCCGTCCCAAGATCAAGCTGTAGGGGCTCGACATGTCGGTCAAGGTTACCCTGCAAGCGTCTCGTCGGCTCTCGGAAGAAAGCGAGGACAGCAAGCGCTACGAGTTCTCCTTCGAGATGGCCGGCGAGATGCCGAAGAAGATCGCAGACTGCCTACACGCGCACAGGGACTCCACGATGTCCGTGGACGGCTATGTCTACCGGCCGTGTCCTGTGCGCGAGAAGACCGGTGCTCCGCGCTTCATGTGCTCCAACCCGTTGGAGTGTACGTGGCAGGGGGAGCCTGATAATGTCGGCAGCGAGCGCGTCTGTCCTCGCTGTGGACGTTGGGCGACTTGGGCACCTGCGAAGGATCGCTTTCAACGAGTGGACCTGGAGATCTGTCTCAGCTGCGAGTGGGCCGGACGGCCTATCCTCGGCCTCGAAGAGGACCGTGGTCGTGTGTTGGAGGCGTTTCAACTACAGCTCGCGCAGGAGGATTTCACGCCCTTCCCCGAGCTGCGTGACGAAGATCGCAGCGCTGCTCGATGGGTGGTGTTTTGGGGTCAACTTCAAGTAGAGGCTGCACAATGATTGCTGGGGTGTGGCGAGGCAGGGGGAGGCGAGGAGCAGTGGGAGCAGGGCTTCCGGCTGTGGCAGAGCTGGAGCAAGCCCTCAATGAAGCCGGTCAACAGCAAGCCGAAGGGGTGGGGTAAAAGTGTTTGACATCGAATCGGTTAATGCCGAGTCCACCGCAGAGTAGGAATGTACGTGTAACTACTTGGAATCATTGAGGAAATCGACATGAGTAAGGACGTTGGCGCTAGGGGTAGGGGAAACGACCTGCCGCATGGAGGCGAAGCCATGAGCGAAACCGAAACCCCTGAAGCCCGCCACGAGCGTACCGCACAACGAGTACTACAGGCTATTCAAGCCAACGCGGATAAGTGGGCTGTGGAAAGGGCGAAAGTACGCGCAGCAGCACGCGCAGCAGCGATAAAAGCGGCGGAAGAGCGGGCGGCAGCAACAAAAGCGGCGGAAGAGCGGGCGGCGGTGGAGGCGGAGATACTCGCGCGTTTCAAACGCCGCCAGCAACGATACCGACAACAACCGCAGCGCGAGGAGCAAAAAACGCCTCGACACGGTAAAGCACCAGATCCCAAGGGACCGACCTTTCGCTACGCGCACACCTACGACTTTGTGGGTGAACCCTGCCCCCTGTGTGACAGCGAACTGCGCATTGTAAAAGGCAGACCCTACAAACGCGGTTTTCTATTCTGCGGTTGCGGCTACGAGATCGAAATCCGTGCTTGGCCCGGTCCACCCAAGAAAGAAATTGTTGAGAACGCCCTCTTGCCTGAAATGGAGTTGCCCTTCTGATGTCTAAGCTCCGCCAGGACGCACCGCGTCTTCTCCCCACCGAGATCAAGCCCGAGCGCAAGCACCTGACCTTGGCCGAGTGGCAACGCCTCCTTGATGCGCTGGAAGCGTCAGGCAAACGCACAGCGCGCCGGGACAGCGCTTTGATCTTGTCCATGTACGCGGTGGGGGCTCGCCGCGATGAGCCCGGTACGTGGACGCTGGACTACCTGCGCGAGCTACACTTGGGGCGCCTGTACGTCTTTCGGGGCAAGGGCAGCGTGGCGGGGTTCTGCGAGGTGCCCGAGCAGGTGGTGGAAGCGCTCAACGTGCACCTCGTAGATCTCTACCCAGACTCCCACGCGCGACAGCGCGAGTGGTGGGTGTTCCCCGGCATCCGGCGCCGGGGGGCGCAGGAGCGGCTCGGGATCAGCGACCGCAACGTCTACCGCATCTTCAACGTGACGGCCAAGGCAGCTGGCTTGCCAAAGCACCTGCAGCACCCCCATGTGCTCAAGCGCAGCCGGGGGCAGCACCTGCTTGAGCTGGGCGTTGCAGAGGGACGCTCGGCGGAGGACATGATACCGATCATTGCACGGGTGCTCGGGCACAAGAACCAGGCCGTCACCAGGAAGCACTACCTCGCGGAGACGGAGGCAGACAAGGACTTGGTCCGCCGCGTCAGCGAGGCGGTGGTGCCGATGGGGGCGTTCGAGGAGGAAGAGGATGAGTAGTCCAAAGGTGTACGTGGAGATGAAGCCAGAGGTGTACAAGGCGTTGGACCAATTAGCGGGACCAGACAATACTTGGTTTTTAGAGCGGGTCCAAGGAAGTCTGGAGCCGCACTACCCCTTCTGCGAAACATGCAGGCGACTGAGCTGCACCACCCACTTGTATTACCACGGGACAGTAGACCGTGCGGATATAGAGCAGCTTGCCAGATACACGAAAGACAATGACAAAGTCGGCCGGTGGGCACAGCGCGTTTTAAAAATGATATGGGAGATGGATGACGAGGAGATGAGTGACGAGATAGAAGTACCGCTGGGGATGTTAGAGGAAGAGGATGCTTGAACGGCCAGATATAGGAGATCCCAACGACGACATGACAAAGGCGTTTTGGGCTTTCCACACGCTCAATCCAGACGTGTACGCGCGACTGCGCGAACTTGCGCTAGAACTACGTTACAGAGGCCGCAGCCGCTATGGCATGAAGAGCTTGTTCGAGGTGCTCAGATGGGAATACGCACTACAGACAACCGACGAGGACTTCAAACTCAACAACAACTACACGGCCTACTACGCGCGGCTGCTAATGAACAACGAGCTGGGCCTCCGCAACTTTTTCTCCTTGCGAGAGAGCCGCGCAGACAGCGTAGGCACCCCCGCTGAGATGGAGTACGAACGCCTCATGGCGTGGTGGGAAGCGGAGCAAGAAGAGGACGAGGAGTAGACCGTGGATCATTTCTGCCCACCCCACACGTACCCTCGCCGCTGGCCTTGGGCGCAGCGCATCTGCGACGAGCCGTGCCACACGCACACCAGCGTCGTCCGGCGCTTCTTCCACAACGTCCACTGCGGGCTGTTGGGGTGCCCAATACCGGGCTTGCTGTTTGCACCCAAGATGCGGCGGCCGACCATAGAGATTACTGAAGGGGCCGCAAAAGTTGACGGCTCCGTTTCACCGTGCGATAACGAAGAGACTCACCCCCTCCTGGTCACAGGGCCATCCCCGACCCGCCAGGAGAAGCCGCGAGGATTGTTGCGGACCACAGAGACGACGTCCCATAGGGGCGCCGTCTGTTCAAAGGAGGATTCATAAATGAAGGCGTCCAAGGACATCCCGCCCATCCGCGTGGTGGGCACCCTCGACCAGGTTGGCTACGGCTATGCCCTACGAGGCAACACTGAAGCGCTCCGTGCAGTGGGCCTCGGACCTGATCGAGTGCACCTGATGCCGGCCACGACCACGCAGCCGGTCGATGCGCTACTTCGTGCCGACCCGTGGCTCAACGAGTACATGTACAACGTCGGCGGTGAGGACAAGATCAACATCGTTCATCTCAACCCGGCGCTCGTGGGCACCTACCACACCAGCGTGGGTGGGCGCTACAACATCGCGGTCTGTGCGTGGGAGACGAACCAGCTGCCGAAGGAGCAGCACCATGCCGCGTTGGCTTCCGTCGAGTTGCCGAGGCGCTCGCCCTTTGACGATGGCAGCTCCATTGGTGTAGCCGACTCGAAGACGGCTGGCGCCATGGCCGAGATGCAAGCGGACATCGAAGGTCGTGCTGACGCCATCGAGGTCTGCGGTCTGTGCCGTGGCAACGGTGTCACCGCCGAAGGAGATCCTTGCCCGCACGGCTGCGAAGCGCCGTTGCCCATCGTCCAAACCGTGGTCGGCAACCTCAACCGCTTCGACGAGATCTGGGTGCCCTCCGAGCACGTCAAGTGGGTCTTTGAGGAGTCAGGGGTCACGGCGCCGGTCTATGTGATCCCTCATGTGCTTCAGGAGCGTCTCCTCGCTCTGCCGCCCAAGGAAGCTGTTACGCTTGCACCCCGCGACACTGTGCATCTTTATCATGTCGGCACCTGGAACGCGCGCAAGGACCCCGAGGCGCTCGTGCGGGCCTACTGGAGCTGTGGCTGGAATCCCACCGACCGTGTACGTCTTCTTCTCCATCTCGTGCCGCCCAACCGCGCTGAGTCGGCGGTCTTCGCGCACCAGGAGATGGTGCGCAATCGGCTGTCTGCGCTCAAGAAGATCGCCGGGCCTGGGGGTGAAGCACAGCTGGGCTTGCTGACCACGCCGAGGAGCTACGATTGGATCTTGCGGATGCACCAGCAGTGTAATGTCTTCTGTTCGGCCTCGCATGGCGAGGGCTTCGCCGCCGGCCTCGGGGCTTTGGAGGCGGTGGCCATGGGCAACTACGTCATCGGCGGGGGCGGTCCTTCCTTGGACGACTTAGCTTTGCAGGCTCCTGATGCTGTTGTGGTCTTGCCCAAGCAAGAAGTGCAGGTCACACCGATGCCCGAGTATGCAGGCTATGAGCTAGATCAAACGTGGTGGCAGGTCCGACAAGCGGACCTCGCCGGTGCCATAAAAGAGTTGACCGCGCAGCTGCAAGACGGCCTTGTGGACGGCGCACCTCCCGAAGAGGTCGAGCGAGTGCGGGCGTACTACAGTCCAGGAAATATCGGTAAGAAGATGTTGAAGCGGTTGGAGTATGCGGCGGAGCAGGTGGGCTAGCGCCACTCGATTTGAGGCATGATCTTTTCTCCTAGATGCCGTAGTCGTAATGCGCCGACAGCCCCTGCGAGCTGTACCCAGACAACTTGGCGGCCTTCTTCATGGACTGGAACCACGACCGGCGCATGAAGGCTGCGCCGACCATCAAGGCCGAGGAGGCCACCAAGGCGCCTTTGGTGCCCTTGTTGAGCGGCCTCTTGGAGACCATGGCTATGCCGAGGGGCACGATGGGCGCCAGAGTACCCGCCAGGTAGCCCAGCGCAGCCTCTCCGCCCTCGGGGATGCCGGCCATGGCGTCTGAGATGGCGTTGCCCACGGCGGCGCCTACAATGGCTCCATAGCCCTTCTGGCCGATCTTGTCCGCGATGACGTCGTCGAGGGAGAAGCCGATCAAAGAGGACACGATGAGCACACCGTTGTCGATGACGCCGAAGCGGAGCGTCTTGAAGAATGTGTCGCTGCTGAACGTGTTCATCAGTTTATCCCTCGACGTTCCTTCTCCTCGATGAAGTCCACCATCTGCTGGTCGTAGGGGTCCAGCTCCACGTTGGCGTCCACGACGCTCTCGCCGTTGAAGGTGCCCATGGACTCCAAGATCTGGGAGTCCGATAAGCCATCCATGGAGTCTGTCGCCATCCCACCGAGGGTGCCGTAGCCGACCTCCAGGTCGTCTTCGACCTGCTCGGCGGCTTCCTGTGCGACCGCCTCGTCACGGCCCATGTAGCCACTGGAAGGACCGACAATGGCCGGGGGCGTCAACATCTGCGTCTGCGGCTGGTTGAAGATCGTATCAGCATCCTCGGCAGCGAAGCCGATGGTGTCATCTTCCTCTTCCACGTAGTCCGAGAAGTCAGGGGGTACAAGAAGCGCTTTCTGCTTGGCTGCTGCAGTAATCGCAGCTTGCGCTTGCAACGCCTTGGCGTTGGCCCAGGACTGGTACAACGAGCCGATGGTGTAGCCCGCGACAGCACCGCCAGCGCCCCACGCGGCAGTCTTTCCCCAAGTAGCTTCCTTCTTGACTTTGGCGAAGCCGCCCGAGGCCGCGCCACCGAGGGCTGCCCAGAGGAGGGGGTTGGAAAGTAGGTTCTTGAGGTCCATATCTATGCTCCCTTTACAGGTAGGTAATGGTTACGGGGCCGATCTGTGGGGTACATCCCGGTAGTCCTGCGATGTTTAGAGCGCCGACGAAGACCTTGACGTTGTGCAGCGCCCACGTTGGGGAGTACCGCGCGATCTCGATCCACTGAGCCTCCGTAGGCGTCACGCCGATGGCCCCGTTGAAGTACAACATGTACACCGTCCCACCCTGATAGGCCATGCGGTTCCAACTTGCAGTGGCACCGTTGTTGATATTGTACAGGATGGTAGACACGCCACGATAAACTAATAGCTTGTCTGCCCCACCGGTACGCAGGGCCTGGAAGTTCACGAAGTTGGCGTCACTCCCGCCGAAGTGGCAGCAGCAGTGTGTTCCTTGATCGTTGATCGCACCGTCGTCGGTACGGTGAAAGTACAGATCCCAATCCCGGTAACTCGGAAGCGACATCTCCAAGCGACGGGCGTTGTAGGTGCCATTGGTCCACTCGGACGTTACCCCCGCGTTAACCGTGATGGTCGTGACCCCGGCAGACTTTGAAAAACTCCCTGCGCCAGCACCAGCTTCTTGTGTCCAAGCTGCGTGGATCGTGTCGTCTGACGGGTCCAAAAAACCCTGCCGGATGCGTGTGCCGTCGTGAACGAAGGAACCCTCAGTGACGCGGTACTCCGCGTCCGTGATAACACCCTCGCGCACGTCATCGCCCGCAGCAGCTGGGCGAAAAGGTCCAGTGTCGTCACCGTCGCTGTAATCTGCGAGGACCGGTAAATTTCGTAGGACCATTTAAGCCCCCCAGTGCTTGTTGAACTCAGTTGAGCGCAAGCATTCCAACGCTTGATCTCCGCGTGAGATGATGTAGTCACCAGGGCACACTGTGATGTTGTTGCCGTCGATCCGAATGTAGCCGTGGGTACGCTGCGCGAGGCCGCAGGTAACACACGTACCGGAGTCTACTGGCCACGCTTGAACGTCTGTATGGTCGCCAACGACATTCCACTGTGTCGCGTTGGCCCACTTTCTTTTTACTTTGGGCATCGTTCCTCCTAGCTCGTCGGCGGCGTCACGAGGATGTAGTGGATGGTAGTTCGCACCCGACCTGTGTTGTTGGCCGGTGTGGCACTCGGTGTGATCCTGACTGCTGTAGCTGCGTTGAAGTAGTTCATACCACCCGCTGTGCAGGGATCGGTCGTATCGAGCGCAACGTTCACAGTGCGACCTTCACCAGAGAAGAGCGTTGCATCAGCTGCTGTACCCACGGTGAAGTTGACAGCTGTTGGGATCTGCGCGGTCACGCGAACGCTGACGCTGTAGACCAACGCGAACTGGGGAATCAGGATGACGGTGTCTGTGCTCGCGGCGGCAGCGATGGTCGTTAGCTCGGTCAGCGAGTCAAGGCTCGCGAGCTGGCCGTTATCATCGCCGTTGTAGTCCAGGTCGCCGTCACCGACGATGAAGTAGGACTCCCAAGCTCCGTCGAGGTAGACCCGCTGGGTGCCGTCTGTGGAGTTGTAGTAGAACATCCCGTCTTGGGGATCTCCAGTGCCATCATCGTTGGTGTCCCACTGAAGTGCTAGGCAGGCCGTGCGCGCTGCTGCATCGTTGGCGTGGTTGCCGAGATCTGCCTGACCGCCATTGTTGTAGAAAGACATCTGCTGCGATCTCCTTTACTCAAACCGCTCGAAGCCGTATGCGATGGCATCGAACTGATCGACGGCACTCCTATGCCGCAGCGGCTTTCCAGCCGGTGTTGGTGTTGTCCACATTGATGTACGCGATGTCGTTGTCCGTGTCGATGCAGATATCCCCGATGAGGTTCGGTGCCACGACGCCGTTGGGGTTCCCTGCGTTCTGCTGCGGCGTGAAGCCAGCGGCACCACCACCTCCTGGCGTGGGCATCAGCGAGGAATACTTGTTTGGTCGTGCCATTGGGCTCCTCCGTCAGGGATTATACACCCTTGATTATTCTGTGAAAAGCGGCAGTTGTCGTTGCTGCTGCAAGGTGCGTTCAATCCGATGCAGCAAGTGTCCATTTAGCAGGACGGAGTCGCTCGCGTGACCGAAGAAATCTCGTACATGCACGAAGTTGTCCTCGGAAAAAACCGCGTCTGTTTCCAGCAACTTATCTTGCACCAGTGTGCCGTAGAAGGCCACGTTGTCCACCAGCAGCCACGCTCGCCGCTGTAGCTCCAGCTCCTCGAAGGCGTCCTCGTTGTCATTGTACAGGGAGAAGTAATCGATCAGATACACGCCGAGGCCGGTCGCCTCCAGCGCTTCCGTCAGGTAGTTCTGTGCGCCGCCCGAGTAGAGGTACAGGTCTGCGCCCGCTCCCAGCTGCACAAGGAACTCCTGTGCCCCTGGCCGCACGAGGACCGTGTGCGTGGTGTAGCTGTCCTCGTCGTCCCAACTACCTTCATCGTCACCCCATGGGCTCCGCGCGTTCATGCTGCTGTCCAAGAAGATCTCGTAACCGTCCTCATGATAGCCGAGGACCGTGTGGACGAGCGTCTCGTCGAAGTCGAGGAAGATCAAAGGGCGCATGGCTACACCGGCAATAGCGGGATGGGCCGCTCGGGCGGTGGCAGCAGCTTGCCGCTCGGGTTGTGGAGTGTTCGCAAGCCCTCGGGCTTCTCAATGTCCAAGATCATGTAGTCGAAGAACACGATAGCTGGTCTATCCCGGC
>Ga0209756_1003440_pt1 | contig 12855 bp, 16 predicted proteins | sample ETNvirenome_6_85_FD_184071 | JGI IMG/M metagenome (GOLD analysis project Ga0209756, IMG submission 184071) | Marine viral communities from the Pacific Ocean - ETNP_6_85 (SPAdes) (version 3) | ecosystem: Environmental > Aquatic > Marine > Oceanic | place: Pacific Ocean | collected 2013-06-19
CATATTAGTTCTCCAAGTTGGGAATTGTTATATCGGGGTTTCCCATTTTTAGTTTAAGACCCCAGTTTTCCATATCTCTCTTGGTCCACTGATCCTCCAGCTTCCCTTCCAACATATCCAGCTTATAGTTAATATTAGTAAGCTGAGTACTTATCCAGACCACCCCTCCACAGAGAGCGAGTACCATACCTAATGGCATTAGAGTGTCCTTTGTTATAAATGTTTTTCTTTCTTGTGTCATTAGGTTTTTCCTTTAATTTATTCTTCTTACACTAAAGCTGGTTCCTATCCTAGATGCGGCACTATTGCTCCCCCCCACTTCAACATGGCAAAGAAGCTTAACTCCAGCAGCTAAGTATCCCATCCACTCTATAACTTGGTCCTGAGGGTCAATATTCTGTCTAATAACTTGTACTCTTTGAGTTAGATCTGTGTCAACCCATCCAGGGGAACCTGTATTGGTCGCTAGTGTTAGTGTAATAGTCGTTGGGCTGGCATCAACCAGAAAACTTGCCTGGACACTAACATGATAATATCCAGCGTTTACTATATTAAAATATGGATAAGTACTATCCCAATTAATCTCTTCAGAATCTATCGCTGTAACCGCTACTGTAGGATCGGATGGACTCTCAGCAACCCCAGAACCTATATAATAATCATTTTGTTCAGCATCTGTACCAGCAACAGTTATTCTTAAATAAGCCCAAGGAGCGGGAACGGGACAAGCACTTACTGTAATTGCAGATACTGTAGCAGCGGGAGCAGTACCTCCTAAAGACTTTGTACTTGATACATTAGCCCAAGTAGCGGCATCATTCCAGTCTGAATAACCTGTTGCTGAAGGAAACAAGTCCGTACTATACGCAGCGTCCCAGTTAGAGGCTCCAGCATCTACTGTAGTTTTTGTACTATTCCAACCTGCAAAGCCTGTAGCAGAAGGAACTTGGGCCTCTACAGTGACTACTCTACCATCAATAGTAGTAGTAGAAGTTTCAACTGAGCCTGAAAATGCATTCAAGGCATCCGTACTAGTATCAAGAGTGGCTGTACTAGCCTCTACGGTACTAGAAAAACCTTCAAAAACAGATGATGCATTTACTAGAGATCCCGAACCATCAAAAACAAAAGTACTAGTATTTCCAATAGTAGTAGAAGCCTGAGTTACATAATCCCTAGTTCTGTCCCAGTCAGAAAATCCTACTGCTGAAGGAACTTGACCCTCTACAGTACCTACTCTAGTATCAATAGCAGTAATATTCGAATCAAGAGTGGCTGTACTAGTATCCACGGAGCCCGAAAATGCATTCAAGGCATCCGTACTAGTATCAAGAATGGCTGTACTAGTTTCAACTGAGCCAGAAAAACCTTCAAAAACAGATGATGCATTTACTAGAGATCCTGAACCATCAAAAACAAAAGTACTAGTATTTCCAATAGTAGTAGAAGCCTGAGTTACATAATCCCTGGTTCTATCCCAGTCAGAAAAGCCTACAGCAGAAGGACCTCCTATAGCAACAACATCGGCAGAAGTGGTTAAAATATTAGCTCTATCGCCATAAATGAGGTTCCAGTTAGCAAAGCCTACAGCAGAAGGAACTTGGCCTTCTACAGTACCTACTCTAGTATCAATAGCAGTAATATCCGTATCAAGAGTGGCTGTACTAGTTTCTACCGAACCAGAAAATGCATTCAAGGCATCCGTACTAGTATCAAGATCAACTACACTAGTATCAACTGAACCTGACCAAACATTCAAGGCATCAGTACTAGTATCAAGATCAACTACACTAGTATCGACTGAGCCAGAAAATGCATTCAAGGCATCCGTACTAGTATCAAGAGTGGCTGTACTAGTTTCAACTGAGCCAGAAAATGCATTTAAAGTAGCAGATGTACTATTCCAGTTTTCAAACCCTGCTGCGGAGGGATCTCCTCCAGCATCCCAAGCATTAGAGGAGTCCTTTACTCTATCCCTAGATTGATTCCAATCATCGGAACTAGCAGCTACTACAGTAGAGGTGTCATTCCAGTTTTCAAACCCTGCCGCTGAAGGATCTCCCCCCTCATCCCAAGTAGCTGAAGTATCCTCCACAGCACTAACAACATTTCTAATATTTCTAGTAAGGGTACTACTAGCAATAGTATCCCCTACAAGCCCAACCTTTAGACCTGATGGATCTCCACTATCGGGATCTAAATCTATTAAGACCAGATTTGTTGCTGAAAGCTCTGCCATAGAAAATCCTTAGGTGCCCTTTAGACTCCTGCATCATAAGATTGTTCTAAGCGAAGACTATTTAATGGGAACAAGTTTCCGTAAGTGACACCTATAAGCACACCCGCACCAGATTCGGTTTGAACTTTTACTTTTATTCCAGTACAAACTTGTCCATTAGACCCATGCCACTCAGCCTCGCCTGGACCCAAAGCCCCAACAAATCCAACACCGCAGATGCCCTTTCCTGGAACAGCCGCTTGGACTGCACTTAGAGTATCAGTAACCATATTTCCTGTATGAGAAACCCCACTAAGTTCAGCTACTACTGCCGTAGCATGTTCAACATCACCCGCTCCCCTTCCCGTAATACGGAAGTAACTACATTTAATATCATTTCCTGCTGAATCTCTAAAGGGAATTTCAGTGATACTTTCATTTACTAAACCAGAAACTCCAAGATAAAAAGTTCTTTGTCCTGTTACAAGATCGTTAGTCATTATTCTTTCTCCTCTTTATCTCCCATTCCAAGTTCAGACGCAATATCATCGACCATGTTTTCTAAATCAGAAAGACTACTTACTGCCTCGTCTTCAGGAACAGGCTCCTCGGGCATTGGGGGTGTTGGCTCTTCTTCAGGAGGAGTCTCTTGTGATGCTTCTGCACTCGCCGCCTTGGCTAGGTTCTTATCTCCCTTCGCAGCAGCAACTTCAGCTTCCGCAGCCTTTCCACCCTTCTCACCAGCAGCCATAGCAGTCTTGTTTACATTCTCATCAGAAGGGTATTCTTGATCTGTATTAGCTTTAACCGTATCCTTTAAAGAATCTATTAATTCTTTTGCATCCCCAAGATTTTTAGAAAGTCTTTTAAAATCAACTTTAGATGATGTTTTCGTAGCTTCCTCTAAAATATCAACATACCCCGCTTGAGAAAATACATGGTAAATATATTCATTTAAATCAATACATTCCACCCCAGACTTACCCTTTAAAGAATCTCCCATTTCAGAGAATAGTTGCTTAAGAACTGATCCACTAGAAGATAATCTAGAAAGGGCCTCAAAAATAACAATTTGAGTATTAATTAAACTTTTAAAAGATGCAGGTTCTTGTATATTTTGAATATTCACTCCATACTTCTCATTAATAGTCTCAATCAATTCTTCCTTCACTTCTTTTTTAATTTCAAAAATTTTAGAAGAGTACTGTTGGATATCTTTGTCATCTACACCAATACCATCTATGTTGGCTAAACAATTTTTAAAGGTATTAAATAGTGATTTTTTTGACGCTAAAGCAATATAAGGAACTTCTTTTAACGATTCAGCCAATGCTCCTACAATTTTTTCATCACTTTCAAAGATCATACTTGCAAGTTTTCTAACACTAGAGTTTGTAGCCCAAATAACATTAAACTCTTTCTTTGATTCAATAAGTTCCTTTTTTACAAGTTCCTGACGACAAATCATTTCATAAATAGAAGATGATGTTCCTTCTTTAAGAATATAAGATTTGTTATCTACTAAGTCCTCATAAGAAAGTCTTGGAAAACTAAACGCTGTAGAGACCGCATTGGACAAAGTTACAGCGTTCTTTATTTCAGGAACACTCATAATTTTCTCATAATTCTCTTGTAAAAAAGCTATCACTTGAGGAGTTACTTCTTCTATTTTAGAAAACTCTTCGGAGTCAATAATTTTTTCTATTTTTTCTAATTTATGAGTTTTTTCCATTAGTTTATGTTGAAGGGAGTCTAATTTTAATCTGTTCTCCCATAAAGATAATACATCAGAGAACGAGTTCTCAGCAGAACCGTATTCCCCATAGTAAATCCCCTCGACAAAATTATGAATTTTTTCACTTATAAAATTATCAAAAACATCTCCATCACTAAAGACAGAGGATTCTTGAATATTTATATTATTGAGAATAACATCCTTATCGGTGCTATAATTACCACTTATTACTTTATTATTTTCAGTTAAATAAGTAACTGTAGAATTGTGGCTATCAATAGAAAATAAAGTGATATTTTCTCGTAACGATCTTCCAATACAATCTCCTAGTTTCACTAATAGTGAAATGGTTTTGTCTCTCTCTTCAAATAACTGTGAAAACATAATAATTCTCCATGTGCCTCTTGTTTTATATATGCAAGCTAATCAATAATACTATTAGCTTTTTTCTCCTGTTTCTCTATGATTCTAGAAAGGATTTCCTTTTTATCATCATTTGTCTCAATATTATCTCTTACAAATTCTAAATTACTAATGATACTTTCATTAGCAGTCGGTGGTGTATTTTCTGCTGGCTCTTGACCTCCAGCCTCACCATATCCTGGTCCACCTCCAGGAGGAGCCCCGCCAGGGGCTCCCGCGCCAGCGGAGCCAATGCCCATAGCGGCTGCTTCAGCCTCTTTTTCCATATTTTCTTCTTGCTCTTTTTCCATTTCAGATTTCATTCTTTCAATTTCCTCATCGTCCATATCATAGTATTCACGATATATCTCATCTTTAGGAAATAATTGTAGTTGCTGAACAGCCTGAATAACTCTAGTCTTTTGTTCATCTAGATCAAGCTTTCTTTTTGCCGACATATCTGATGGCTCAGGAAGAACTATTTTTAATTTTTTAATTAAAGCGGCAGGAAATCCTTTTAATTGAAGGTGGCGTTTTGCCATATTCTCTAATCCAATTTGGACATTGAGTTGGACTCTATGAATAGTTCTAGAAAATTTAACATCAAGCTGAGAAAGGTTAGCCTTTCTTTCTGGGGATTTATCCTTCTCTACAATATAATCTTTAGGAATTTTAAGTGAAGCCAGTAACTTATCTCTGTAGTACATGACATCCTCAATCTCCCCTAGATTTTGCGCTCCAGGTAAAGTATCAATCTTAGTACCCTTTCCACCCTTACTTGGAACAAAGAAGTCCTCGTCCATAGACATTGGATTAAATCTAGCATCTACAGTACCTCTCTGACTATTGTAATACTTCTCTTTCTTAAACTTCTCTTTTAAGCGTTCAATAAACATCTCAGCTTTGCTTGCAGGGAGATTGCCTGTGTCCACATAAAATATTCTTCTCTCAGGTGCGCGAGAAAGGCGATAGATCATCATAGCATCTTCCATCATCTTTAAGGATCTGAAGATTCTATGGCACATAGCCGCAATAGATTTCCCATATGGATAGAATAGGGGGTCCGAAGTGTGAAGTCTGTAATGAACAATTTGATTCTTATCCAATGTAATATACTTTACTGGGTTTTCTGCGGCTGGTCCGACTCCATAGCTAAAAGTTTCATTGTTGGGAATTTCTTGCATGAATTTTTTAAGGTAGCCAAACTCATTCTCAACTCGCAATATCCAATTTGGGTTCAAAATTTTAATCTTTTTGATACCTTCTTGAGGACTATTAACATCTAGAATTAATTCAGTGAAACAATCTCCATACTTTACAGTATTTCTAATAATATCCCATAAAAAAGTTTCTAGCTTGATATTATCAAAAAGTGTGGTTACTTCATCAACTACCATAGAACTTTCTGATTTAATAGTCCACTTTTCGTTCCTAGGACCTCTTTGGGAAGAGTCGTCTGCATATATATCAAACGCAGCCCCGATCTCAGGGTACTCATCCATTTCTTCGTATTCTTTATATCGTCTACGCCTATTAAGCTCTAGTTGAGGTAATATGGGGTTTCTCGAAATTCCACCTATAGCAGGAGCTTGATCATTAGTATCCTTAATAACATCCGTAGAAATTATGGTATCCCCACCAGCAGGAATCGCAGTTCCTGCATCCATGAGTTTCACGGCTTGCGCTTGAGCTTTTGTAGCAAAGAATTTAGCGAAGAATCTACCTATAGGCCCCGTTGGAATATAAGAAGTACTTACTTGACCCGCAGTAGTTCCACCAAATTCGGTATAACCCTCCTCTAAAGGTTTTTGTTTTTCTATTTCATCAGCCATTTATAATCTTCCTTGGTCATTCGCCCATATGCATCTTTAAGATTTGCGGTATAATTCTTTGAAGGCATAACAGGAGTATCTTTGTGCGGAATTTTAGAGACAAACTCAATTGGAGTAGTATCCAACAGGTGTTTGTATCCATGTACCGCTAAAGCTAAACTCATAATGAGATCATCATGATGATTTTTCTCAGCCTGCGCCTTTCCACCTTCTGTAATAATAAATGTCATTAGTTCATCACAAGTTCTTGTTGAATTAACTTTGATTAAATCCGTTCTTAAAGCTTCTTCCATGTCTGCCAGAATGCTGTCTCTATTTTTTGCTGTCACTTGAAAACCAATATCGCCCTTTTCATCAGACCACAGGTTTTCATACTCATAAATATTATAGAGCCAATCAATTAGGTTATTTCCGATAGTATTTCTCTCACAAATAACATGAGCTATGTTATATAGCATACCTTCATTAGCAATAATTTGAGCAAAATCATTAATTGCGGTTTTATTAGAATAAAACTCGGCTACTTGTTGACCATTATAGAGATTAATGACATGAAATGCTGAATAATCCCGATCCCGCCCTAAGGAAGTATCACATGAAATTAGATATGAGTACTGAGGATGGGGTTCTTGCCAAACACGCATTCTATTGTTGTATTTAGTGTAATATTCCTCGCTAGTTTGGTTAGAAATATCTTTGAGGACCATACCATCAACATAAGTATCACCTGTGCCTAGGAAAGAGCATTCGTATTCTTGTAACCACTGCTTTATGGGCATGTTAGCTCTAGTGGTATCCTCCCACTTATAAATATCTAATCCCTTTTTCTCCATTTCTTTATACAAGTGAGAATAATTCTCGTTGTAGGAATACTCGGGATGCTCCTGCCAGCGAATATCTATTGGATTAAAAGAGTTTTTTCCGTTAACTGCGGCATCATAAACATCATGATACCAATTTCCGACCCCGTTTACAGTAGAAAGAACAAAAGCTCTACCTCCAGTAGAAATAATAGGATAAACAGCAGCCCAAATAGTATCAATAGCCTCAATAAAAGCAGCTTCATCAATAATCAAGAAGGATCCTGCAAGAGATCTACCCGATTGCTTTCCAGAAGGTCTGGATTTGATCACGGAGCCAGTCTTTAGTTTAAGTGTATGTTTGTTATCATCAGTAATTCCTGGTTTTAAGAATCCAGGAAGCTCGTCATACATTAGTTTGATGCGATCCAACACCTCTGTAGCTTCTGTGTCTCCTTTTGAAAGAATGACAACTTGCTTATGTTTCTGAAAAATAATCATCCACAAAGAGTATGCAGCCGCAATAGTAGTACAGCCAGCCTGTCTGAACTTTCTGAGGATATTAAATCTATTATCCTCTAAACAGTTAACTATTCTATGTTGAAAAGGATACAACTTAAATGGAACAAGTCCCCGAACAGGGTGAGTTACCCTAATATATTTTGACATAAAATGAATGGGGTCTTCAGCGCACCTCTTAAATTCGTCTAATAATTGTTCTTTTTCCATAAACTAGCGTCCTAACTTATATATTATAGTATATGAATATATATTCACTTATATGTACTAGATCAAGAGAGGATATAACTCCTACTACTGATAAATTATTATCCTTTCTGGCTGAAGGAGGGGTTAAAACTTACCTTATCTCAGGGTCCTCTTCGATATTCTCCTCGTATTATGGGGGAGTTGAAAAAATTAATCCCAACCCAGAAGATATAGTTATCTTTTGTCATGACGATATAGAAATTAAAGAAAATCCCAGCCAATTCATAGAAAAGCTAAAAGCTATAACTTCAAGCGACGAGACTGGCTTTGTGGGTCCAGCAGGAACAACCTGCTTGGGTACTGATGCAATATGGTGGGATCAAGGTAGATGGCAACAAGGATTGCATAAGGGAAAGGTTAGCCATTTAGATCCAAAAGGAGAATATCTCACTTTTTATGGACCTCCTGATGATGTAGTTGTATTAGATGGTTTATTTTTAGCCGCCAGAGCTAAAGTTATTAGAGATGTAGGACTCCAAAAGCCAGAATACTTTGAAGGAGAGTGGGATTTCTATGATATACACTACACCTCTAAAGCATTCCTACAGGGATACACCAATAAAGTTTTAGATATGAATATCCTGCACAACTCCAGAGGAGAATTGGTTGGGAGAGATTCTTGGCATAAAAATAGATTAGCCTTTATAGAGAAAACAGATCTCCCCCTAAAACTACACAAATAGTTTTACTTCTTTTTCTTCCTACTAGCTTTTTTCTTGGCTACTGGAGGAGCGACGACAGGAGCAGGGGCTTCAACAGTACTTCTCTGAGCCATCATAGTATCCAATTTACCTTGGAGAACCTTACGGTGTCCACCCTTCGCTCTAGCAAGTCGCGCTCTGAGTTTTCCTTCATTATTGTCCATTATTAAATTTCCTTCCGTGTTTTCTTTTTGATTCTTTTAAGAAAAAGTATTTAAGCTTCTTTTTTATAAGAGCTAACTTCTCAAAGTATCTAGGTCCTTTGTTGTTATATTGTTTATTCTTTTTATTCATTTACTAGCACAACCCATACACTTCAGTATTTGGTCTAGCAATATTTTAAGTATTTCCATCCTGTCTTCAAAACTCCAGGGGGGCAAAAAATTATTATCAATAGCAATTAAATTAAAGTTATCCACAGTCAAGTGTTCAGCCATACAAGCGGCAAGTTTCTCACCTATACCCGCTTTGGGGTCTCCATCCCCACCAGCTTGAAATAAACAATCTCTAAACTTCCCCCACTTATCACAGAGCATAGCTAAGTCCATCTTGGACCCTAATTTAGTTAAAAGAGAAAGAATATCATTAGAAAAACCCCCTGATCCTGTGTCGCCATACCCCTCACCATATACAGTATTAGATTCTAAAGTGCATGCCTTTGCCCCAATACTGTCGGATGTACATCCAAATGCTATTCTTTCCTTATAGCACAAAGCATTTAAATCAAAACTTAATCTTGCACCCTCATGCTTCGGCCCATCAGGTCCCTCGATTCCTGGTTGACCAAATCTAGGACTACATATTGCATCCATAAAAACTTTTAGTGCATTTAGAGCATCATCACTTAAGGAGTCCATTAAACCTGCAAGTGCATCCCGCTTAGACTGGTCTGTTGAGTCATCACAGGGCTCACATTTTTTTTCTGTTTTCTCTATTAGTGTTTTGCCACCTCTGACCACTTTATATTTTAGGGTTTTCATCTGTTCCCCTGGAAACAAATCCCTCTCCTTGCCCCCTGCGTTGCATTTAAAAGGAACATCTGAATACTCAGGAGGTTCCCTGTCGATACTACACTTTCCCCCATCCGTGTGAACACCTCCTCCTGACATTACTAGAGTCTTACGGTAGGCAAAAAGTTCCAGATGTGCTTTTAATTGCGAAAATTTAAAACAATGTCCCTCGTCGCCCCCATTCCCATTTGTTTTTGATGGCCCCGTATCTCCTCCCGTTGATGTAACCACCCTAGTTCCAGGGTTTATTTCACTATCGAAGTATTCCTGATTACCCATCTCTACTCATCAGTATCAATAGTAGAAGTTTCACCTTCTATATCAAGGATCCAGTCAATTCCTTTAGCAACTCCGATTCCAGCACCAGCAACAAGCCCAAGCAAAATTACAAGTTCTGCGAAACTCATTCTGTAAACTGAAAAGGGGGTTCTAAACCTGTCCTTGAAAAATATTGCCCATATTGGATTCATTTGTTATCTCCCTTTATATTTTCTTTGTCCCGTCCGTCCTCCACGATCCCCTTTAAAATAGTACTCAGATTCGTCACGACTAATGTGATTAATCCAGCCACCACCGCAACATTGGATTCAGGTATAAATTTAATACTACCAATGAACGCGAGTACGAGAATTAATAAGTACAGCCCTGCAAACTTAGCGAGGTGCTTAGAAGCAGTTTCCTTCGCGCTTTCTTTTATGAGTAATTCTCTAAATCTTGCATCCGATTCAGCTTGTAATTTATCTACTTCAACTCTGCCTTCAGCTTCTTTCAGCTTTAAAGCAGATTGTACATCAATATATCCTTTTCCATCTATCATTGGTGAGTTTCCCATAAGTTGTTCCTACCTTTCAATTCCTCCCTGTTTATGTAGGGCTCTTCGAAGATAATACTTGTAAAAAAAAGAATCTAGCCTAATTTGAAACTATTTTTTATATCTAGGGAAGATTTTTAGCGTTTTCTTTTTTCAGTTATTCTATATAACTATAGAAAAAGGAACTTATTATGCCACCAATACCAGCACCAGTCGTACCAACATACCCAGCAGGAGGAAGCTTCTGGGCAGGAGGTTCAGCCTCAGGAATGAACGAGACTTCAGGGATCACATGCGATTATAGCGGTCCTCACTATATTGCCACTCAAACTATGGGGGCAATGTATTACAGAAATCCAGCTTTTACTTTGTCTAGTGCAACCTTTGGATTAAGTGGAAACTTAATTAATCCTGGATTTAAGATTAATACTACAGGACTACTTGTGAGGATACAGGCTAATGTTACTGTAACAAAATCCTATGACTGTTATGCTACAAGTGCTTGGACCCAAAATCAAACATTTACTATAAACTCAGCTAGTGCAGATACTTACGGTAATACTTATGGAACTGCTGCTGAATTTAGTAGTGCTTATGTTTTAGGCACAGAGGGAAATATTGAAACAAACCAACCATACTACCATCGGAGACCTTGGGATGATTCGATTGATGTAACATCAACTTCTAGTGTTGTTGGATTTAATTATACAATGGCTGTAAGAAGTCTGGACCCAACGAACCTGTCTTTTACAAGTAGTCTTGTAGATGCTCTAGTAGAATGGGGAGAGATGGAAAATGGAATAGATGGAACATGGATAGGAAGTGTCGGACAGAATAAGTTCAACGCTAATGCATTCCTCCAGGACCCAGCTATAGATAACACATACAGTGTGTATCGTCTTAACGGAGGTTATACATACTCTCAGGAAAGTTTAGGCCAACTAAAAACTATGGTAGATTATGATATGGGTAATGGATTGAAAGCAGGATGGAGGTGGTGGCACCGAGATGGTTCTCAGAAAATACAGCTTCCTACTTATGATTGGAAGCGACATGATTGGAGTACCTACACTTAAAATATAAATAAATAAATTTTACTGGGGCTTCTAAATTAGTTTTTAGGAGTCCCAATTTTTTAGCTATCCCCACCCCTCAGTTTTTTTAGCTCATCAGCCTTGCGAAGACTTTTTTTGTACTCAGGAGAGTCCTTATCTGTTACAAATTTTCCCCCTTTAAAATGTTTCCCTTTCATTCCAGGCTCATCTAATAAACTTTTAATAGTGGGGGTTGAGGATTCAGCACTCCCTCCAGGTTTCTCTGTTCCTGGGCAAGCAGCACCCACACACGCTAATGTTGTAAGAGCAATTTTTTTTCCTAATCCAAGTTTCTTTTCCATAATTAAATAAGCCATATCAGAATAAGTATCCCAAATAGACTCTCCAATTAATTCGTATAAGTGTGAGTTGTTCATACTATATTTATCATAGCTCCAAATTTTTTTAGAATTATTTTTAAAGGCTCTTCAAAGTAATAGGACTTTGTATCTATGGGTTGGGGAGAGGCACAAGGAGTCCCGATTTTCGCGTTTTTTTCCGCTGGCTTTCCTAAGTCTAGTATTGACAAGCACTTACGACAATCAGCAAATAAATAGCACAAAGGGGTGGACAGGGTGGACAGGCCATGCTATAATAGGGGCATGGAACCTACCACATTCGGTCAAGTTATTTGTTCTCTCATGGTTGGTGGCATGGCCGCTGCCTTCCTCTTCTTCTGCTGGTGCCTCTGCGCTACTGACCCTCACAATAAGTAATCATGACACATTTTTCAACGACAGAGCGTAGTGCTAATTGGGATGCTAATGTATCCATTGGTGACAAGCGCATACGCTACGCATTCGACAACAAGTGGGCTGTTAGCCTCATCTGGGGGAAGAACACCTATGGTGATGCTAATGAGTTCGGAGAGGCTGTCTCCTATGAGGTGGCTGTGTTCACCCCTAATGGTGATTTCCTCTCACTCACAGAGTACGATGATGTGATTGGGCATCGCACCTGGAATGAGGTTAAGTTCATTCTGGAGAAGGTCAACACAAACAACGCTAAGGATTTGGAGCTTACATACTAATGAACACGCTAAGAGAAAACATGGCAGAGCTTGATGCTCTTTGTATCGGTGCCTTTGGGATGTCACACGGTGATATGCCAGACCTCACATTTGTAGCTGACCTATTTGATGATGGGCTTAGTGTGGATGAGGTGTTTGGGGTGTGCTGTGAGGACTGGGCTATGGATGATCCTATGTTCGCTGCTGTTATGGGATACTAGGAATACCCATTTGGGGGGCCGGGGGCCAATCGTCATAAGTACTGATCTAGCCTAGACTTATGACTGCTAAAAAAACACAACAAAGGGGTTGACGCAATGGACGAGGGGGAGTATAATAGGGGCATGAAAGAAAACGAAAACCTGCTAGACCTGTACAACGCAATGCTTGAAGCCCAAGAGGCTGATCAAGAAGCAAGAGGGCTCATGGATGCCCCAGACTCCTTCCAGATCGCTGGCATCGAGGAAGAAGACCT